>TARA_R110002033_G_scaffold126378_2_pt1 | contig 22365 bp, 21 predicted proteins | sample TARA_R110002033 | Tara Oceans TARA_R110002033 (sample SAMEA4397051) | marine metagenome | biome: Polar Biome; feature: [SRF] surface water layer (ENVO:00010504); material: water (ENVO:00002006), including particulate matter (ENVO:01000060) such as... | depth 5 m
TTACCATACATATTGGTAAATTGCTGACGTACGAAATCTAGTTCGCGTTGATCCTGTTTACCATCTGCCTTAATAACAATTGAAGCTAATATTAATAAACTAACTTCAAAATCTCCAGACTGTGTTTGTGGACGAGAAGATGTACGCTTACCATAATTTGGTTTTGTTCTATAAGTATCCCGTTGTTTTCCCGTTTGACGATCACCAAGTAAAGGTGTTCCTTTATCTGTTAAATTATCAACAAAACTACCAATAGCCAATCCTATAATAGCACCAATAGGACCTCCAAAAGACCAACCTAAAGCACCACCAACCCATTTTGCAAAACTCATATTCTATTTATTTTATGAAATTCAAATATACTATATGTTAGTGGTTTGAAAATGCAATTTGTTACGTTTTGCATGCAACCTTTTGTATAAAATTCATCTTATAGGTATAACCAATACTAAATTATTATGAAACACACTTTTTATCTTTTAACACTTATGCTACTTACACTAAGCTGTAATAGTGATGATGATAACTCTGAACAGAATGAACCCACACTTTACAGCTCATGGTCTTTGGTCAATGTTTCTGGAGGTTTAGCAGGCGCTAATGACGATTTTGAAATGGATTTAATCACATGGGATTTTGATGAAGCCAACCTAGAACTGACAGTTACTAATAACAATACTGCAAATGTTATTTATGATGGTTTGCCATCTGGCACTTATGACTATGAGGTTCCTTCAACAACAAATGAAGTTACAACCGTTGTTATTGACAATATTAATTATGTCATAACAACACTAACAAATTCTCAACTTATATTAGATGAAGGTGTTGCAGTAGACGGTTTTTTACTCACTTTTAGTCAATAATAATTATTGTACTAAACCACTATTGAAAACCAAAATACCATCATTTAAACTCCTAACTTAAGACCAACTGATTCGTACTATTTTTCATTATCTTTGCAATTCAAATTAAGAATAATTAAAATAAAAAAATATGTATCCAGCAGAATTAGTAAAACCAATGCGTGAGGATTTAACCAACGTCGGTTTTGAAGAATTACATACATCAGAAGCTGTAGAAGGAGCACTTGCAAAAGAAGGTACAACATTAGTAGTTGTAAATTCAGTTTGTGGTTGTGCTGCAGCTAATGCAAGACCAGGAGCTAGAACAAGTTTAGATAATGCAAAAAAACCAGACCATATCGTTACTGTTTTTGCAGGTGTAGATAAAGAAGCCGTTGATGCAGCAAGAGCGCATATGATTCCTTTTCCTCCAAGTTCGCCATGTATGGCTTTGTTTAAAAACGGAGAATTAGTGCACATGTTAGAGCGTCACCATATTGAAGGTCGTCCTGCTGAATTAATCGCAGAAAACCTTAAAGATGCATACAACGAGCATTGCTAAGAAAGTTTAAAGTCTTAAAATAGATTTATAAAACCACGAATTAATTTTCGTGGTTTTTTTGGTTTTAGACGCAACCATTTCATGTTTTCTTCATCTATTAAAAAAGCCATATCATGAAATCAATCAAACCAATTATTCTCAGTTTTATTTTAATTCTATTTTCTTGTGAATATAACGAAACAAACTCTGATTCATACGTCGATTTTTACGGTATTGAATTTGCCGGAGATCAATATAATGAGATTGGAGAAAACCAATTCATTAGTACGGAAACCATTCCTATTTCTACATTTTCAATAGATGCAGATGGTGCTTCATATTCCAATATTAGACGATTTATTCAACAAGACCAATCATTACCTCCTGTTGCGGCTGTAAGAACAGAAGAACTCATTAATTATTTCAATTTAGATTACGCCTATAATGATGCTACACATCCTATTAATTTAAATGGTGAGATCAGTTCTTGTCCATGGAATACTGATAATAAACTGGTTAGAATTGGCATGAAAGCCAAACATTTAAACCTAAATGATACGCAAGCCTCAAATTTTGTATTATTAATAGATGTATCAGGATCTATGGGCAGTGAAGACAAATTAGAACTTTTAAAAAGCGGTTTTAAAGATTTTGTAGACCAAACCTCTGATACAGATAAAATTGCCATTGTTACTTATGCTGGTTCTGCAGGTCTTGTTTTACCATCTACAGCTTGTTCTAATAAACAAACTATTAAAGATGCCATTGACAGCTTAGGCTCAGGAGGTAGCACAGCTGGTGCACAGGGTATAATTACAGCCTATGATATTGCTTTAGAAAATTATATCACTAATGGAAATAATAGAATTATAATTGGTACAGATGGAGATTTTAATGTTGGCATTAGTAACCAAGATGACTTAATAAGTTTAATTGAAGAAAAGCGAGATTTAGGAGTTTTTCTGACGGTTTTAGGAGTTGGACGTGGTAATCTTAATGACGGAACATTAGAACAAATTGCCAATAAAGGCAATGGAAACTATGAGTATATTGATACTATAGAGCAATTAAGAAAAGTCTTTATTTATGATTATAGTAAGTTTTTTACAGTAGCTAAAGATGTAAAAGTGCAAGTAGAATTTAATCCAGAAATCGTTGATGCTTATCGCCTAATTGGCTATGAGAACAGAGCCTTAAATACAGAAGATTTTGAAGATGACACAGAAGATGCTGGTGAGATTGGTGCCAACCAAAACATAACAGCGATTTACGAAATTGTACCAACTGTAGAGTCAAACCTTCTTAACGATAAAGCTTTTACAATTGCAGTGAGATATAAGCTACCAGATAATGATACTAGTATTCCAATGACTTTAGATATCTACGACCAAGAAGTTGCTTTTAGTCAATCTTCAGATTTTATGAAATTTACAGCGAGTGTTGCCTCGTTTTCAATGTTAATTACTGATTCTGAATTTAAAGGAGATACCAGTTATTCTATTATTTCAAATTGGCTGAATCAAACTAGTCTTTCAGATGAGCACAATTTTAAGAATCAATTTAAAACTATCGTCCTAGACGCTTCGTCTCTTTAATTCTTTTGTCTTTTAAATTAGAAGGATTTCTTAAAACTATTGATATGAAAAAAATTATATTTTATCTCACATTTATAATTGTAACAAGTACAATCTTTATTGCTTGCAGTCTGCCTGACGACGATCCTGTAACATGCGAAGAAATGATTGAAGAATTACAACAATTAAAAATTACAATTACCGAATACGCAGCAACTTCAACTTGTAGCGAAGAATTTGAATGTCAATATATCGCCTTTGGTTCTAAACCATGTGGTGGTCCTTGGGAATTTCTTATTTATACCACATCTATTGATACAGAACAATTAGTGACTTTGGTTAATGATTATAATCAACTAGAGAGTAATTACAATGAAAATTGTGGAGCGATTTCTGATTGTTCAGTTCCAAATGAACCAACTGGCTTTACTTGCGAAGATAATCAGTGTATTCCTGTTTTTTAAACTTTAAAAACTTAGTTATTTAGTTATTTTTGTACCTATAAACCTTTTGTTGTGCAAAAAATACTCGCCTATCCGCTTTCGGTTATTTTCTATTTATGCTTTGGCTTAACCTTAGTTGTATTTCATGTTATACAATGGTTTTGCCACAAAGTATTTGGCTATAAAGGCCTTAAACATGCAGTAGATGCTTTACAATTTGCCATAATGCGATGCCTTAATCTTTTAGGCACCAGAATTACGTTCAATAATCTATACGATATTAGCACAGACAGACCTATAATTATTGTTGCTAACCACCAAAGCATGTATGATATTTCTCCAATATTATGGTACATGCGCAAGCATCATGTAAAATTTGTGTCTAAACAAGAATTAGGAAAAGGCATACCTAGTATCTCCTATAACTTACGTCATGGTGGTTCTGTATTAATAGACAGAAAAAATCCTCGTCAGGCATTACCTGCAATGATGAAATTTGGAGAGTATATTGAAAAAACAAAAAGAGCAGCCGTTATTTTCCCTGAAGGTACACGAAGTAAAGACGGAACACCACGACCTTTTAAGACTAAAGGACTAGAACTTTTAATAAAAAAAGTGCCTTCAGCTTTGATTGTTCCTATTACTGTAAACAACTCTTGGAAGATGTTACGCTATGGCGCTTTTCCTATGGGAATAGGAAATCATATTAAATTTACGGTGCATAAGCCCTTAGAAATTATTAACTTTACTGATAAGACTGAATTAATTCAACAAGTTGAAAAAACAATTGTTGATGCTATTGAGCATTAAACATCCTAAAAACTACTATAAATATGTCGTTGAAAAATGTAAGATTGGAAGTGATGCAGCATCTTGAAAAAGATGTACAATCGCTTATTGAAAAATATTTAATTCCTGTTGAAAAAATTTGGCAGCCTACCGATTTCTTACCAGATTCTACTAAAGACACATTTTTTGAAGACGTAAAAGAAATTAGAGAGCTTTCTAAAGAATTACCTTATGATTTTTGGGTGGTTTTAGTTGGTGATATGATTACAGAAGAGGCTTTACCAAGTTACGAATCTTGGCTTATGGATGTAGAAGGTGTTGATCAAGTAGAGCGTAACGGCTGGTCTACATGGTTAAGACATTGGACAGGTGAAGAAAACAGACATGGTGATGTTTTAAATAAATACTTGTACTTATCTGGACGCGTAAACATGCGTGAGATTGAAAAAACCACACAATATTTAATTAATGATGGTTTTGATATTGGTACAGGTAGAGACCCTTATAAAAACTTTGTTTATACTAGTTTTCAAGAATTAGCGACTTATGTTTCTCACAATCGTGTAGCTAAAATTGCCAAACAAAAAGGGAATAAACAATTGGCTAAAATGTGTAAAATTATTTCTGGTGATGAAATGCGTCACCACCATGCTTATTCTGAGTTTGTAGAGCGCATTTTTGCTGTAGATCCAAGTCAGATGATGATGGCTTTTCATGATATGATGAAGCGTAAAATCGCCATGCCTGCACATTTTTTAAGAGAATCTGGTGAAAGTATAGGAACTGCCTTCGAAGAATTTTCTAACACTGCACAGCGTATTGGTGTTTACACCTCAAACGATTACGTAGATATCTTACAAAAGCTAATTGACCGTTGGGAAATAGGAAATATGACAGGTTTAAGCGAAGAGGCTGAAAAAGCTAGAGATTACTTAATGAAGTTACCTCCTAGAATGTATCGTTTATCTGAACGTATAAAAATTCCTGAAAATTCGTTTCAATTTAAATGGGTTGATCCTGCATAATTTTTTATAATGACAATTTCTGAAGCACAACTCATTGAGTCTACTATAAATTTCGTTAAAACCGAACTTAAAAATGCCGAAGGTGGACACGATTGGTTTCATATTGAACGTGTTTACAAAAACACCTTATCAATTGCCAAGCATGAAGATGTGAATACTACTGTCGTTACTTTAGCTGCTTTGCTACATGATATTGCAGATTCTAAATTTCATAATGGTGATGAAACTATTGGCTCTAGAAAAGCAAGCGAATTCCTTTTAAGTAAAAACGTAGATAGTGAAATTATTGAACATGTAACTCAGATTATTGATAATATGTCTTTTAAAAACACGTTTGATTTAAATACATCCTTTACCTCAAAAGAAATGGAAGTGGTACAAGATGCCGACCGTTTGGACGCTATTGGAGCTATTGGTATTGCACGTTGTTTTAATTATGGAGGTTTTAAAGATAGAGCACTTTACAATCCTGATATTAAGCCTAACCTAAATATGACAAAGGCTGAATATAAAAACTCTGATGCACCAACAATTAATCATTTTTATGAAAAATTGTTACTCTTAAAAGACCAAATGAATACTAAAACTGGGAAACGTATGGCCTTAGAGCGCCACAATTATATGAAAGGCTTTTTAAAGCAGTTTTATGCAGAATGGGAAGGGAAGTTGTAATTAATCCAAATCGATTTCTATTTTCAATGTTTTTCCATTTCGAACTTCAACCATCTGATTAATTATAAAGTATTTACTTAGAGGCACTCCCACTTCATCTCCTACACTATAATTATTTTCTGTTGCCCAAAATTCAAAAGCGTAATTATACAGTCCAGAAGAAACATTTTTGAATCTAATCTGTTTATCACCATTTCCGTTTACTTCATCAAAAACATTAGCCTCCTGCAGCTCAATACGAACTCTTGCGATAGCATAATTATCAGGAATATTAAAATTAAATTCTACAGCTCCAGTACTTTGTGAGGTTCCTATACCTCCAGAAATATATTCAGTATCTAAAACTGTTATATCTTCTTTTTCACAGCTTAACATCAATAATGCTAATAATAGAACTCTAATTTTAAAGAATGATTTGAATTCCATATTGTAAATTATTTTTGAATTTACGAGATTTTTTAAGAAGTTAACACAACGCTGTTAAAAACGCACCTAATTAATTCTCCTTTGCGACCTCTAAAGCCGTTAACTTATATTCAATTGCAGCCATTTCTTCACCATAATGAATAATTTGATCTGCAGTAAGATTATCACTTGAGTTTACGGCATCTATGATTTCTTGGCCTTTTTTGGTATAGTATGTAATTGTAATATCTATTTTATCTTCCATATGTATTACACTATAATTATTGTACCATTAGTTTTAACTCACCTCTATACTTAGATGCACTTTTACCTGTAAATTGTTTAAATAGTTTATTAAAGTGAGAAAAATTATTAAAACCACACTCAAAACTAACATCAGCGATACTCATTTGACTTTCGGATAATAATTTGGTAGCGTGTACTACTCTATATTCATTAACAAGTTTAGTAAATGTTTTACCTGTAACTTTTTTAAAGTAACGACAAAACGCAGGAACCGTCATGCTCACCTTCTCTGCAATTTCATCTAAACTAATATGTTCTTTAAAATTCTGATTAACATGTTTAAATACAATATCGATTTTAGCACTGTCTTGTGGTTCAGTTTCAAATGCAAAACCATCCACGTTTAACAATGTATAATCTTCGGCTTTTGCTAAACCATGTAAAACTTCTAGTAATATTAAAATCTTTTTAAAACCTTCTTTTTCATTTAATTTTTCAATTTTAGCACCAAGTTTTTGCTTCGTCTTTATGCCAAAAAGAATTCCTTTTTTAGAACGCTCAAATAAATTATTAATTTTTTCCATTTCAGGAATATCAAAAAAATGATTCCCTAAAAATTCAGGTTTAAACTGCACTAAGGTTTCAGAGCCATTAATGGTTAAACGATCTGTAAATCCATTATGTGGCAAATTTGGTCCTATTAATAATAACTGGCTATTATTAAAGTAAGACAAATGGTTACCAATGTGTCTTTTCCCTTGACCCTTGTTAACATATACTAATTCTATTTCAGGGTGAAAATGCCAAAATGGTTTCGTTTCACCCTTGTAAACATCCATCTTATGTTTCTTAACTAATAATGAACTTCCAAATTCAGGGCTAATTTTTTCTAAAGTAGGTTTTCTTGCTTTCATTTTACAATTATTAATACAAAGTTAAACCTAATTAAAAAGCTCAACTATGTAAAATTACCAAAATTATATAGCATATTAACTCTTTAACGTTTATATAACAAAGTTGAGGTTAATTTTGTACATAAATTTGCCAAATCTGATGTTTTCTAAAACGATATGCTAATCTAACTTTGCAGTGTTGAATTACTTAAACTGATTTTAAATCAAAAAAAATCGGTTTTCACAAAAATGAAAGATTATGAAAACATTATTTAAAAACATTTTAGTATTAGCAGTGATGTTAGGAACATGCACAAGCTACGCAAATGCCACGTTAGAAGTTTCACCTACTTTTAATAATGTAAACGAAGGAGATTTAATTTCTGTATCTGATGCCTCTGGAGAGGTTATTTATAACGGACGTATTAACTATGCTGGTAATCTAGAAAAACTTTATGATTTCTCTCAACTGAATAATGGAATCTATACTGTAGAGGTAAACAAAGATTTTGAAATTATAGTTAACTCAGTAGAGGTAAAAAACAATGTTGTTACTTTTATTGAAAATTCTAACTCTAAAATTTTTAAACCTGTATTTAGAACTATAGACTCTAAAGTTATTATTTCGAAATTAGCAATTGACACTGACGAAATGGAAGTGGAATTATATTTTGAAAATGAGCTAATTCATACAGAAGTTGCAAAAGGTAAAGAGACTATTAACCGCGTATACCAATTAGACAAATCTCTTAGAGGTGATTATACAGCAATCATTAGATCAAATGGTCGTGTATTTGTAAAGAGCTTTAAATTATAATTTATTGTTTATACATTAGTTTTATTAGTAAAAAAAGTGGGCTTAAAAGCCCACTTTTTAGTTTTATATATTTCTCTTTTAGTTTTTGCTACATCTAAATATGTAGCGTTTTTTATTCTCAATCATCCAATAAAATTATGCACTAAATCTAATGTGTATTATATGATTTCAATTAGCCAAATATAATTAAATTACCAGCTACTAAAATTAAATATACTAAGCATCATAAATATATTGAGTTACGAATATAAGTTCTAGCTCCTCTTATTGCATAAAAAATCCACTCTATATCAAATTAACACAAATATATTCTATTTTACCTCAATAAAAACAACAGGGCATATATTCAGTTAAAATAATATATAAATATGATAAAACTCATGTTTTCTAAGTTGTGAATACCCTATACATTTGTATCAGTAATCACTTAATACCATATTATTATGAAAAAAGTATTTAAAATTATTTTAGTATTAGCTGTAGTGTTAGGAACATCTACAAGCTACGCAAACGAAGTTGTAAAAGCTGAATCTGCTTTTAACTACGTTAACAAAGGAAATCACATTTCTGTATCTGATGCTTTCGGAGAAGTTATCTACAGTGGAGAAGTAAACTATAGCGGAAACCTAATCACTCTTTATGATTTCACACAGTTAAAGAATGGTATGTACGATATAGAAGTAACCAATGGTTTTAAAATTGAAATTAACACAATTGAAGTAAAAGATGCCATTGTTTCTATTTTAGAAGCTAACAAAAAGGTAATTCACAAACCTGTAGTTAGAAATAAAAACTCCTCTGTTTTAATTACCAAATTAGCCCTAGATGGTGCGGATATGGAAATAGAACTTTATTTTGATGGTAATCTAATTCACACAGAGACGCTAAAAGGGCAAACTGTATTTAACCGTGTATACAAGTTAGATGACAATCTTAGAGGCAATTACACTACTATTATTAAGTCTAACAATAGAGTGTTTATTAAAAACTTCAGCATATAAATAAAACTCATTATTTATTTTAAAGTGGACACTTACGTGTCCACTTTTTGTTTTTAACTATTATTATTAAATGCTTAGCTAAGGGTTAGTATGTATTAAAATATCCATTTTATAAAATCAAACGCTACGAAAATAGTTTTATCAAGAATTATCAATTCTAATAATCATAAAACTAACTAAAATTAGATTTAAACATTAATCCTTCTCCTACATGAGTCGAAATGTTAAATGTATAGAAAATTACCCTAAAATAATAATATATTAACCACAATAAACATAACCAACACATACTTGGTTAATATACCATACAATTATGCCAAAATGCTTGTTTTTTTAAAATGTAATTATGTATAAATTTGTGTAAGCACTTACATATTGAAGTATTAAAATTTCTTATCGATTCTGAACATAAAGAAAGATAATAAGATTTAAAATGTGCTTACAAGATGAGACCAGATGTTCATCAAAATTTAGAATATAAATTGTTGTTTATATATTATTAGTTTATTTATTTAGTTAAAAAAGTGGGTAGTAGAGAACCCACTTTTTTTTGTTTAAAACAATTTTATATACTCTCTTTATAAGACCCAAGACGTTGCCTGAAAAAGGGTAATTCTGCACAGTTATTAGGTAAAAATATTGTTTTTTAGGTTGAAACCAGGCTATACATTTGTCAAAAATTAACACTTAAACTTATGTATCAAATCTACAAAATACAATTACTAATAATGAGTCCACTTGTTGTGGCTAGCTTTATACTAATAGCACCTCTTTATTTTATAACTAAACTATTTTCAAGGAAATCTTGAGTTAAATAGGTTTAACTGCAAGTATTCTATTTACCAGGGAACTCAGCCTTGCGTTTTTCTAAAAAAGCAGTTGTACCTTCTACAAAATCTTCAGTCCCAAAGCACTTTCCAAATTGCTTAATTTCCACTTTATAACCATCCTTACCATCTTTGTAGTTAGCGTTAATTGCTTTAATCGCTTTACCAATGGCAACAGATGAATTACGCATAATTTTATTGGCTAATTTTTCTGCAAATGGTACCAATTCTTCTTGAGCAACTACATGATTGACTAGACCATAATTTAAGGCTTGGTTGGCATCAATCATTCCTGCTGTCATAATCATTTCCATAGCTCTACCCTTACCTACTAATTGAGGTAAACGTTGAGTTCCTCCATAACCAGGAATCACACCTAATGAGGTTTCTGGCAAGCCCATTTTAGCATTAGTACTTGTAATTCTAAAGTGGCTAGCCATTGCAAGCTCTAAACCACCACCAAGCGCAAAACCATTAATTGCCGCAATAACAGGTGTCGTTAAATTCTCAACAAAATCGAATAATAACTCTTGTCCCTCAGCTGCTAATTTTCCACCTTCCTTAACACTAAAGTCGGCAAATTCACTAATATCCGCACCTGCTACAAACGCTTTTTCACCACTTCCGGTTATAATAATTACTTTAGTGTTTTCATCATTATCAGCATCGTTAAAAGCATTGTGCAATTCTGATATAGTTTCTCTATTTAAAGCATTTAGTTTTTTAGGTCTGTTGATTGTAATCGTTGTGATGCCGTCTGAATAGTTGGCTAATATATTATTGTAGTTCATTTTAAGTATGTTTTATTTCCACAAAAAAGGGAAGCTTGTTGTTTAATAGTCTAAGTTTCTTTGCAAGTCCTCAAGTTAAACATAACCTCAATATTCGTTGCTAAGAAACCACTGCGTTAGCAGAATTTGATGGGTTCTTAGGAAATGTAACCGTAAAAATAGTTCCTTTTCCTAATTGAGATGTAAAGGTAATACTTCCGTTATAAGTTTCCACAATGTTTTTTACCATCGCTAAACCTAAGCCCATTCCACTCGTTTTTGTGGTGAATTTAGGTTCAAATATTTTTGATTTTGTTTCCTCTTCAATTCCTAAGCCATTATCTTCTATAGTGATACTAACATTGTCATTTTCACTCAATACACGAACTTCTATTTTTGGATTTTCCGCATCATTAGGAATTGCTTGAATACCATTTTTCACCAAATTGGTAACCACTCTAATTAACTGCGTTCTATCAAATTTAGCAATGATTTCTTCCTCTTCAGAATAGAATTCAATATAGCTTTCATTAAAAATATCGAGTGCTAATTTTACAATATGCACTACGTTTAAGTTTTCACTTTTTTGCGCTGGCATTTTAGCAAAATTAGAAAATGCTGAAGCTATAGAACTCATAATATCAATTTGCTGAATCAATGTATTACTATATTCATTAACCTTTTGATGGATGTTTTCATCTTCTGGATTAAACTTACGCTGAAAACTTTGAACCGTTAATCGCATTGGTGTTAGAGGATTTTTAATCTCATGCGCTACTTGCTTTGCCATTTCTCGCCAAGCTTGCTCACGCTCATTAGTCGCCAAAACCACAGCACTGGCTTCTAGCTCATCAATCATACTATTATAAGCATTAACTAATGCTTCAATTTCTGCACTAGTGGATTCTATTTGTATTTTTTTATTCCGTTTTTCTAATCGTGTTTCATTCATCTTATCACTAATGGTTCTCAGTGATTTGGTTATGAATTTAGATATAAAATAAGCAAAAATAATAGCAACGAGAATTAACACCACATAAGCCAAAGCCAAACGCAATAAAAACTCTTTTAGCTCTTTATTTAAAAAATCATCATTCTCTAAATAAGGTAAATTTAGAATCGCCAAAGTCTTAAACTTCTCATCCGTTATATAAGTGTAAGACGACTGAAATGTTTGTCCGGCTTCAACATTTTTCACCACATAACGATGCTCTAATGTATTAGATAGGGTATTTAATATTTCGGGATTTAGACATGTATCTGTCGTATCTCTTTGGATAGTACGTTTTGAACTTTTGAGTAATTGACCATCTAAATCGTATAAATTAATCTGAAGATTATGAATAGCATCAATATCAAAAATTTCATCTTTAAAAATTAATGGAACATTCTCTGTTGTAACAGGATATGTGGTTTCACGTATAACAAAATCAATGCTCTGTTTTATCGCTTTTTCCTTACGCTCTAAACGTTCTCTGTGATAATCCTTCGCTTCTTCTCTATATTGATATATAGTAACAGCAGCTATTAAAACTGAAGCCACTAGTACCAAAAGTACCATGTTTAAAATGATGCGAGCTCTTAAGGAAAGACGTTTTTTATTCATAGAAATGCCCATGCAAATGGGTATCTTTTAATTCTGAATTATAAGTTTTAAATATAGCAATAATCAATCCAAAAATGCGAAGGCCAATTCTCAAATTATAAATACCAAGTATTTAAAAACTCTGTTTTACTAGAGTTTAAATTAGGCTTCAGGATTTTTGGACCTAATATTTTTATACAATTTGAAGCCTAACATAATTAAGACACCTAAAACAAGTAGACCTAAAATTCCAAAAATCCAATTGATAGAGTTTTTAAGAATCACTAGAAAAACCACGGCAAACAATATAAAAGTTGCGCCTTCATTCCAAATACGCATAAAACTAGAGGTTATTTTTACCTCATCCTTTTGAAGTTGCTTATAATATAGATGCGTTTTAAAATGATAGATGAATAACAAAAGAACAAAAAGCAGCTTTACATGCATCCAACCTTGTTGAAACCAACTTGGCAATAAAATCATTAACCAAACAGCAAACAAGGTTGCCAAAATTGCCGAAGGCCAAGTAATAATAAACCACAAACGCTTAGACATTAACTTTAGTTGTTTGCCTAATATTTCCTTATCTGGTGATGGCTTATGGAAAGCTTCTATTTGATAAACAAACAATCTAGGAATGTAAAACAAACCAGCAAACCACGTAATAACAAAAATGAGGTGTAAAGATTTTATGTAATTGTAATATTCCATATTATAAAAAACAGTGTGTTTAAAATTGAATAATTATGTCAATCTAAAATTACGGATTAAAAATTACTCTGTTGTTTTAGATTTTAGATTTAAATTCACTTCGCGATATAAAAAATAACCTGTTACTAATGTTGAAAGCACATCTGAAATTGGAAAAGACAACCAAATACCAAATTCCCCAAAATACAGTGGTAAAATATACATTAAAGGAATAAAAAAAATAGCCTGTCTAGTTAAGGTTAACAATAATGCTGGCAAAGCCTTACCTACAGCCTGAAAATAAGCTGCTCCAATAAGTTGAAGCGCTAAAATAGGCACAGCTGCAAACGTCCATCGCATATTGCTTGGCGTTTCTCGTATAACATCCGCATCTGTTGTAAACCATTTAGTAATTATCTCAGGAAAAACCATTAAGCCAATAAAAACAATGGTTCCTAAAATAGTAGCATATTTTATAGCTGTGAAAATAACCTCTTTTACTCGATCATATTTTCCTGCTCCAAAATTATAACCTGCAATAGGAATAAATCCTTGTGTTATCCCAAAAACAGGAAACAAAGCGAACATACTTAATCGACCAACAATAGCATAAGTTGTTACTGAGGTTTCACCTCCAAAATCATATAATGCGTTATTTACTAATAAAAACGTAACGCTTACTATTGCTTGTCTTGCTAGGGTTACAAAACCTAAAGAACCTATTTCAGACACTATAGTTTTATCGAATACGAAATGCGAAAGGTTAATTTTTAATTCAGAATGTTTAGATAAAAAATACCAAAATATAAATAGAAAAGAAACAATATAAGACCCTGTAGTTGCCCAAGCTGCTCCAGCCATTCCGTAATCTAAAACATTAATAAAAAGATAGTCTAATACTAAGTTACCAATAGATGGAATTAGCATCGCATACATGGCAAATTTAGGTTTACCTTCTGCTCGGATAACATTATTACCCATCATTACAAATCCTAAAATAGGAACACCATAAAGTATAATTTCGTAATACACTTTAGCCGGTTCAAAAATATTTCCTTTTCCTCCAAATGCAGGAATTAACGTATCTACAAAATACAAACCAAATACCGCAAATGTGATGGTAAATAAAAATGTGAGTGTTAATTGATTACCGAACGTTTTTAGTGCTTTAGCCTTATTATCTGCGCCCAAAGCACGCGAAATAATTGAAGAACCACCAACACCAATTGCCATACCTAAAGCAGCAATAAAAAAGGAAACCGGAAGCACAACATTTATAGCTGCAATGGCTGTAGAGCCAATCCAATTTCCAACAAAAATAGTATCTACTAAAATATTTAGAGACATTACCAAAATACCAATAGCTGCAGGCACAGCCTGTCTTATCAGTAATTTACCAATGGATTCTGTTCCTAAATCTTGTGAAGACACTTTTGCCATTATTTGGCTATAGTTTCAGCATTTACCCATTCGTCAGCAATATTTGCAAGTACTTGAGCAAAATCATCGCGCTCATTAAGACACGGAATAACAGTGAATTCTTTACCTCCCATTTCGTGAAAAATTTCCTCACCTTCCATGGCAATTTCTTCTAAAGTTTCTAAACAATCACTCACAAAAGCAGGCGTTACAATAGCCATTTTATTAATGCCTTCCTTTCCCATTCTTTCAATCGTACGATCTGTATATGGTTTTAACCATGGATCAAATCCAAGTCTAGATTGAAACGTTGTAGAATAAGTTCCATTTTTTAAGCCTAGTTTTTTAGCAACATTTACCGTTGTAATTTCACATTGATGACGGTAACAAAACTCATGCTGCTTACTACCTTTTTTAAAGCAACATTTTCCATTCATTTTACAGTTGCCATTGGTAATATCACTTTTTCTAATATGTCGTTCTGGCACGCCATGGTAACTAAAAAGAATATGCTCGTAATCTAAATCGTTTAAAACTTCACCAATACTTTTAGAAAGTACATCTATATAATCTTTACGATGATAAAATGCAGGTGTTCTTGTAATTTTTACCTCAGGAAAATATTCAGCAACCAGCTCATCTACTTTTACATCAATTGTTTCTGTAGTTGCCATAGCAAATTGTGGATACAATGGAACGGTTTTTATTTCAGTACATCCTTTGTCTACCAATTCTTGTAATCCTTTTTTAATTGTCATACTTCCATAACGCATGGCTAATGCAACAGGATAATCTACTTTATTTCGAAGTTTTTCTTGAAGTCGTTCTGACAGTACAATTAAAGGCGAACCTTCCTCCCACCAAATTTTCTTGTAAGCAGCGGCAGAAGCCTTAGGCCTCGTATTTAAAATAATACCTTTTACCAATAACGTACGCGCCAGTAGAGGTAAATCTATAACACGTTCATCCATTAAAAATTCCCCCAAATATTTCTTTACATCCTTTGGGTTTGGACTTTCTGGAGAACCTAAATTAACTAATAAAATTCCTTTTGACATGCTTATTTTTTTCAACTACAAAAATACAATACTAATTACAATACTTTACGAAGAACAGTATTGGTTTTATTTATAGTGATATCATCAAATATTTTAATGATTTTGAAGTTATTCTATTGACCTTAAACATCTATAAATCTAACTTTTTAACGAGTTTTACTAATTATATATGGCTATTTAAAGGATTTAAATATCTTTACAAGACTCGACAAATACATATTATGAAAAAAACCCTATCTCTATTTCTTACATTATTTACAATAATCGCTTTCTCTCAACAACAATATCAGAGCCTACTCTGGGAAATTACCGGTAACGGATTAGAAAAACCCTCTTACCTTTATGGAACCATGCACGTTAGCAAAAAAGTGGCTTTCCGTTTAGATGATGTTTTTTATAAAGCATTAGAAGAAAGTGATTGCATTGCATTAGAATCTGACCCAACAACATGGCCAGGTTTTAATTATGAAATGATGTTAGACCAAATGGCTGCTTATAGCAATTATAGCAATGAGTTTTACACCAATTTATTTAAGTTAACGCATCCTGAGGAAATGGCAATTAGAGGTTCGGTTAGAATGGATAATAATGCCGTAAATGCTTATTTGTATAGAAAAAGCTATGCTTCAGATAATTTTGAAGAAGAAACATATTTAGACATGTTTATTTTTCAAGCAGGAAAGAAAAACAATAAAGACATTTATGCTTTAGAAGATTTAGCAGAATCTCGCTACTTAACAACTAAAGCGGCTTATAATGCTAACAAAAAAGAATTGGATCCTTGGGTACAAAAATTGTATGCTAAGGAAAACCCATATTTAATTCAAGAAAATCTTTATCGAGACAGAAATTTAGATTTATTAGATTCTATTGGTGCAGGTGTAAATACAGAATTCTACAGAGAGAATATGCTTTACATTCGTAATAAAAATATGGTAGTAGCTTTGGCAAAACTAATGCCAACTAAATCCGTATTTGCTGGTGTAGGAGCTGCACATTTGCCAGGTGATCAAGGTATGATCAACATGTTGCGTAAAAGAGGATATACTGTAAAATCGTTAACGTCAGAACAAACAGATTTTAGTAAAACTGAAAAAACAAAATTAGATAGTCTTTTTATTGCGCCAACACTTAAAATTCACAGTACTCCAGATAACTTTTTAAGTATTAACACTTACGATAAGCTACGCGAGTTTTCCTATGGTGGACAAAAATACTATCTAGACCCAGACATGACTAATGGTGCTTATTTAACCATGAATAGAATTAGTCGTTTCACCTATTTACCTAACGAAAAGGAAAATATTACACTAGAGGATATAGACCATTTGTTATATGAAGATATTCCTGGAGATATAATAAAAAAGGAAGAATTAACGACACCATATCCTGGTATTAGTATTGTAAACAAAACAAAGAAAGGCGAGTTTCAGAAATATCATATTTACCAAACGCCATTAGAAATTATAATTATAAAATTTGCTGGTCGTAGTGATTTTGTTTTGAAACATCAAGCCAAAATTTTTGAATCTATTACTCTAAAAACACCAACAAATGACACACAATTGTTTGTTGCTCCTAATAAAAAATTTGAAGTTGACTTCCCTAAATATTACGTCTCAAGTAATATGCATAACTATGGAAAAAAACTAATTGAAGGTCATAAAGATGATGCATATTACTTTGTAGAAGAAGCGGTTTTAAATGACATGTCTTATATAGAAGAAGATAGTTTTGAAGCTAAATATTTTCATCATGCCTTGTATAAAAATTATAAACTTGAAGAAGTAGATGGAGGCTTTAAAGCAGGTGATTATAAAACGTACGAATCTAGAGCTATACTCGATTCTACCTCTAACAAAAATTTACATTTAAAAACCATTGTAAAAGATGGTAGTTACTATTTGTTAGGCTATGTAGGAAGTAATGAAGATGATAAATCTGCATTCTTTAAATCTTTTAAATTCAACAAAACAGATTATTCTGGTTTTAGAAAAGTAATAGATACAACATTACATTTTTCTGTGAATACAAATTCTAAAGCACCTGCTCCAAATCCTTATGGATACGGTTATAATACCGGAAAAAAAGATAAAGACTACGAGCGAAAAGTTAACGAAACAACTTACTCAACACACGCTAACGAGCAAATTGCAGTTTCTAGAACTAAGTTTCATGATTTACAGATGTATCATAACATTGATAGTCTTTGGGCTGACTTAGAAAAGCAAGTTAATTATGGTTCATATTATTTTAATACCAATAAAGGTTTTAAAATTTCTAACCGTTCTTCATCTAAAAAAGATTCTATTTATACCAATCGTTTTAGCTACACAGATTCCGCTAGTGCGAAACAAGTATTAGTAAAAAACATTTTAAAGCAAGGTGTACTTTTTGAATTAAAGACTCTGGTAGATTCTATCAGTGGACCTTCAAAATTTGTAACAGAATTCTACGATACATTCACACCGATAGATACCCTTTTAGGTAAAAGTGTACTTAAAGATAAAACAGGTCAGTTTTTTGAAGCATTGCGAGCAAAAGACAGTATTATTTTAGAATCTTATGGTTTAATTAAATTCAAAAAACACAATAGTAAAGACATTATTGCTGTACTTAAGAATTTTGAATTCGATAAAGAACGCTTAGACATTAAATCTCATTTAGTAGGTAAGTTGATAGAAATAGATTTAAAGAACAACCTACCGTTTATTAAGCAACTCTATCACGACAGTTATTCTGATACACAAACACAAACTGCTATTTTAGATGGATTATTTGCCTCTAACAATAAAGAAAATTATAAGATTGCTTTAGACTTAATGGAGCGAGACTTACCTTTAGGAAGCGTTAGTAGCATGTTCTATAATTATTACGGAAAAGACTCCTTAGAACTAAAGGCTACACTTTTCCCTAAAATCCTAGAATATTCAACGATTACGGAATATAAGCAACCTTTGTATAACTTATTGGCAAGAGTAAAAGATAGTGGTTATATAAAAACAAAATCTTATAAAAAATACAAGAGTCAACTAATTAATGACGGTAAAATTGAAGTAAAACGTAACTTAGGAAATTCTAATTACGGTTATAATTCTTACTCTTACACTTTAGCAACTTACGTTAGACTTATTTTCCCTTATAGAACTGAGCGTTCTGCACAAGATTTCTTTGAGAAATTATTGAACGTAGATGACACTAATGCATTAGTTAAATACTATGTTCTATTAACTAAAGCAAAGGAACCTATTCCAGCCAAATTAACCGAAAAGCTGGTTGACGATGAAGAAAATCAATATTTGCTTTTAGAGGAATTAAATGAAGCTAAACTTTTAAAGAAATTAAAATCCTTTAAAATAGATCAACTGCAATTTGCCAAATCTAAACTCTTATCTGATGCTAATTTTGAAAAGGAAACAGATTCTGTTCAATTTCTATTTAAACGTGAGTTTATAACTGATAAAGGCAAGAAAAATGCTGTTATGTACTTCTTTAAAATAGACAAAGATGATGAGTACTCAGGCAAGTCAGAAGTTCTACATTACATCTCTTTTATTAAACCAAAGGATCTAACACAATTGGTCGTAGACTACTATTCTAAATCAGATAGCTACGGAACTATTGTAGACAAGACAAAAGAACTAGAAGAACAATACACTGAAATAATCAATTTAGCGATTTACAAAGATCGTGAACGTGTTACACCAAGTGGACGTGATAATTATTATGATTATTAAATTAAGACCGAAACTTATTTTGTCTTGCTTTAAATAAAATGGCATTTCCAAAGAAAAAATCTAGAAAAATTACTGTAAATAACCATCCTTTTAAATGGATGGTTAAACCAGATTATTACGGTGTAATGTTATTAATAATTTCTGATGAATATAATTCTCAAAAGCTGTTTGCCAATTTCAGACATAAAATTAATGGAAAGAATGCAAGTATGTATAATAACCCTTTCATCGTTGAGCCTAATTTAGTTAGAAAAACCATTTTGTATGGATTATTAAAAGACTATTCTCCAGAAATAAAAGGAAATGATATTAATTTAGGAGATTTAAGTAATGTTCTTCTTTTAGACTATGGGTTACAAACTAATCAATAAAACTGACATAGTTATTCCTAATGTTTAGTATTTCAACTAGAGGCTGTTATATACTTCTTAGGCGTAGTCCCAAACTTCTTTTTAAAAGCTGCAATAAAGTGGCTTCCTGTGCTGTAACCTACCTTTAAACCTACTTCGTTAACATTATAATCACCAGATTCTAATAGCTTACGAGCCACTTCCATTTTATAATCAAACAAAAAACTAAAAACAGAGTCACCATAAATCTGTTTAAACCCTTCTTTTAATTTTTTAAGACTTAAACCTATATCATCAGCAAGTTCCTGTAATGTTGGTGGTTCAGCCATATTAGCTATAATGATGTCTTTCGCTTTTTTAAGTTTAGCCACATTAACCTCATCAACTAAAAAAGGACATTGCTCAATATCTGCATCTTCACTTCTATTAAAAAACAGACTCAACAATTCGTAAGCTTTTCCCTTAAAGTATAAAGATTTAATAGAACTATTAAGGTTAAAACTAATCATCTGATTTAAAACTACAGCAATAGATGGTGAAATTTTACCATCTTTATAATATTTTTTATCCTTATTATCATCCGTTAAAAACGTTACATAATTAGCATCATCAGAAAATAACGAATGGAATTTTTTAATAGAAATCACCAAAGAAACTAACCAAGAGTGTGGCTTTAGTTCTAAATGAATGGGTAAATCGCGTTGTGGATTATAAAGTAACAATGATGTCTCTTCAGCTATATTCAACGTATAATTGCCTTCATTAAACATAAAAGCCGCTGAACCCTTAATACAAAAATGAAACTGAATATAACTGCTATCAATCTCACGCTCAATAACTTTTGGAATATCACCATCATTCTTACTCGTTAGTAAAATAAAGCCGTCTTCAATACTAATTTCGTCAAAAGTACCTTCAGCGTTACTTTTTAAAGCTGATTTTTCTAATTTCATTTCAATACTATTTAGATTCGTTCTAAACAAAGACTCTAAAAACCCTTGGTTTCACTGCAAAAATATGATATTTATCATGTTTTTGTTAAAAACCATCCTAAAAAACCACAATCGATACTTTAAGTTCTTCTAGCGTTGTTTTTTTTTAAATATCAAAATTACATTTGCGCTGTTACTTTCCATAGTCAGGTAAACGAGTAAAGCAACACATGCCAAATAGAAGCAAATATTTTTACGCAATAGGGCTCAGCTATCAAAAAGCTGATGCGCAAGTACGTGGTCATTTTAGTCTTAGTGATGATGCAAAACAAAACGTTTTGTCTCAAGCCAAGCAAAATGGTATAGAAAGTCTTGTGGTGATATCTACATGCAACAGAACCGAACTTTACGGTTTTGCAGAACATCCTTTTCAATTGATTCAATTGTTATGTGAAAACACAAAAGGCACTGTTGAAGAATTTCAAGAAGTAGCATACGTTCACAAAAACAAAGAAGCCATTAACCACATGTTTCGTGTTGGTTCTGGTTTAGATAGTCAGATTTTAGGTGATTTTGAAATTATCAGTCAGCTTAAGTTTGGTGCCAAAGCATCAAGGAAAGCAGGATTATTAAATTCGTTTACAGAACGTTTAGTGAATTCTGTAATTCAGGCTAGTAAACGTATTAAAAACGAAACCGAAATATCATCTGGTGCAACATCTGTGTCTTTCGCTTCTGTTCAATACATCATGAATAACGTAGAAACGATTTCTGAAAAGAACATTCTACTCTTCGGAACAGGTAAAATAGGAAGAAACACTTGCGAAAATTTAGTAAAACACACTAAGAATTCGCACATAACTTTAATAAACAGAACAAAAACTAAAGCTGAAGAAGTTGCTGGTAAATTTAATCTTGTTGTAAAAGATTACGAAAATTTAACCGAAGAAATTAACGCTTCAGACATTATCATTGTTGCTACTGGCGCGCAAAACCCAACGGTTTACAAATCTTTAATTTCTACAAAAAAACCATTATTAGTTTTAGATTTATCTATCCCTAAAAATGTAAACGAAGATATTACAGAACACGATAATATTACGTTAGTACATTTAGATGATTTAGCTAAAATTACCGATGATACTTTAGAAAAACGCAAAGCATTTATTCCAGATGCTGAAGCAATTATATTAGAAATTACAGCCGAATTTAATGCTTGGTTAAATACCTTAAAATTTGTACCAACCATACAGGCTATAAAACATAAATTGACAGATTTTAAAAATTCTGAATTCAATACACAACGCAAAAAATTAGCTGATTTTAATGAAGACCATGCTGAACTGATTACTAATAATCTCATTCAGAAAATCACTAATCAGTTTGCACACCACTTAAGAGAAGACAGTAATTCTTCAGATGAAAGCATTGAGCTTATCAAAAAAATATTCCAGTTAGAAACTACCGATAATGTCTAAAATAATTCGCATTGGCACACGCGATAGCCAGCTCGCTATGTGGCAAGCAAAAACTGTTCAATCTCAACTTGAACACTTAGGTCATAAAACTGTCCTTGTCCCAATAAAATCAACAGGAGACTTAGTTCTCGACAAACCGTTGTACGAACTTGGCATTACAGGGATTTTCACAAAAACCTTAGATATTGCAATGCTTAAGGGCATTATTGATATTGCGGTTCACTCACTTAAAGATGTACCAACCGTTTTACCAAAAGGTATTATTCAA
>TARA_R110002033_G_scaffold13336_3_pt1 | contig 22365 bp, 8 predicted proteins | sample TARA_R110002033 | Tara Oceans TARA_R110002033 (sample SAMEA4397051) | marine metagenome | biome: Polar Biome; feature: [SRF] surface water layer (ENVO:00010504); material: water (ENVO:00002006), including particulate matter (ENVO:01000060) such as... | depth 5 m
ATATTTTAATAATTCTTGTTATACGTCTTTAAATAAGCATATTAAGGAGTCTAATTTTTCTAATATTTTTATTTTAGTCGATGAAAATACGCATGAATTATGTTTACCAATTTTGTTAAATCAATTGGAAACAACCACTTCGATAGAAATTATAGAAATTGAAGCTGGTGAAATTCACAAAACCATTGAGACCTGTCTTGGGGTTTGGAATACGCTGTCGGATTTTGATGGCGATAGAAAAAGCTTACTTATCAATGTTGGTGGTGGTGTTATCACAGATTTAGGAGGGTTTGTAGCTTCTACGTTCAAACGTGGCATAGCGTATATTAACATCCCTACGACCCTATTATCTATGGTCGATGCCTCTGTAGGAGGAAAAACGGGGGTCGATTTAGGAACCTTAAAAAACCAAATAGGTGTTATTAGCACACCCGATTTAGTGCTTATTGATACACAATATCTAAAAACCTTACCACAAAATCAAATGCGCTCGGGATTAGCAGAAATGCTGAAACATGGACTGATTAGTGATGAATCCTATTGGAATAAATTTACCAAGCTATCAGACCTGTCGTTTGATTCTTTAGATGAATTGATTTATGAATCTATTGTAATCAAAAAGAATGTGGTTGACGTCGATCCTTATGAAAACAATCTTCGTAAAACCCTGAATTTTGGTCATACCCTCGGACACGCCATCGAATCCTATTGTTTAAGCAATCCTAATAAAAAAGAGTTGTTACACGGTGAAGCCATAGCCATAGGGATTGTATTGGCTAGTTATATCTCATCACAACTAGTCGGACTTCCATTACAAACAGCAACCGACATCAAAACTGTTTTCAATAGGTATTATGGTGTTGTAAAGTTTGCTGAATCAGATTATGCCCCCATTTTAGAGTTGATGAAATATGATAAAAAAAATCATCATGGAAATATAAATTTCGTGCTTCTGGAAGCCATAGGAAAGCCTAAAATAGATTGCTTGGTGGATGAATCTGTTATCATAGATGCTTTTAAATTTTATGAATCCTAATAATTTAGAATAAAAAAATAGTTGTAACTTTATAATATCAGCTTTTATAGGGCATGCCAGTATCATTTAGATAGTATTCAATGCATATGTAGCATGACATCTGAACATAAATACGAATTAAAAGATTTACAGATGAAACGAATTATTGTTGATTACAAAAAGTTAACACCAGAAGTGCTTAAATTGTTAACAGAAAAATTTCCCGATGGCTATAGTGATAAAGATATTATCACGTTCGATAATCATCATAATGAAACCATTGAAGCCGTTGAAATTAAAACAGAGGAAGCAGATTACCTTGTTAAAGTAAGTCGTAAACTACATTATACCATGACTAATTTTGATAAGGATGATTTTGAAGTCGATGAATTAGGCAACGTCGTGGTCGATCTAGATTTAGAAGACGCTGTAGAATCAAATCTATTCAATAACGATGAAGAAGAATAACGTCCTTTTTTAAATAAACTCAAATTCAGTTATAGGGTGCTTTAAAAACGAGACCCTACCCAATAAAGACAATAGTTATTTATTTTATCAGGTTGAGCGCAGTCGAATCCTATCAACTTCACAAGTAAGTTAATCACAACTAAACGCCAATAAAAATTCGATTAAATGTCAGGTTGAGCGCAGTCGGAACCTCAAAACCAATAGCTAATAACAGTTAAAAACTAATGTTAACTTTTTGAAAACCATCCAAATAAGGGTTTCTTTTTAGGAGCGCCATAATAACCATATTTAGCACCATATCCAAAATTTGCTTGCTCCACATCATTCACAACCAGCATCATACCACGAAGTTTGTTATTAGCGTGTAACTCTTTCGCAAACTTTAAAATAGGTTTTTCAGTATATTCCGCACGCGTCATATATACGGTATGACCAGCATATTGACTAAACAACAAGGTGTCGGTTACTAACATAGAGGGTGCTGTATCCACAATAACATAGTCATATTGCTCAGAGACTTTATCAAATAAAGGTTTCATGCGCTCACTCATCAACAGTTCTGCGGGATTAGGTGGCACGTTACCAGACAGCATGACGTCTATCTTGTTATTCTTATCATCATAAGACGTAATGGTTTCTCCAATAAGAATAGAATCATCAGCTAAATATTCCGTAAGACCAATTTTAGTCACCTTATCTTTCTTCTTTTTTAAGGGTTCTAAATCTATTTTTGGATTACGTATATCAGCCCCTATTAATAACACCCGTTTATCGGTATTGGCAAAGGTCAATGCCAAGTTCATACTAAAAAACGATTTCCCTTCACCGTTGATGGTCGAGGTTACAAAAATAACATTATCATAGTCTTTAACATGGCGTCCCCGTCTTACATAGTCAAAATTAGTCCGGATCATACGAAAAGATTCAGATAACAACGATCTGTCATTACGTTGCACTAATGGCATGTGTTTACTTTTTATTTTAGGAATCTCACCTAAAATAGGAATATTGGTAATAATCGCCTCTAAATCTTCTTTATTATGGATTTTAGTATCTAATAAATCGCTTACATAAATCACAGAAAAGGGTAAAAACAGAGCTAGGAAAAACGCCCCAATATACACCATCTGTTTATTTGGCGATACAGGGCTACCATCACTATAAGCACTATCAATAATTTTTAAGTTAGGTGACGTCGACGTTAATGTAATAGCCGCTTCTTCACGCTTTTGTAATAAATACAAATACAGCGATTCTTTAATACCCTGCTTACGTTCAATAGAGCGCAGCCTACGTTCCTGACCAGGAACGGAATATATTTTTGAATTAATCCGATCCGATTGATTTTCAAGACTGCCAATTCTAATACGCAAGGACTTAGAAGCATTTTCAATGTTTTGGCGTAAGCTTTGTCTTATGCTGTTTAAAGACTGATCCAATTCTACAACCACTAAGTTTTTTTCACCAGCACTCCGTAAAAGACGATCTCTATTTGCTAATAACTCACTATAACGAGCAGCAAGGGCACTAATAGCTGGGTCACCAGACCCTAAATTAGCAGGAATAGGCTCAAAAGAGGAGTTGTCATCTCCAAGCGATTCTTCCATATAATTAAGAACTCGTAACTGGGTTTTACTTTCATCTAAAACTTGTTGATTTTGAGCACTTGACGTTAAAAACTGACCCGCTTCAGAAGAGACATCCGTAATTTTATTTCCTGTTTTAAAGCGAACAATACTGTCATCCACATTCACTAAATCAGAGGCGATGAGTTGAATACGATTATCAATAAACTCAGAGGTGTTTTTAGAGCGAATATTTTTGATATAAGAGGTGTAGGCATCATATTCACTAATTAAGGTGTTTATAATGTCTTTGGCCCTGTCAGTAATAGCATCATCTAAACTAATCGACAACACTTTTGATGATTTAGCTGATTGATAAACAATGATTGAAGTTCGTAAACGCTCGGTAACTTGATTTAAAGGTGTTAATTGAATTCTTAAATTTCTTCCTATTAAAGAAGCGTCTGACTCTGTTTTTGGAGTAATAATCATCCCCCCAAAAGGCGTGGGTATGGTTTCGCCAAAAACCACTTTTTTCGGTGTATCCTCTTCATTAATTCGATAATTAAACCCCGAATCAGAGTTAATGTCTATGTAAAAATTAAAACGTGTTGTATTTATAATAGAATCCGAAGCAATAAAATTAATAGCAATGGGGATGTTTTTATATAACTCGGTTTCTAACACACGGCCTTGTGTAAAATAACGTAAGTTTAAATCGAGTTTGTCGGCCACTTCGTTAATAACACCTCGAGAGGTAAACACTAAGATTTCATCTTCTACTTTAGCATCTTCATTTTCCGAAAATAAAGACAAATCATTAAAAACCGCACTAGGGTCTGAGGCATCCTTTTCACTAATCAACATAATATTGGCAGTAGCCTCATATTGAGGGATTTGATAGCGTAAATAAAGATACGCCAGCCCTAAAGAAAGAAGGGTGGTAAACAAAAACCAGGACCACTTTTTCGTATATAACGAAATGGTTTTTTTAAGATTAAAACTTTCAGAAGATGGCGGTGTATCCACCATAGGGGTAGGATTATCTGATATCATAAATACATCTAATTTCTGGTTACAAATATAAGGGCTGTTGTGAGGATAAAAGACGTAATACTTATAATCGTGCCTATTCGTGAATCACCAGAGGCATTACTGATAGCCGAATTGTTAGGTTCTACATAAACCACATCGTTTTGGGTTAAAAAATAGACTGGCGAGTTAAACACCTCTTTGTTCGTTAAATCAACCCGTGTATAGGTTTTTGTCCCATTAAAGTCTCTAATTACTAAAATATTATCGCGGCGCCCTTTAATATTTAAATCGCCCGCTAAGCCTAAAGCTTCCATAATTGTAATCCGTTCTCCTGAAATAGTATAGGTGCCTGGATTATTAACAGCTCCTAAAACAGAGACTCTAAAGTTAAGAATCCGAATATTAACAATAGGGTCCTTTAAATAGCCCTCAGATAATTTTCCTTTAATAAGCTCTTTAGCCTCTTCAACGGTCAATCCCAAAAGCTTAACTTTCCCTAAGACAGGAAAATCTATATTACCATCAATATCTATCAAATAATCAATTAATTCACCACTAGTACTACCAGTACTCTTAATTAAATTGAACGGTTTACTCGCTTCGATATCAAAAGTGGATACATAAATACTCACAATGTCATTCACTTTTAACCGGGGTGTAAACGTATCGGTATCAACAATCGTTTCAAAATTTTTGGCATTTTGAAAATACACCACATCCTGTTTGGTCGCGCACGACGATATTAGGAGTCCAATAACAACCAACATCCATAGAGCGGTTCGTTTTTTTAAAAGAGATAATCCTGTCATGTTATATTTGGGGGAATTTATAATAGCTATAAAAATTAATTAACGTTTATAAAAGTTTTATCAACCGCATCAGAAAGAATACTTTTTGCTTTTTCATGCACACGAACCCGTCTGTCAAATTTTTCAAAGTCAGAATTATTGGACTTGTACTCAGGAATAAGCTGTTTCATCTTCAACACAATATTGTTATTTTGAAAACGATTGGTAATGCATAAGGATTCAATAGCGGCTTTCACTTTTTCATGATCCAACTCTCGTGTTTTACTAATCATAATTTTTTTATGATAGGTTGACAAGGTATTCTCTCCATTAGCCAATAGTTCTTCATATAATTTTTCTCCAGGTCGTAAGCCAGTAATTTTAATATCGATATCTTCTGGAAAGCGTAGGCCTGACAATTTAATCATATTTAAGGCAAGATAATAAATCTTAACAGATTCACCCATATCAAAAATAAATATTTCACCACCCTTACCCATAGTACCAGCTTCTAATACCAACTGTGACGCTTCTGGGATGGTCATAAAATAACGGGTAATATCTTTATGAGTCAAGGTTAACGGACCACCATTTTTAATTTGTTTTTTAAACAAGGGAATTACAGAGCCGTTGGACCCTAAGACATTCCCAAAACGAGTCGTTATAAACTTAGTTTTGCTTTCTTTTTGAAGACAGCTAATATACATTTCTGCCAAACGCTTCGTAGCTCCCATCACACTAGTAGGATTCACAGCTTTATCAGTCGATACGAATACAAACTTTTTAACATTATATCTGGACGCGATATCTGCTAAAATTTTAGTTCCGTTCACGTTGATTTTTATAGATTCATAAGGTGATGCTTCCATCAAAGGCACGTGCTTATAAGCGGCTGCGTGAAACACCATGGTAGGCTTAAATTCTTGGAAAATACCATCAATTCGTAAACCGTCACGAATATCAGCAACAATCGACGTAAAATTATGCTTCCCTTGTCGTTTTAAGTCTTGTTCTAAATCGTATAAAGGCGATTCGGCCTGATCAATAAGTATTAAATGTTTCAGATCATAATTTGATAATTGGTTGACTAGCTCACTCCCTATAGACCCTGCAGCTCCGGTAACAACAATGGTTTCGCCATTAAACTCACGTTTTAAATTAGGATTATCAATTTGAATAGGTGCGCGTCCTAAAAGATCTTCTATCTGGAAGGTTTTAATTTGACTCGTATTTAATTCACCATTAATCCATTGTTCTACAGGAGGTACTTTAGTCACTTTAATATTGGAATCCACCGAGTTTTCAACTAAATGAATAAGCTTATCGGTTGAAGAGGTTTGAGTGGCCACCACGATTTCATCAATTTGATGCGTTTTTAAAAACGCCTGAGTTATTTTGTTATAAGCTAAAATAGGCACCCCATCAATCAATTTACCTTTTTTTACAGGACTATCGGCAATAAAACCAACCACATTAAATCGGGTTTTTATATTAGTTACCAAGGCATTATAAGTGGTAATAGCGGCATCATCGGCTCCATAAATAAGCACACGCTTAGACGAATTAAAACGGCATTTGGCATATCTAAAAGCGATCTTAAATAACAAACGACTAGAGCTTAATGCCATAAAACTTAACATCGCATGAATCACAATAATCGATAAAGGAATCGTAAATTCTGGAACAAGTCCTGTCAGTCTATTTAAAACCACTAAAAACACAGTAATAGAAGACATCAATACTATAGATTTAAACAAATTAATCACATCTGTAAACCCTGTATGACGAATAACGCTTTTAAAAGATCCGACGATTAAAAAGCTAATAGTCGCAATCATAACAATAGCCGGGACTTGTATCAATAGAGCATGGACATCAAAATCTAACGTAAAGTTAAATCTAATGAGATACGTAAGTAAAAAAGTAATGACAATTAAACTTAAATCTATAGCCAAAACAAGCCATTTAGAGGCATATTTTTGTGAGTAATACGCTAGGTAATTTTTAATCATGATGTGAGAGTGTTTACTATTATTTGCAGGACACGGTCTAAATCGTGTTGTGTTAAATTGGAGCCGCTAGGCAAACAGAGCCCATGGTTAAATAAATGTTCTGAAACCCCATTGGTATACGACGCTGTTTTGCTAAACACAGGCTGTAAATGCATGGGTTTCCATAAAGGTCTGGATTCTATATCATCAGCTAATAAAGCCAAACGAACGGTTTCACGTTGCTCATACGAATCAAAAATGACACAAGTCAACCATCTGTTAGCAAAAAAACCTTGAGGCTCTTCTAAAAACTGTATAGATTTAAAGGATGATAACTGTGTTTTATAAAAATGATAGTTGGCTCTTCTGGCTCTAACACGCTCATCAAGGACTTCCATCTGTCCCCGACCAATGCCAGCTAACACATTACTCATTCTATAATTGTAACCAACAACAGAGTGTTCATAGTGTGGTGCGTCATCTCGGGATTGTGTTGATAAAAATATAGCGCGTTTTTTGAAGGCTATATCTTTGGTTATCAGTGCGCCGCCACCAGAAGTGGTAATGATTTTATTGCCGTTAAACGATAAAATACCAAGATCAGCTAAAGTGCCACATTTTTGTCCGAAATATGTGCTTCCTAAAGCTTCAGCACTATCTTCTATCACAGGGATATCATAGGATTTGGCAATGGCATTAATCTCACGGGCTTTATAAGGCATCCCATAAAGATGCACAGCTATAATAGCTTTGGGCTTGTTGTGATGTTTAATACGATCTTTAATAGCCGTTTCTAATAATTCCGGACTCATATTCCAGGTATCAGGCTCACTATCAATAAAGATAGGATTAGCCCCTTGATATAAAATTGGATTGGCGGATGCGGAAAAGGTAAAACTTTGACAGAGCACATCATCACCAGGACCAACACCTACTAATTGTAAGGCTAAATGAATAGCAGCCGTTCCTGAACTTAACACAGCCACATGAGACTCAGCATCTAAGTAGGTTTCAATCGCTTTTTCAAAACCATCTACATGAGGTCCTAAAGGCGCTATCCAATTGGTATTAAAAGCATCAGTAACATACGCATGCTCCGTACCACCCATGTGAGGTGATGATAAATATAGTTTGGTCTTTGTCAACATAAAATTAGCAATCATGGTTGTTTTGGGTACATTCTACAACAGGTATTTTTAAACATAACAATAGCTGGGTAACAAGTTTTAGCTACCTATTAATTGTTAAACGATACATGTGTTTTGTGAACTCCCCCATTCATAAAAACAAAATCAACTTAATTAATTTATTCACTTAAAAATGCTAAATCAAATACTATACCATAGTAATATACTAAACATGTAAGTGAATTCATTTGCTATTAATCAATTCAATTTTGAGTTTTACGTTGTAAATTTAGTAATTGTTTTAATGCAACGGGATACACAAATGCTTAATTCGCTGAAATCCTAGTTAAAATCGGTTAACAGCATGTCCAGGATAGTTTTATCTAGAACATCAACAGATAGTCGATACTATTTTAATTATTTCGTCGAATAGTAAGGAAATAATGCAATGAAATCTAAAATTTCATAATAATCTTCTAAAATTTTGAGCAAAAACCTGAAGTTACTGATGATAATCATAATATTACAGTGATTCTATCTTTAATATCATAAATAGTAAAACGAAATCACTATTTATAATTCTTGCTAAGCCTTTTTAGGACTTTAAAACATGAATTTTGTCTAAAACAACTGTTTTATTTACTATTCAATAGATCAAAAAGTTTAGTTTTGATTGAAAAAGAAATAATATTGAACAACAACTAATCACAATTGTTATTGCCTTGGTATTTCAGTATTGAGAAACTCTTGAAATGTAGCAGGCATAGGATAAAAGAAGAGCTCACCTTTATACTCAGATGCATCAGAGAATGCAACTGCTCCAAGATAACCTTCATCCAATTCAAAGCTCAAAACCTGTAAGTTTTTAATAGTGCCTAATAATTCTGAACGCATATAATGGTATCCATCTAATGATGCTATCTCAGAAAAATTATCATCTATTCCTTTACCAGTAGCTTTAACAATTGCTTCTTTGCGTGTCCATAATTTATAGAAAGTACAATGTTTATAATGACTATTAACAACTTCATCTATTTCAGCCTTATTAAATATATTTGGTAAAATTTCTTTATAATCAAAATCCTTATTGACATATTCTATATCAACTCCTATGGGGTTCTTCGCTATTGCAATTATGGCATAATCACCTGCATGTGTAACATTAAAAGAAATAGATTCATAACCTGATAAATAAGGCTTTTTATTATCATCTTTATCAAAAAAGATTTCTTTAATATTTAATCCAGTACATTTTGACAAAAGAAATTTAAGAACCGTTCGACAAATAATAAATCTGTTTCTATCAGAGTTATTATAATATCTAGTCGCTCGACTAACCTCTTCTGAATTTAAAAACGGTTTTAGACGAGATACAAAACCAGTATAATGAGACAAATTAATACAATAAAGCCCTATACCTAAATCATAATCCGTTAAGTTTACATAATCTTTCAACGTTATTTGAGATGAACTACAAAAAATATTATATTTTGGATATTTAATCACTAGTATCTAATAAGTCTTGTATGGTTTTAGCTAATACTTCAACATTTGGTGAAGAAAATAAATTTTTATGGTTACCTGGTATAATTTGTCTATTCACACCACCATTTGCTATTTTATCCCATCCCAAATATTTAGGATCATGAGCATAAAAAACATCATCTTCTTTAACTTTTAATAAATTTACTTCAATTTCCAAAGGCTTAATATGATAGTTTCTAATTGCTGTAGAAAGCTTTTGATCTAATATAAGAGGCCAGCTATGAATTAATTTGTGCTGTTTTTCTTTACCATATTTTAATAAGAGATACATATGATAAAAACTTTTTTTAATCAAACTCACTCTTTGATTAAAATTTGTTTTATTTCGAAACATTTTTCTGGTCATAAATATGATTTTCTCTATCATATATTTTGTGTATGCAATTCTTTTTTTAAAGAGATTGTGCTGAAAGTAGATTGGAAAAACATAACTATCAAGTAAAATTATTGTTTTTACTTCTTTATTTTCAGCTTGTAATTGTCTTGCCATTTCAAAGGCCACAATACCGCCAAATGAGTACCCTCCAAGAGCATAAGGCCCATTTGGATTTATTTTAATAATTTCGGAAATATAATGAGCAGCCATATCCTTAATGGTGTCGTGCGGTGTATCTATACCATTGAGTCCTTTTGCTTGAATACCATAAACAGGTTGATTACCATCCATGAACTTAACTATAGGATTAATAAACAAAACATTATGTTCAGCTCCATGTACCATAAAAAGAGGTGTTTTTGTGCCATTTGGTTGTATAGGAACTAATGAATCCCAATTAATTGACTTATGGTCCTCCTCATCTATTAATTGTGCTAATTTTTCAATAGTAGAATAGGTCATTAATGCTGCTAATGGCAGCCTTTTGCCTATTTCTTCTTCTAAAAGTAACATTACTCGTACTGCAATTAAGGAATGCCCACCCAGCTCAAAAAAGTCACTATGTATATCTATCCTATCCAGATTGAGACAATCTTGCCATATGGCTGCAATTGTTTTTTCAGACGGAGTGGAAGGTTCAGTAATACCAGTCTTCTTTGGTTCATCACTTGGTAAGAGTTTTGACAATGCTTTACGATCAATTTTTCCATTTAAGGTCTGCGGAAATTCTTTGACTAAATTAAATATTTGCGGTATCATATGCTTCGGAAGCTGTTCTTTCAGAATGGCTTTCCAAGCACTTATTCTATTTGAATCTTGATTATTAATATCTGACGTGATCAGATTGGCAACCAAGCGGTCTTCATTGAGCAAAACGACTGAAGATTGTACACCTTCTAAAGAATCTATAGCCTCCTCAATTTCACCAAGTTCTACACGTTGGCCCCTAATTTTTATCTGTTGGTCTATTCGGCCAAGACATTGTACTTCGCCAGAAGGAAGTAATTTTGCTAAATCTCCTGTACGATATAAAATAGGACCTAATTCTGTTTCAAAAGGATTCTTTATAAATTTTTCATTAGTTAGTTCCGAACGTTTCCAATATCCTTGCGCAACTCCATCCCCAGCAATACATAATTCGCCTATTCTGCCAGGTTCTACCAAAAGTTCCTGCTCGTTCATTATATATAATTGTGTATTAGCTATAGGACTTCCTATAGTTACCACATCATCAGTCTTATCAATTTTTTTTATCGACGACCATATTGTTGTTTCCGTAGGGCCATAAAGATTCCAAAGTTCATCAACCTTATTCAAAATGTTTTTAGCTAAAACCATAGGTAAAGCTTCTCCTGTACAAAAAGCTTTTAGAGGTAAATGATTTTTCCAACCTGTATCTAATAACATTTGCCAAGTTGCTGGTGTTGCCTCCATCACGGTAATTTCTTCTGTTTTTAGTACTTCTAGTAATAATCTAGGGTCTTTTGCGGTTTCTTCGTTAGTTAGAATTAATTGAGCCCCTTTTAGAAGTGAAGTATATAGTTCAAAACCTGCAATATCAAAAGATACTGTGGTTATTGAAATTACTTTATCGGTTTTTAGAATACCTGGTCTTTCTAAAACACTGTATAATAAATTAACCAAGTTTTTATGTGTTACTGTAACCCCTTTTGGTTTACCTGTTGATCCAGAGGTGTATAAGATATAAGCTACTTGATTATTATTAACCTCTATATTTAGAGCTGTATTCGAATATTTTGATAAACCTGAAAAAATAGATTCTACAAATAATTGTGATACGTTAGGATTTAGATTTAAAGAAGATGATTCTGTTGTAATCAAGTATTTAGATCCAGAATCTTCTAACATAAACTCCAATCGTTTACTAGGATAGTTAGGATCCAATGGAAGATAGGCAGCACCACTTTCCATTATGGCAAGTAAAATCGTAATTAGTTCAATGGAGCGTGGTAAAGATACAGCGACAAAATCTCCTGGTCGTACACCTTGTTGCTTTAAATAATGAGCTATTTGGTGAACTTGTTTTTCTAGATTTTCGTACGATATTTCAGATTCCCCAAATTTTATTGCTTTTTTAGAAGGGTCTACTTTACATTGTTGGGCAATTAATTCATGTAACGGTAATTGAGGGTAAGAAGCAGAAGTATCGTTTAAATTTAAATAAGCTGAATTATCTATTTGTATAGTTTTGCCTATTTCTACATTTGGATTAGCGACTATAGAATTTAAAACTTCTTTAAAAGAAGCCATCATCCGTTCTATAGTTTCAGGTCTAAAGAGGGTCGTATTGTATCTCCAACGAAAACAAGGTCCTTCATTAGACATAAATACTTGAATTTCAATTTCAAAGGTTCTATAATTATTTTCATTATAAATTATATCCGTTGTTAAATCGAAAAATGAATTTTTATTTTCTAAAACATCATCTAATTGAATATTTATAATTACAGGAACTAAAGGAACCCTTGAGGCGTCTCTCGGAACAGAAAGTTTTCTTAGAACATGACCAAAACTAATCGATTGATGTTCGTAAGCATCAAATAATTGCGTATTTCTTTGTATCAAATAATCTATGAAGCCTATTTTCGAATCAATTTTACTACGAAGGGGCAGTAAGTTAACAGAGTGCCCGATCATTTGCATCATATCGTAATTGGCCCGCCTTGAGCTTGTAAGACCTAAAACCAAATCATTTTGACCTGTTTCTTTATATAAAAAGACTTCAAAAGCTGCTATTAAAGTCGTAACTATACTGGTAAACATACTAGATTCACCGCTATTGCCAATTTGTTTTAACGCATTTAAAAGACTATTATCTATTAGAAAATCTAGATGATGGTTGTTATACGTACGTAATTCAGGTCTTGGATAATCTATTGGTAACTCAAGTTTTGGAATCGATTCTTGATACATGTTCAACCAAAATTCAACCGAACGTTTATATGCATCACTTTCTGCAAATTTATTTTCCTTATCAGCAAACAAGCTGAAAGAATCAGGTTCGTTTAGAGTTGGTAATTTATCTTGGCAAAAAGCAGAATAAAGGACACCAAGTTCTTCAAATATTATGCTAGTACTTAAACCATCGCAAACAGCATGATTTACTAATAGTATTAATTCATGCTCATCTTCATTTATTTTAACTAAATTAAACTTTAATAAAGGACCATTAATTAAGTCGAAAAGATAATTAACATCATCATTGATTAAAGATTTTTTAGACTTTTGCTTCTCTATTTCTCCTTGGTTTGAGATATCATGATACAAAATATCAACATGAAAATCAGTATAAATATGCATAAAATTAAGGTCTTCACTAAAAGAAGATCTTAAGGATTCATGGCGTTCTACCAAAGATTGGATTGCTAGCTCTAAAGCATTATATTTTAATTTACCTACAAATTTTAAAGACAAAGAAATATTATAAGCTCTTTTTGCATCATCACCCCCAAAAAGGCAATCAGTTAATATTTCAGATTGAGCTTTAGTTGTATTAATAACTAGTTCTGTTTTCTTTTTAAGTACAATATTAGTGTGTTGTACTTCAGGGTTTAAGTTACCGATAGACGCGGTTACTTTTGCATTTTGTACTTTAGAAATTGTTTTACTTTCATCTTCGACCTTTAAATTTTCACCTAGAAATTCTGCAAGCTGAGAAATTGTAGGATATTGAAAGATTTTTAATAAAGGTAATCTATATCCTGTTTCTTTTTCTATAAGAGACATGACTCTTACTGAAGTAAGGGAATGACCACCCAGTTCAAAAAAATCACTAAAAACACTTATCTTTTCAATATGTAAGCATTTCTCCCAAATATCAGCGACTATTTGCTCTGTATTTGTTCTTGGCCCTGTATATGCATTTGAATCATTATTAGAAGATGTAAATAAATTTTTCAACAATGATTGACGATCAATTTTCCCATTTAAAGTTTTAGGAAATTCATTAATTATATTTATAGAATGAGGTATCATATAATTTGGAAGGTGTTTTGCTAACTCAATCTTCCACTTTTGTACTTTATCTTGTTCTATGTTATTAAATGTTTTTTCTATTACAAAAGCTATTAAACGATCATCTTTTATCATCACCAAAGAGGATTTAACACCTTCCATAGTGTTTAAAACTTCTTCTATTTCTCCTAATTCTATACGGTGTCCTCTAATTTTAACCTGGTCATCCATACGACCTAAACATTGAATCTCACCAGACAAAAGTAATTTACCGAGATCACCTGTTCGATATAGCCTAGAATCAGAAGTAAATGGGTTAGTAATAAATTTTTCAGAAGACAATGCCTCTCGTTTCCAATAGCCATTTGAAACGCCATCTCCACCAATAACAATTTCTCCAACGGCACCTAGAGGCATTAATAATCTCTGCTCATTTAATATATATATTTGGGTATTATCTATGGGCTTGCCTATTGTTAGGTCTTTATCATCTTTTAAGATTTGTTTTGTAGTAGACCAAATGGTAGTTTCAGTAGGTCCATACATATTCCATAGTTCGTTTACCTTTGTCAATATTTTTTTAGACAGAGCTACTGGTAACATTTCTCCACCACATAAAGCTTTGATAGGTAACGAGTCAGCCCAACCGGAGTCTAATAACATCTGCCATGTTGTAGGTGTAGCCTGCAACATAGTTATAGATTCATCCTTTATATAATCCAATAATAATCTACCATCTTTTGCCATGTCGTCATTGGCTAATACTAAGGTAGCACCAGTTAATAAAGGTAAAAACAACTCAAGACCTGCAATATCAAATGAAATTGTTGTTATTGATAACAACTTATCAGTTTGCTTTATCCCTGGTTTTTTTGACATACTATAAAGGAAATTCACAAAACTTTTATGGGTTATAGGCACGCCTTTTGGCTTTCCTGTTGAACCTGAGGTATATAAAATATAAGCTGTTTGATCATTTTTAATAGTTATAGAAATTGGACTAACGGCATATTCAATCAGATTTAAAAACAAATCTTCAATAAATAATAGTAATGAATCTGTCTCTAATGACTTTGAAAAATCTTTTGATGTTATTAAGAAATTAGCTCCTGAATCTGATAACATATACTCCAATCGTTTTTGAGGGTAATTGGTATCTAATGGTAAATATGCAGCTCCACATTGCATAATAGCTAAAAGTGTAACTACAAGTTCCGTAGAGCGCGGTAATGCAACACCAATAACGTCTCCTTGCTCTACCCCTATCCCTATAAGTTTTTGAGATAACCTATTTACTTGCTGAGATAAATGAGTATAAGATATCTCTTCTTCACCAAATAATATGGCACTCTTTTGTCCATAATTTTCAGCCTCTTCTATAATTAATTGATGTAAAGGTAATTGTGGATATGAGACCAAGGTGTCGTTCAATTCTAAATAAGCTGAATCATCTACTTTAATAAAATCACCTATCTTAATACTTGGGTTAGCCACTATACCATTCAGAACTTCTTTAAAAGAAGCCATCATCTGTTCTATAGTTTCAGGTTTGAATAGAGTGGTATTATATTTCCATCTAAAACAAGGTCCATCTTTAGACTGAAAAGCTTGAAGTTCAATTTCAAAGGTTCCATAATCTCCAATATTAAGAGTCAAATCATGAGATAAATTATGAAATGAAATCTCACTTTCTAAATTCTTATTCAATTCAAGATTTAACATTACAGGGACTAAAGGTATTCTTGAGGGGTCTCTCGTAACTGAAAGTTTTTCAAGAACATGACCAAAACTAATCGATTGATGTTCGTAAGCATCAAAGAATTGGCTCTTCCTGCGTGTAAGGTAATCGTTGAAAGTAATTTTTGAATCTACTTTACTGCGTAAAGGTAATACATTAACACCATGACCAATAATTTGGGTCATATCAAAATGTGCAGGTCTAGAATTAGTTAAGCCAACAACCAAATCATTTTGACCAGTTTGTTGATATAAAAACACCTCAAAGGCTGCCATTAAGGTGGTTACTAAACTACAACCAGCATTTATTCCTGTATGCTTTAAAGCATTTAAAAGATTATTATCTATTAAAAAATCAAGACGATGATTGTTGTAAGTTCGTATTTGAGGTCTCGGATAATCTATAGGTAGCTCAACTTTAGGAACTGATTCTTGGTACATATTTAACCAAAAATCTTCCGAAAGTTTATATTCATTACTTTCTGCAAATAAATTTTCTTTTTCTGCAAATAAACTATAAGGATTAACCTCAGGGAGGTTTGGTAATTTGTCTTGGACATAGGCGGAATAAATGATACCTAGTTCTTCCAAAAAAACATCAATACTAAGGCCATCACAAATTGAATGGTGAACCGTTATATTAAATATATGTAAATTTTCATTTAATTTAATGACACTAGCTTTAAACAACGGACCATTAACTAAGTCGAATAAATAATTTATGTCTTGATGTTTTAATGCGTCTTTTAATTTTAATTTCTCATCTTCTAATTTATTAGATATGTCATTGTATGAAATTTCATGTGCAATTTCACTGAAAATACTCATGAATGCTCCATCTTCACTAAAAGAAGCTCTTAAAGATTCATGACGTTCAACTAAATGTTCTATTGCTCTTTCTAAAGCGTTAAATTTAAAATCACCTAAAAAATTTAGTGAAAAAGATAAGTTGTATGCTCGCTTTGCATCATCACCTCCAAAAAGGCAATCAATCAATATTTCAGATTGCGCTTTTGTTGTATGAATTACGCTTTCAATTTGAGGTCCTGAAAATGGATCAAATTGAACTTTATTTTTTATTGGTGGTGAATTCTTCATTACTTAGTTTAATACTATTTGTAACAGGAAATTTAAAAATTAATCTTAATATATTTTCCTTCCTTATTTGAATCTTTAATATACCAAGCTGGATTTCCTTTTTCATCTCGTCCAAGTCTAGCTCCAGGCATCGGGGGATTATTAGACGTTACAGTTAATACTTTCTCTTTTTTACTAATGTCTTTTTGTTGTACTCGAATCACATTAGTTGCGGATATATTTTCTTTTTTTGCATTTTTTAAATTAATATGTTCTTCTTTTAAACTTACTTCAGAATTATTATTTACTTGTGCATTTTGTAGGGCTTCTATTTGCTCGCTTAAAACTTTAAGTTGATTAAAAATTTGTTCCATGGTAATTTGTTGTCCATTTGACGATATCATACCAATGTTATTTGAATTTGAAGTTAAAGCCGTAGTGTCTTTTTTAATGACTTTATGATTTTCCTTTCTTTCTAAAACTTCTTCTTTAGGTAGATTTTGATCAAAATAATCAACTAAAAGATTTGGTGTTCCTAAGTCTTCATTTAATTGCCTAAACGTAATAGGTAAGTTAAACTCTTTTTTTAATTTACCAGATAGTTGAGCAAGAACCAATGAGTCTAGACCAAGTTCTAAAAACGTATTAGAATAGATATTAGGCTCTAATGTTATGCCACAAGAAAGATTTATGATTTCTGATATTTTTTCTAGTAATGAGTTTCTTCTTTTACCTTCATCTATCACTTCGTTTACAGTCTCTATGGTTTCAAAGTTTTCGGAAGGATTGATAACTTTTAGTTTTGGTGCTGAATTAGAGTCGCAGAAACTTACCCCAGTTGCACCATTATAAACTATGGCTTCTACCCAGCAAGGTTTACGATCAAATACATAACTTGGTAAATCAACTTTTTGCCGTTGTTGTTCTTTATAAAAAGATTTCCAATCTGGATCCATGCCCCTAATCCACATGTCTCCTAAAGCACTTAGTATACTGGTATACTCATTACTTTCTCCTTCTTTACTAAATGTAAAACTAGAAAAAGCAGGTATAATTTTGCCAGCAGCTTGTTGTTGAGCTAAAGATGTTAGAGACTTACCTGGACCTACCTCTAATAACATAAAATCATCCATGTCTAAAACAGTATCCATAGCATCTGCAAATCTTACTGTATTCTTTACATGATTCACCCAATACATTACACTGGTAGCTTCATCATCAGTTAACCAAGTACCAGTTACTGTTGAAACTATAGGCAAACGAGGAATGTTTCGTGTAACTTTTTTTAGTGTTTCTCCAAAACTCTCCATCATAGGATCCATCATGGATGAGTGAAACGCATGACTTGTAAAGAGTACTCTATTTGGAATATCTTTCGATTCCATTATTTTTGAAAAATCTTCAATATCCTCATCTTTACCAGAAACAACACATAAATGTTTAGAGTTTATGGCTGCTATTGATAGTGTTTCTGGAAGTAATTTTTTTAATTCACCTTCTGGTAATCTCACAGATAGCATACTACCTCCAGGAAGCTCGCTGACTAAGCGACTTCTAGTAGCAATTACGTGTAGTGCATCTTTTAAACTAAACACACCTGCTAAATGTGCTGCTACAAACTCACCAACACTATGCCCGCAAAGTAAGGTAGGTTTTATCCCCCAACTCATCCATAATTGGGATAATGCATATTCTGTAATAAATAATGCAGGTTGTGTATAGAAGGTGTTTTTTAATAGTGCTTCAGCTTTATCTGAATTAGTAGCTGGGAAAATTATGTCACGAATATCTAATTTTAAATCATCTATTAATAATTTAGCACACTCATCTATGGCATCACGATATACTTTTTCATTATCGTAGAGCGTTTTACCCATTTGTAAATACTGCGAACCCTGTCCCGGAAAAAGAAAGCCCATTTCAGTTGGTTCAACCTTCAGTATAGAGGATTTTGTATTTATAGGTTTGGAGTCTTTTAAGTTTTCAGCAGCTTCTTTTGAGGAATTAGCGATTGAAAAAGTACGATGACTAAATTCGTCACGAGTTGTGCTTAAAGAATAAGCGATATCAGCTAATGATGTATTTGGTGATTTTTCAATAAAATCTCCTAAAGCTGATTGATAGCTAGATAAGCTATTTTCACTTTTAGCTGACCAAGTAAGTATTTGAGATGGTCTACCAACAGTTGTTGGTCTAGACTCCATTTCGTATTCTTCAACAATTACATGAACGTTTGTGCTCCCTATACCAAATGAACTTATTCCAGCTCTTCTTGGGCCGTCAACCACCCAATCAAGTACTTTATTAGTCAGGTAAAAAGGACTATTTTCAAAATCTATATTAGGGTTTGGTTTTGTAAATCCTACAAGAGGTGGTATTTGCTTGTTACGCATTGCTAATATTGTTTTCATTAAACCAGCTACACCAGCCGCCGCAGTTGTGTGTCCGAAATTACTTTTTATAGAGCCTAAAGCACAATATCCATTACGTTCTTGTTTACCATATGCTATTTTCAGCCCTTCTACTTCAATAGGATCTCCAACCAAGGTTGCGGTGCCATGTGCTTCCACATAACTTATCGTTGAGGGTAAAACTTGAGCATCATTTAACGCTTTAGTTATAGCTCCAGCTTGACCTTTAGAATTGGGAGCCATAAAACTTCCTTTATCTCCACCATCATTATTTACACCAACCCCTTTTATAATTCCATAAATAGTATCTCCATTTTTTTCGGCAGCTTCTAGGCTTTTAAGTAATACAACACCAGCACCATCACTAAAAACAGTTCCTTTACCAGAAGCATCAAAAGGGCGAGTACTTCCAGTAGGGCTTTTTATAAAGCCTTCATCATAGGGATGACCACTATATATTGGAGCAGTAACACTTGATCCTCCAGCAAGTGCAACATCACATTGACCTGTACGTATAGCTGTAGCGGCTTCAGTAACAGCCAATAAAGATGTAGAACATGCAGAATGCACGCTAACAGCTGGTCCCTTTAAATTTAAATGATAGGCTACACGAGGTGCAATAAAATCTTTTCCGTTAACCGTATAGATGTTTAAGCCTCCTACTTGATCTTGTAAATCATTATTTAAAAAAACATTGTTTTCGTAATAGGTGTTTATTTCGCAACCAGCATATACACCAATACTACCATTGTAATGTTTAGGCAGATGTCCGGCTTGTTCCAAAGCTTCCCAACAAATTTCTAAGAAAATTCGTTGTTGAGGATCCATTGCTTGTGCTAGCTTTGGATTTAGCCCAAAAAAATCAGCGTCAAATGTTTTTGCAGAAGGTAATAACCCTCTCGCAGTTACATAAAGCGGGTCATTGCGTAAATAATCAGGAATACTAATATCTAATTCTTCTTTTGAGAAAAAAGTAATTGTTTCTTTTCCATCTCTAAGGATATTCCATAATTCTTCTATCGTATTAGCTCCAGGAAATCTTCCTGCCATACCAATTATTGCTATATCTTTTGAGGTCTTTTCTTCTTCAGAAGTTTCAAAAGCAAATATATCTTCTTTATTGGAGCTAATATTTACACTCTCGATAAGTTCAATAATGGTTGGGTGTGTATATATTTTAGACACCGAAATATCAATGGATAAATGATTTTTTATTAAACCAGTTAATTTTTGAGCTAATATCGATGTACCTCCTAAATCAAAAAAATTGTCCTCAACCCCAATATTTATTTTAGGTATTTGTAATTGTTCACTCCAAATATTAACGATTTGTTTTTCAAGATTTGTGCGAGGTTTTTTTATTGGTGACCATGAATCTGGTCTTTTGTATTCTGGTACTGGTAAATTTTTCTTATCAATTTTTCCATTTGGGGTTACAGGAAATTCATCTAAAAACACAAAATAAGATGGACATAAAATATCTGGCAGAACCTCTTTAAGTTTATTACGAATAGCCTTAATATCCTGAAACTTGGCCTCAGCTTTTATATAAGCAACCAACCTAGTACCATTCCCTATATTGTTGCTTGCGACTACAACAGATTGTTTTATACCTTCTAGATCATTAATAACAGATTCAATTTCTTCTAATTCTATGCGATGACCTCTAATTTTAACTTGTTGATCTATACGTCCAAGACATTGTATATCATTATTTGGTAAAATTTTTCCTAAATCTCCAGTACGGTATAGAATATCTTTTGGTTGTTTTAAAAATGAGTTAGGTATGAATTTCTCAGCAGTTAATTCTGGACGTTTCCAATAGCCTTGAGAAACACCATCACCACCAATAACAATTTCACCTATTTCTCCCGGTTTTACAAGCTCCCGTTTTTCGTTTAATAAATAAATTTGAGTATTGGCTATAGGCTTGCCAACAGTAATAAGTTTATCATCAGCTTTGATTTCCTTTACAGATGACCAAATTGTAGTTTCTGTAGGGCCATACATGTTCCAGAGTTCATCACATTTATCTATTAACTGGTGAGCAAGGTTTAGAGGCATAGCTTCACCACCACAAAGTGCTTTTAAAGGCAGGGGTTGTTTCCACCCTATATCTAATAGCATTTGCCATGTAGTAGGTGTAGCTTGTAATATAGTTATATCTTCTTTTTTTAATAAATCAAGAAGAAGTTTACCATCTCGAGCCGTATCATCATCTGCTAACACAAGTTTAGCTCCTTTAATTAGTGGTAGAAATAGTTCTAAACCAGCAATATCAAAAGAGATAGTGGTAATAGAAAGTAGTTTATCAGTTTCTTTAATACCAGGTTCAATAGCCATGCTAAAAAGGAAATTCACTAGGTTTTTATGAGTAACTGTAACGCCTTTTGGTTTACCTGTAGAGCCAGAAGTATAAAGCATGTAGGCTACAGATTCTTGATCAACGGCAACATTTTGTATTTCTTTAGTCCCTTTTTCAAAGCTAGATAAAGCATCTTTGATTAATATAGTTTTAGTGAATTTCGGTAAATATTCAGAAAGTTTTTTTGAGGTAATTAAAAACTTAGTTTCTGAATCATTTAACATAAACTTTAATCTCGACTGCGGAAATTTAGGATCAAGTGGTAAATAAATTGCACCACATTTTAATATGGCTAAAAGAGTGATGATTAATTCTGGAGTTCGTTCTAAAGAGATAGCTACAATTGTTCTTGGACGAATACCTTCTTTCCAAAGGTAATTAGCCATTTTATTACTCTTTTCTAATAAACTATGATATGTTATAGTTTCATTATTAAACTGTAACGCTATTGAATTTTTGTTAACTACGGCACATTCTTCAAAAATTTTAAATAAGGAAGTGTTAGGATATGCCTTGGTTGGCCCTACTAGAATTAAGTTCTTTAAATTAGAATCCATTTTTATTTGAGTTTATTAAATCAAATTAGGTATAGTATGAGGGAGTAGCTATTGTGAATGTTATATAATTTCTAGAAATAAAAATAATATAGAGCCAATTAAATATGATAAATTTTCTTTACAAGGTAATTAAATTCGTTAAACTGCGAGTGTTTATGAAATAAATTATTTAGCCATCTATTTCATTAAAAATAAGAAACTTAAAAATTCTTTGTTTTAAAAATTTTAATTAAAACGAATTTAATTTTCTAAGGCCTTTTTTGTGAATTCTAAATAAGCTTTTCCATACCTTCTGCAAGGCTCCAAATGATTTCCTTCTGCCCATTCATTCAT
>TARA_R110002033_G_scaffold171211_2_pt1 | contig 22264 bp, 24 predicted proteins | sample TARA_R110002033 | Tara Oceans TARA_R110002033 (sample SAMEA4397051) | marine metagenome | biome: Polar Biome; feature: [SRF] surface water layer (ENVO:00010504); material: water (ENVO:00002006), including particulate matter (ENVO:01000060) such as... | depth 5 m
GAAACGGCTGAACTTTCAACGCTGGAAATCCCGGTAAGTGCAACAACGGTAATTTCGGGCGCTCTTGCGTTTAACGATTTTGCATTGGTTCATCATGATCGGAATGTCGCAAAATCGCAGGGACTATCTGACATCATCATGAACAGCGCCATCCGAACGAAAGCTTGCCCGGATCGCCATGAAACTCGGCACATCTTGTGTACCCGAAGATACACTTTCTTTCACCGGATGCCACAACGCAGACTTTACTCTCGACATTGGTGCAATGACCGGCAGGGGAGAACATCTCAAAGCGACCGCATATTTCGCCGAAAGTGCAGCAAGCATGAAAAAATTCATTTCTGCTATAAAGCTGGCCCAGCAGGTTACGGATGGTATCGGCTGATAACAGATCCGGGCCACAGCTGTCTGGTCGGCGGGATCTGTGATAATACCAGCTTGCTATGATCATGACTCATGGAAAGCGGGATCGAATTTTATTCTACAATCAATTGTACCCGATCGCTTGAAAAGGCGGTGATACCGTATTCGATGGGAACACCGGCGGCATCGACATCGACGCTTTCGGTTGTAATCACCGGGCGGTTTTTGGCCTGCCGGAGCAGGCTGGCGACCTGCGATGTTGGCAGTTGCGCGCTGATGCGGGTGGTTTTGCGGCTGTAATCGTCGATTCCGAAGTGTTTGAATGCTTCGGTAAGCGACTTGGTCCGGGTGAAGATGTCAACAATGCCCTCGAACCGGGCGACCGGTAAATAGCTGGTCGCGACCGCCAGGGGGATTTTATCTGCTTCGGAGACCGACAAAAGTTTGATCAGTCGGGTACCAGGTTTTACATCGAGGTACTCGGCAATGCTGGCACTGGCTTTAAGGTCTTCGGACGAAATCAATCGTTTGTCGGGCAGGCGGTGACGTCTGGAAACAATTTGTGAAAAACGTGTTTTGCTGCCAAGCGGGTAGTCGAGGATCTGTTCCTGGACAAATGCCCCACGGCCCTGTTCGACCCGCACGACATTTGAATCGACAAGGGCCGATATCGCGCGCCGAACTGTATGGCGGTTAACCCCGAATCGGCGCACCAGTTCCATCTCGGTCGGCATTTTATCCCCTGCGGTAAAGACACCTTCGGCAATATCGGTCAGAAGATTTTTTTCTATTTGCTTCCAGATAGATAGCCCCGATTCCCATTCCATCTTTGTTCCCATTCACAAAACTTTCACCGCAAGACCTTTGCCAAGGTCATGGGAATAACTTATAACGTCGATATGTATAGACGTCTAGACAAATTTTGAATTTGTCGACATCCCGGAAAAAGGATCAGACATATGACGGCCCAAACCGCCCCGGATGTGCCAGCCCAAGCAAAAGACCAAAAATCGAATGCGGATGCCGCGACATCCGCACGTCAACGATGGATGGCAATTCTTGCCCGCACCGATCGCGCCACCCTTGAAGCCGAATGGCGCGCAAAATTTGGCGACATTGCCTGGAGCCATCTGCGCGAACCGCAAATCGGCATGGTGATGGTGCGCGGGCGCGCCGGGGGAGCGGGGCAGCGCTTTAACCTTGGTGAAATGACCGTCACCCGCTGCGCTGTAACGCTGGCGGACGGAACAGTTGGCCACGCCTATGTCAAGGGACGCGACCGGTTCCAGGCGCAATATGCCGCCCTGTTTGACGCCATCATGCTTCGCGATCAGGCTTCGAGTGCCTTCATTGACGGCCTTGCAGACCAGCAGGCAGCAGCCAAACGCGATCATGCGCGAAAGGTTGCGGCCACCAAAGTCGATTTCTTTACCCTTGTCCGCGGAGAAAACCAATGACCCTGCAATCCCCGACAAGTGACTTGCTGCCCGGTTTTGACCATGCTGCTTTTGACTCGAACGCTGTTTTTCGGGTGATTCTGGATGCCATGTCGCGTCCCGGTCGTATTTATGACCGACCGATTGACATCGCTGTACCAGATGGCCTGAATGCCTTTGCCGCCGCGACATTACTTGCGCTGGCCGATAGTGACACGACGGTCTGGTTGTCGCCCGGTTGCGCAACGCAGGCGGCCAGTAGGCATTTGAAATTTCATTGTGGCAGTCCGATCATTACAGATATCGTGCAGGCTGATTTCGCGGTTGCCGCCATTGATGATGACTTGTCCTTTATTGCACAATTGAAGGTTGGCAATGCCGAATATCCGGATCAGTCGGCAACGTTGATCCTCATGGTTCATGACATTACCAACATTCCGCAAATGCGCCTTAGCGGACCAGGGATCAAAGATAGTCATACCCTTGAGGTTAAAGGTCTTCCGGCGGCTTTCCATGCGTGGCGGGCTGAAAACCAACCGCTTTTCCCGTGCGGGGTTGATGTGATTTTTGTTACCGACACCAAAATCGCCGCCCTTTCGCGGACCACCCGCGTTGAGGGGAAGTAACCATGTATGTTGCTGTAAAAGGTGGCGAACGTGCCATTAATAACGCCCACCGGCTGCTGGCAGAGCAGCGTCGCGGCGCAAAAGACGTTGTTGAAATTGAGACCGACCAGATTGAACAGCAATTGTCGCTGTCTGTTACCCGTGTCATGGCCGAAGGATCACTTTATGATCGTGATCTGGCGGCCCTTGCGATCAAGCAGGGACGGGGTGATTTGATCGAAGCCATTTTCCTGTTGCGTGCCTATCGCACGACCTTGCCGCGTTTTGCCTTTTCCAAACCGGTCAAAACGGCGGAAATGGATATTTCGCGCCGCATCTCGGCGACATTTAAAGATCTTCCGGGCGGGCAGATCCTTGGCCCGACCTTTGATTACACCCATCGGCTTTTAGATTTTACCCTGATGGCGAACGGGCAAGATCCTGCGGATGCGGGCCGGGCAGAAAACCCGGTTGATGAAAATATGCCGCGTGTTCTTGACGATATTCTTAATGACGAAGGCCTTATTCAGGATGAAAAGGTGCCGGTGGATGACACTGCCCCGGTTGCTGATTTAACCCGCGAACCGGTTAAATACCCGGCTGGCCGTGACCTGCGTTTGCAGAACCTGGCACGCGGCGATGAGGGATTCGTTTTGGCACTGGGCTATTCCACACAGCGTGGCTATGCCAACAGCCACGCCTTTGTTGGTGAAATTCGCTATGGCACGGTATCGGTTGAAATTGAACCCGAAGAACTCGGCTTTGCGATTGATATTGGGGATCTTGAACTGACCGAGTGCGAGACGGTCAATAAATTCCAGGGATCGAAAACCAGGTTGCCGCAATTCACCCGGGGCTATGGCCTTGTGTTTGGCCAGAACGAGCGCAAGGCAATTTCGATGGCACTTGTTGACCGTGCCATGCGTGCCAATGAAATGGGCGAGCAGATTATGGGCCCGGCGCAAGACAGTGAATTTGTCATGGAACATAGCGACAATGTTCAATCCACCGGCTTTGTCGAGCATATCAAGCTGCCCCATTACGTTGACTTCCAGGGCGAACTGGAACTGGTGCGCCGTATGCGATGTGAGGTTGAAGCCCGCCTGGCAAAGGCTGAGGCGCAAGAGGCCAAATCTCAACCCGAAGCCGCGGAGTAATTGCCATGGAACAGACAGTACATCATCCGGCCAATGCGGATTCAGACTATAATTTTGCCTATCTTGATGAACAAACCAAACGCATGATCCGGCGGGCATTGCTTAAGGCCGTTGCTATTCCGGGTTATCAGGTGCCGTTTGCCGGGCGCGAAATGCCCATGCCCTATGGCTGGGGCACGGGTGGGGTTCAGGTAACAGCGGCGGTTATTGGCCCCAAGGATACCCTTAAGGTGATTGACCAGGGGGCGGATGACACCACCAATGCGGTATCCATTCGCCAGTTTTTTGCCAAAACAGCCCAGGTGGCGACGACAGAAAAAACGGCCGATGCGTCGATCATTCAAACCCGCCACCGCATTCCGGAAAAGGAACTGCGCGAAGATCAGATTCTTGTCTATCAGGTGCCGATTCCCGAGCCTTTGCGTTTTTTGGAACCGCGCGAAACCGAAACGCGCAAGATGCACGCGCTTGAAGAATATGGCCTGATGCATGTGAAGCTGTATGAAGATATTGCCCGGCACGGTCATATTGCCACCACTTATGCCTATCCGGTGCTGGTCGATGATCGTTATGTGATGGACCCGTCGCCGACCCCGAAATTCGACAATCCGAAAATGCATAATATGGCGGCCCTTCAGCTGTTTGGGGCAGGGCGCGAAAAACGCATTTATGCCTTGCCGCCCTATACCAGGGTCAAAAGCCTTGATTTCGAAGATCACCCGTTCGAGGTGCAATCCTGGCAAGAGACCTGCGGCATGTGCGGGGCGCACGACAGTTATCTTGATGAAGTGATCCTCGATGACAAGGGCAACCGGATGTTTGTGTGTTCGGATACCGATTATTGCACCGAACGTCAGGAAGCGGGCCATCGGGGGGCGCAACATCATGATCAGCCGCTGGGCGGCACCAAAAGCGGAAAGGCAGCAGAATAATGAACAGCATGAATGAACCGCTTTTGCGCGTTACCGACCTGACCATGATGTATGGCGACCGGTTGGGGTGCAAGGATGTCAGTTTTGAGCTGCGCGCCGGAGAAGTCATTGGCATTGTTGGTGAATCTGGATCGGGGAAATCAACGTTGCTGCGCGGTATTTCCGCACAGCAAGAACCGGCCAAAGGGCGTGTTGACTATCAAACCCGTATTGACGGCATCTGCGATGTTTATGACATGTCCGAAGCCCGGCGCCGGTTATTGATGCGCACTGATTGGGCTTTTGTGCATCAAAACCCGCGCGATGGTTTGCGCATGAATGTCAGCGCCGGGGCCAATATTGGCGAACGCCTGATGGCGGTTGGCGAGCGCCATTATGGCAATATTCGCGAGGCGGCCGATAGCTGGCTGGGCAAGGTGGAAATCGCGTCCGAGCGCCTTGATGATTTGCCATCAACCTTTTCAGGGGGTATGCAGCAGCGTCTGCAGATTGCCCGCAATCTGGTGACCAGCCCGCGCCTTTTGTTTATGGATGAACCGACGGGCGGGCTGGATGTTTCGGTTCAGGCGCGGTTGCTTGATTTGCTGCGCGGGCTGGTGCGCGACCTTAATCTTGCGGTGATTATTGTTACCCACGACCTGGCTGTTGCGCGCCTGTTGTCACACCGTTTGATGGTGATGCAGCAGGGCAAGGTGATCGAAAGCGGCCTGACCGATCAGGTTCTTGATGATCCGCAGCATGCCTATACCCAGTTGCTTGTTTCTTCCATCCTTCAGAACTGATGCCGGGGCGAAAAATGTCTGAAATGCTTCATGCTCTCAACGTCTCGAAAAGTTTTACGTTACATACTCAGGGGAGTGTGACGATCCCGGTTTTTGACGGTATTGAATTCAGCCTTTCGGCGGGGGAATGTATCGCACTGACCGGGGAATCCGGGGCGGGAAAAAGTACATTCATGCGGATGCTATATGCCAATTACACATGTTCGAGCGGGTCGATCGCCGTCATGCATGATGGTGACTGGCTTGATATTACCACTGCCAGTCCGCACGCGATCCTTGAAATGCGCAAGCGCACGATGGGGTATGTCAGCCAGTTTTTGCGCGTTATACCGCGTGTGCCAACCCTTGAAATTGTGGCCGAACCGGCGGTTGCCCTTGGCACGTCACGTGCCGATGCGACAGGCAAGGCGCGCGATCTTTTGACGCGCCTTCGCATTCCCGAGCGCCTGTGGCAGCTTTCGCCATTGACCTTTTCGGGGGGCGAACAGCAACGCGTGAACATTGCCCGGGGCTTTATTGCCGATTATCCGGTTATGTTGCTAGACGAGCCGACCGCATCGCTTGATAGCGATAACCGTACCACGGTTCTGGCCTTGATCGAGGAAGCCAAATCGCGCGGGGCGGCAATTGCCGGTATTTTCCACGATCACGAAACCCGCGATGCGGTCTGCACCGGGGCATTTGATGTGACATCGTTTAAAGTTGGGGCCAATGACTGAACAAATTTTTACCAACGCCAAAATCGTTCTGGCAAATGATGTCATTGACGGGGCCATCCAGATAAAGAACGGGATCATTACCGATATATCGGATCGGGCATTTGATTTGCCTGGTGCCGAGGACCTTGGCGGTGATTATCTGATGCCGGGTCTTGTTGAATTACACACAGATAATCTTGATAAACATCTGACACCGCGCCCGAAAACTCGCTGGCCGGCCACGGCGGCGGTTGTTGCCCATGACAATCAGGTTGCCAGTGCCGGGATCACAACCGTTTTTGATGCGGTGTCGATTGGCGATGTCAATGAAGGGTCTGAACGCATCGTGCGACTGGTTGAATCGGTCGAGGCCCTTGCCCTTGCGCAGGATAACAATCTTTTGCGGGCCGATCACAAATTGCATTTGCGCTGTGAAACATCCTTTCCCGGCATGGCCGATGCCCTGGGCAAGATGGTTGATCTGGCGTTGGTCAAAATGTTGTCCGTCATGGACCATACACCGGGCCAGCGCCAATTTGTCAGTCTGGACGCCTATTACACCTATTATCAGGGGAAATATGGTCTGAATGACGAAGCTATGAGCATGTTCGTTGCGACCCGCAAACGTGATTCCGAACTTTATTCCGCGAAAAATCGCCGTCTTGTGGTTGAAGCCGCCCATGCCAGGGGCCTTGCCCTGGCAAGCCATGACGATGCTACCACGGCCCATGTGGCCGAGGCCATTAGCGATAAAATGACGGTTGCTGAATTTCCCACCACGCTCGAAGCTGCCAGGGCCTCGCACGAGGCCGGACTTGGCGTGATGATGGGAGGACCAAACCTTGTGCGCGGCGGGTCGCATAGCGGCAATGTTGCGGCGGGTGATTTGGCCAGAAACGGTTATCTCGATATCATTTCCAGTGACTATGTCCCGCACAGCCTGTTGCACGGGGCGATGAAGCTGTTTGATGATTTTGACGGGTATGATTTGCCCCGCGCCATTCGCACCATTTCACTTAACCCTGCAACCCAGGTCGGCCTGAGCGATCGCGGTGAAATTGCCGTTGGCAAACGGGGCGATCTGATCCGTGTGCATCATTCGCCGCATCACCCGATTGTGCGGGGTGTGTGGCGCGAAGGTGTCCGGGTATCATGAGCACAGGCCCGCAAGAGCGAAATGGTTTGGGTGGGGCGTCAAAAAAGGGCATGCTGATCCTTGTCGTCGGCCCGAGTGGTGTGGGCAAGGATAGCCTTCTTGACGGCGCGCGCGCCAGGCTTGGTGATGCAGATGCAGCACAGTTTTGCTTTCCCCGGCGCTGCATCACGCGGCCAGCGGGCACCATTGGCGAAAACCACATTCCTTTGCGGCCCGATGATTTTCCGTCGATGGCAAAACAGGGGGCTTTCCTGCTGAGCTGGCGCGCGCATGATTTGTGCTATGCCATTCCAAGGCATGTCCAGGATGAAGTTATCAAAGGCAAAACCGTGATCGTCAATGTGTCACGCAGCGTGATTAACGATGCGTTTGCCCTTATCGGCGAGCGCAATGTGCGCGTTATCAGCATTTGCGCAAAGACAGAGGTGTTGCGTCAACGTCTTGAAGCGCGTGGTCGCGAAGATCGTTTTGACATCGAGAGGCGTCTGGCACGTGCATCGGCCTATGAGGTTGAGGGGCCAAATGTTGTGCATGTTCACAATGATGCGGATTTGGAAACCGGCATTACCCAGTTTCTTGAGGCCATCGTCGCACCACGCCCTGTATCGACCCCAAAAGTTTGAGCCCGTTTGAAACGGTGTGGAAAACATTCCAAGCCTTAGCAAGATCAAAAATGCGGCGGTAATTACTGCCGCATTTTTGATCTGTTTAACGCAAAACGCCTTAGCAAATGAAACGGTTTTCCGTCACCGGGATCGCCAAAAAGGCAAATATCGTCGATGATAAAGGCGGTTTGGCAAAGGGGGGCTGCCGTGGAGGCAAGGGATGCTTCAAACCGTTCAAGCTGTTTTGGGGCAAGCTTGTTGCTGAGCGTCAGGTGGAACCGAAAGTCTTCCATCACATAGGGATAGCCCCACGTGACCAGATAGTTTTCCTGACGTGCGCTCAGGCCTGCCGCCCGGCGTTTGTTCATTGCCGTTGCGTCTTCTGGCTGACGAAAATCATCCAGATCGCGGACCATTCTTGCGGCCAGATGTTCCAGGGGGGCAACCGGATCGGTCGGTATCAAAGCGAGAAAGCCGCTGATTGATTTAAGGGTTAGCGGGCCGCATGTTACCGGTGTGATATCAGCACAGAGCTTTTCCAGCGCCGCTTCAAGACCAGAACGGCTTTGCCCTTGTTTTAAGGTGAAGGGCGGCTTTAGCGTTCCGTGAAAACCATATCGTGTCGGTGATGTGGTTGCCGCGATGAGATCATTCACCTTAAGGCCCGCAAGAGCAGGGCGGGTCAGTTCAATATTTGCAAGCGGGTCCCGGCCCAGCCATGCATTGCCAAACCGGCCAAGGTCACTTTGGGGGTGCGGGGCGTAATAAACGGCATAGCGTTGATAGTCGGTCATGGAAGCTCTTTAACATTCGAGGCAACGCCAGAGGCAGGCAGTTTGGGAAGGAACCACGAGGTGCGCAACAGATAAATCAGGGCGGGGTGTTTGCCTGGTAAACTTGACATACCAGGTTGGATGGGCGGGATCAGATCGTATCGAATTTCAAGCAAAAGGCCCGCACCGGAAGGCTGCGAAAATCGTTAAGGTTTTCCGCCAGCATATCGTGGCTCCAGTCCCACCAGCAGATGCGCATCAAGGCATCGACAATGTCGGTTTCAAACCGGGGGCGCAGCGGCCTGGCCGGTATGCCCGTGACAATCGTGTAAGGGGGGACGTCCCTGGTGACCACCGCACCCGACCCGACAACAGACCCGATGCCGATGGTGACGCCACCCTGCACAATTGCCCCGTGACCGATCCAGACATCATGTTCAAGTGTGACGCGCTTTTCACGACGCCAGTCAAAAAATGTTGCATCATCATCCCCCAGGCGATAGGCGCTGGATCGATATTGGAAATGATGCATGGATGCCCGATCCATCGGGTGCTGGCCGGGATTTATCCGGGTATGGGCCGCGATATTGACGAATTTTCCGATGTTGGAATAGATGATTTCGCTGTCGTTTACGACATAGGAATAATCATCCATCACGGTTTCGCGGATACTGGTTCGCGGGCCAATTTCGGTCCAGGCGCCCAGTTCACAATCGACGACGACGGCACTTTCGTCAATTGTAGGCTGTTCGGACAGTTGTTTCATGGCTGATTTGGCCTGTGTTACCTGATAACGCATCGATCATATCACCAGTTTGCGCAGACGCTGCGAGACGATGTCAAGCAGGCTGACGGAAATGATGATGATGATCATGACCGCTGCGGTTTCGGCGTAATAGAACGCCCGGATATATTCCCACAGAACCATGCCAATGCCACCTGCGCCGACAATGCCCAGAACGGTAGCGGAGCGCACGTTGCTTTCGAAACGATACAGCGAATAGGAAATCCACAGCGGAAGAACCTGGGGGATCACCCCGAAAATAACTTCCTGCAGGCCATTGGCACCGGTCGCCCGAATGCCTTCGACCGGTTCGGGATCAATTGCTTCGACGGCTTCGGAAAACAGTTTTGCCAATACGCCGGTCGTATGAATCCACAGGGCAAGCACACCGGCAAACGGACCAAGCCCCACGGCGACGACGAATAACATGGCAAAAACCATTTCGTTGATGGCGCGAAAGGAATCCATCAGGCGACGCACCGGCTGATAGACCCAGAACGGAACAATGTTTTCAGAACATAGAATACCAAACGGGATTGAACAGACAATCGCAAGGGCCGTGCCCCAGATTGCAATCTGGATCGTGATCCACATTTCGCTGACATAGCTTTTCCACATCAGGAAGTCGGGCGGGAAAAAGCCATCGGCAAAATCGACCATGTTGCCGCTATTTTCGATCAGGGCCATCGGGCGCATATCCGCCCCCTCCCACGAATATGCCAGAAGACCGAAAATAAAGGCCCAAAGAAGCATGCTTCCCATCGACCGTTTAAGGTCATGCGGCGGAAGTTCCGTAGCGGCAGGGGATGTCGAAGGAATGCTGCTGTTCATCGTGTTAATCCAGGATTGTAAATGCAAACAGGGAGCCCGCTTCACGCGCGCTCCCTGCCTAAAGGTCGATTACTCGTAGGAAACCAGAATGTCGAGTTCTGCCAGTTTCTTGTCTACTTCAGCAAGGCGGCTTGCTTTTTCGTCAGCAGACAGCTCTTCGGTGTTCTGAATTTTCAGTTTGTCTTTGAACAGGGCAAGCTGACGGATCGGGTAAAGCTGCGCGTTGGAGCTTTCCATGAATTTGCCCATGCCGTCCTGAATGCCGGCAAGAACCTTGTTGGCTTCCTCAACATTGCCAAGACGGCCATAGCTAAGGAAGAAGGCCTTGATTTCAGATTTCAGTTCGCGCGACAGATCTTTGCGATAAACCATCGGGTCAGACGGGATCAGCGGTGACGTCCAGATCACTTTGACCTTGTCGGTGATTTCCGGCTTGACCATTTTGGTGCGTGCAAGCTGCTCGGAGTTATTGGCAGCAACATCAAGCTGGTTGTTGGCTGTCGCCATCAGGTTGGTTTCATGGTTCGCATTGCGCACGGTCTTGAAGCATTCTTTCGGATCAACACCGTTTTTCGCAAACACATAGTAAGACGGAACCAGGAAGCCCGAGGTTGAGTTCGGATCACCAATACCGAAGTTCAGCGTTCCGTCACATTTGAGCATATCGGCAAGCGTGTTGATCTTGTCGTTATTGGCCTGGGTGATGATGTGGGAATAATACCCGTTTGTACCGTCGCTTTTTGACGTCTGGACGAACACTTCACCGCCTGCACGGTCAACGGCTTCCATGGCCGACTTGTTGCCAAACCAGCCAACATGGACCTTGCCAAAACGCATGCCTTCGATGATACCAGCGTAATCGGGCGCAAAGAATGCTTCGACTTTTTTGCCAAGTGTGGTTTCCATGTCGTCGATCATTGGCTGCCACTGGGCTTTAAGATTGGCACTTGATTCAGTCGAGATGAAACCGAAAACGATGGTATCGGGATCTTTTTCAAGCGGCTTGAAGTCAATATCGGCCTGGGCAAAGCCCGAGGCAAACATGCTTGCTGCAAGTGCAACAGATGCAAGTGTTTTGCGGATCATGAGAAGTCCCCTGTCAGGTTGTTGTAGAGATGAGAGCCAATGAGGTCAGGCAGAGAGAAACATTGTGTTGCTCTAGCTTGGCGCGTAAGCCATGTCTTTTTGCGCTTCGACAACCTTGCCTTTTGCCGGTGCGGGCTCGGGCGGGATTGCGAAAAGTTCGGATGAATATTCGCCGTAAAGATCGCGCAGAAACTCGGGCGTCAATGCGGTGGACGGGCCGTCAAAAATGACTTTGCCGTCCCGCATGGCGATGGCCCGGATGCAATAATCCCGGGCGTAATCAACCTGGTGTAACGATACGATCACGGTTACATTGTCTTCGCGATTTACCCGCTCAAGCGTGTTCATCACCTTGCGCGAGGATGCAGGATCAAGCGATGCAATCGGTTCGTCCGCCAGGATCAGGCGTGCACCCTGGGTAATGGTGCGCGCAATCGCCGCACGTTGTTGCTGACCGCCGGAAAGATTGCGGGCTTTTTTCGTTGCATGCCCGTCGATCCCGACACGTTTCAGCGCGGTCATTGCCTGCATGCGTTCTGCACGGGTAAACAGGCAAAGCGACCCGCGCCATGCCGGAACCTGTCCGAGCATCCCGGTCAAAACATTGGTTAAAACCGTCAGGCGGCTGACCAGATTGAATTGCTGAAACACAACGCCAATATTGGCCCGCACCTTGCGCGCACCCCTTGAAATACGGCCGTTCTGCTGGATGACCTCGCCAAAGACTTCGATCATGCCACCGTCGCGATCCGCGCGCAGCAAACCGGCAATATGACGAATAAGGGTTGATTTACCCGAACCGGATGCGCCGATCAGCGCGACCATCTCGCCCTCGCGAACCTGCAGGCTGACATTGTCCAGCGCCCGCTTGCCCCGCGTAAAGCTTTTACTTAGTCCGGAAATATTTACGACCAGCATTAACGTCCGCCTGCTTGTGTTTCGCTGATCAGGACGCTACGCGGAATTCGCGACTCTATGGTGACGGTGATGTTACGGTTCGATGATTACAGTGCCTTATTTTCATCGACAACAATCAAACTTGTCTACACATCAAGTATTGTTTTGAGTTAATGTGCATTTTTTCATGCAAGTTAGATGTAATGATTCATTTTACAATAAATAAAATGAATTTTATCTCGAAATTTTAAGCAATGAACAGGTCTTTATCAGGCCTAAACCTTTTTTCATGATACTTCATAAAGTATATGGGGCATTGATTTTTTTTGTTTCTGTCTTCGATCGCGAGTTCCCGCTTTGAAAGCATGCCGTTATGGCGACCGTGTGGAATTGAGCACAGCAGAGGACCAGGAGAGGATAGGACTGTTTTTCTTTTTGATCTTTTGTTCGGGCAACTGTCTGGAGCTGTATGTCTTGTCGTTGATCAATCACGCTTAAATTGCATGGCATAACGTGTTTGCGTGTTTGTAAGTTTTTCAACCAGATCAACAACAGCACGTTTTAGGCGCATATCGTGATAACGCTGACCGCGTCTTCAACGCACTGTTTCTATCGGTCATATTAAAGGAAAAATGCTTTATCCGATCCTCGCGTGACAACGCCTTTCGGGACGAGACAAGACATCAAAAAAGGCCGTCGTGAGACGGCCTTTTTTAAGGTAGCACTTCTGACGAAAAAACGGTCAGGCGGCCTGGTCGGCAAGGGCGCGGGCCATGTGGCTTAACGCTTCCTGATGTTTTTCGTGTTTGATGCTGGCGAAGTTACGCGCCAGTTCAAGGCACATGCGCTGACGCGCATTAAGTTCAGTTTCCTGGTTGCCTTCCAGCCCTTCATAGAAGTAGCTGACAGGAACACCAAGGACCTGCGAGATTTCATAAAGACGACCGGCAGAAATGCGGTTAATGCCGCGTTCGTATTTATGAGCCTGCTGGTAGGTAACACCAATCAGGTCTGCCATCTGCTGCTGGCTAAAGCCCAGCATGATACGGCGTTCGCGGATGCGCTGGCCGACATAGCGATCTGTGTCGGTTGCACGATTGGCACGTTTAGGTTCTTCGTTGGGGGAAATTGCATTCATTGCATTGTTATCCGTTATCAACCGCCAGTTATAAAGGTTCCCACCCCGGTCGTCGTTTGGCGTCGTAGTTGCGCCGCCCTGCCATATCATTTGGTCTAGATTTTTAGAGGATTTTAATGTGGCAGGAATCTGACTGGGAGTCAGATATCGTTCTCAACGAACCGAAGGAAGCTAGGTATATAGGTCAATTGGTCTGTCATTGTCTAGTGCGTAAGGCGAAAAAAAGACAGAGGCTTCTGACCCGTAGGGTGTGAAAAAAGCCGCATAGCTGACATGCATCTTTCGAATGATCGCAGGTTGTGCATTGTTTTCCGACGGTAACAATTGACCTAAAAGTTGGGCCATAAAAGCCGAGCTGCCACCGGGAAAATGATAGTCAAGCCAAGGCCCTCCGCCTTGATTTATAGCCAAATTCTTATGTGGCGGTGCAGCATGTTCAACCCTGATTTCACGCGTGCTGCTTGCGCCGGTATTGCTGGTTACCGGGGGGCGAACGGGGGACGCAAGCGGGGCCGTGATGGGCATTTCGGAGACGTATCCTGTGGGTTTATATCACGATTTTTTGAAGCCTTTGAGTTGCGCATTTGCGGAACGGTAGGGGTGTAAACCGAGTTTTTCGGACGCAAGCGGCGTTGTGGCCGCAAAAATTACCTGTTTTGATCGCGAGCAAACGCCATTTTTCGATCAGGCAGGCAATATTTGCCGGTCGAATCGCCGTTTTGTGACAGTTCGTCGATTTCTGGAAAATCGATGCAGGATTGATGCCGAAGCGAATCGTTTCGGGTGTAAAAAACGGGGCGCGCGGGCCCCGTTTGTCACATGTGCTATCGTCCTGTGCGATGCTGGTCGCGGCACCCATAAATGCGCGCCGGTTGCCACCATGCCCGTCTGCCGGTCCGGGCTCAAAAGATGCCACCCGTATCGTATCGGCGGCCCGCCAGAGTCTTTAGTTTCGGTCTATTTTTTGGTTTTGTTATCGACCAGGTTGTTAAGTTGGGCCTGCATGGCTTCAAGCTGGGATTTAAGTTCGTCCAGCGAGGCATCGCGTGCGGCTGGTTGGGGGGGCGTGGGGCGCGGGGTATTGCTGGGGGCTGTGCCGTTTTTTTGGGCACGTTCCTGTTCCTGGGCCAGAAACGGCGAAAACATTTTCATCGTCTGTTCAAACAGGGCCATATTCTGTTTGTTCATTTCTTCAAATTGGCCGAACGGAAAAATGCCGTGCATGGTGCCCTGCATATAGTCGCGCATCTGTTCCTGGTTATGGGCAAAGGACCGCATGGATTGTTCCAGATAGCTGGGAATAAGCCCTTGCAGGCTGTCGCCATAAAAACCAATCAATTGCCTGAGAAAACTGATGGGCAGCAGGTTTTGCCCCTTGTTTTCTTCTTCGACAATAATCTGGGTCAGCACGGGGCGGGTAATATCGTCGCCGGTTTTGGCGTCATAAACGACAAAATCCGTGTTTTCCTTGACCATCTGCGACAGATGGTCAAGCGTGACGTAGGAACTGGTTGCGGTGTTATACAGGCGACGGTTGGCGTATTTCTTGATAACAACGCGATCCGGATCGTTGGTGTTTTTATGGGTCATGGCGGTGTTCCCTGCTTCCCTAGTTTCCCCGACGTGCGGTTTGTGAACCAACTTTTTGTCGTGTGATGCTTGTGCGTGCGCACAAAATGCCACGTGGCGCAGCAAGTGGACTGCTGCAATTGCTAATGCCTGTAACAAGAGTGCCGCTTAATTTCAAATGTGTCCAGCATTCAACAGCGGTTGCAACGCGAAACAGGATGCGTTTTTGCGTTGTTGCCGCGCAACACGGGATTTGATTTTAGCAAAAACTGGTTGAGCCTGTACGAAGAATGGTATGATGTTTGTGGCCAGCCGCGCAAAATTGGGGGCGATGAAATAACCATGACGGATCAGATCAAAAAAAAATCAACCGCGTCCCGGCGGGGTAAAAATGCTGCGCCGAAAAAGAAAACGGCCAAGGCCGGGCGGGCGGCAAAAGGGCATAAAAGCGAACGTGCAGATGCACCGGTACTGGCGGATCATACCAAAACAGCAATGCCGGGTGGCACAGCTTTAGCCAAATCGATATCGAAAGCAAAACCGGCAGATAAAAGTGCGCCGGATGCAAAAGCAGATACCGCATCCGCCAGCCCGGCGGGGAAAAAGCACAAGGCCAGGAGCAAACGCCCGGCACCCGGTTTGGATGCGCCATCGGACGCTGCGCATCAGGCACAAACGGCATCGGAAACGTACACGGACGGCGCTGATAAGGCGGCCGCTGATCCCGATGCGCTTGCGATCCGGTTTTTGGAACTTTGGCGCGCGCAGGTGGCGGCAACGGCAGGGGGCAGCGATGCCGCCAGTGCCATTGGTCGTTTATATGCCGGGCTTGGGGCCGATACATCGCGCCTGGCCGAAGGGTTTGAGGCATGGGGCCGTTTGATTGGCCAGTTGGCAACAGGCCAGCCACCGGTGCAAAACCCGTTGGCGCCAGGCCCGGGCCGAACCGGGCAACCCGTTGGTATGAACACTATGTTTGACCCGGTTCGCGCGATGATGAATTTTAAGCCCCCGTTTGCGACGGGCACGGCAACATCTTCTGCACCTGCAACATCCTCAGCGCCTGCGGCACCCTCAGCGCCCGCGGCACCCTCAGAGAACACGCCAGCCACTGGTGCAAAAAAGTCAGCGGACAAGACGCCGTCCCGACCAGACATTGCCACAACCACGGACCAGAAAACAGAAACTGTATCGTCAGAGGGCGGGAAAAAAACCGCATCTGTGACATATGACGGGGAAGAAAATGGGCGAGAACAATCACAACCGGCCGCAAGCGGGCGAACGCCGGGCGGGGCCAAGGCCACTGGCGACGCATCTGGTCGTCGAGATGACGAGTTGGCTGAGCTCACGCGCCGCCTTGCCGCTCTTTCGGAAACAATTGATGCCCTGGAAGCCGGAATTGACGATGGCAGCGGAAAGCCTGCGACAGGAGATGTCCCACCACAGCAATGATGTGATGGGGCAGGCGATTGATCGGGCCGCCTTTGCCCAGCATTCGGCGTTGCATGATGGTATTCGCCGCTATCAGGCCCATTCGTATCGTCGCGGGGCAGAGGACGTGCCGGTGATATGGCAGGACGGGGCCAGCTGCATTTTTGATTATGGTGCGATTGCGCCCGATACCGCTGATGCGGATGCAACAAAGGCCCGCAGCAAAGGGGCGGTCTTGCTGGTGCCATCGCTGGTCAATCGTGGCTATATTCTTGATCTTAACAAAAAACGCAGCTTCGCAAGGTTTCTGGCCGCGCAGGGCTATCGCCCGCTTTTACTGGAATGGGGTTATCCCGGTGCCGAGGAACGCGATTTTGGCATGGATGATTTTATCGCAGGAAGGCTGGTGACCGCCTTGCAGGATATGGCCGAACAAACCGGTGGCCCGATGCCAGTGGTGGGCTATTGCATGGGGGGTGTTTTGGCTATGGCGGCATACCTGTTGGAGCCTGCCCTGGTGTCGCGGCTGGTTTTGCTGGCAACACCGTGGGATTTTATGGCCGCAGGCCCGACCCAGGCCCGCATCGCCGCGGCCTTTGCCCCGACCTTGCCGCATATGTTATCCGTGCATGACGAATTGCCGGTCGATGTGTTGCAAACCCTGTTTTCCAGCCTTGATCCGTTTATGATAGGCGAAAAGTTTCGCCGCTTTGCCAATATGGACCCGGCATCAAGCCGGGCCGAAGACTTTGTTGCCCTGGAAGACTGGTTAAATGACGGTGTGCCGCTGACCCGCAAGGTGGCGATTGACTGCCTGATTGGCTGGTATGTTGAAAACCGACTGGCGCGCGGCCAGTGGGAGATTGACGGGGTAACGATGGAGCCTGCCGGTGTCACCTGCCCGACGCTGGCGGTCATCCCCGAAAATGACCGGATTGTGCCCCCCGAAAGTGCCCTGGCCCTGTATGATGGTCTGGCACCGGCCCTTCGCACAGCCCTTCGCCCCGCCGCCGGGCATATTGGCATGATGGTCGGGTCGCGCGCGCAAACATCCACCTGGCAACCGGTGGTGGATTGGTTGGAAACGGCGTGAACAAGGGCGTTATGGAAGCAGATATAACCGGAAACCTTGCGGGTTAATTTGCCGGTATCCTTTGGCCCGGGTGATTATGCCGCCCTGCGAGACATTTTGCCTATTGTGCCGAATTTTCAACGGGCGAAACAGCGGGGGCTGTTTGCCAGCGCCGTGTCAGCCAGGCCAGCAACATCATTATGATCAGGGTCAGCACCACCCGGCCCACCAGCACCACCCAGATATCGGCACCAAGGGCCAGCATGATCACGGTATCCTCGATCAGGGAATGCGATAACGACAACCATGACAGCGACAGGAACAAGGTGCGTGGGGCGAAGTTTTTTTGCCGGGCTTCGTCAATGATCAGCGCGCCACCATAGGTGAGCCCCAGTAAAATGCCGATGGTGGTGACCGGGGCCGCATCCTTTGACAAGCCCGATACCCGCAACACCGGCAGTAATGCCCTGGTAAAGCGATCCGTGAGGCCGGTTTTTTGCAAAAGATCCAGCAGCACCAGCAACCCGGCAATGATGGCGAAACTTGCCACCAGCGAATAAAACGTGCTTTGCGCCCAAACCAGCCAGCCGGTCCAGCTCGTCTGGTTGACAGTATCGGCAGCGTTTCCGGCCATCCATGACAGATCAACCGATTCGGCGAGATAGCCGGTGCGGCGGCTGATCCAGGTGATGAAGGCCGCATAAAAAAGGGCGGTGAAAATACGTAACCCAGCGGTGGCCCAGAAACTGGCCCCGGCCTTTTTGACAATCGCCTGTTCAACGGGAATGCCATGCGCAAACAGCATCATGGCGCACAGCGCGCTTAATTGTGCCGATGTCATATCAAGGTGTGGGGCCAGCCCGGCAATAACCGCAACCGCCCCGTAAATGTTGATAAAAAGGCAACTGGCCCAGATCAGCCCGGCTTCGGGCGGCATGCCGATCAGGGACATGACCGGGGTAAGGATTTTTGATGCCAAATCGACGACGCCGAACTGATCGGCAACGCGCACAAGCAGCATGATCGGCAACATCACTTTGGCCAGTGTGATGAAAAGACGGCGGCTGCGGACCAGTAACGACATCAGATAGGGCTGCATAAACGAACCTTGCCAGAGAGTTGAGTGTTTTGAGACGCCGACCAAAAAGCACAGCCCGGTATCCCAAAACAACACGGAATGATTGTTTGAGTTGCCACTTTACCGGGAAACAGCGATGCTGGTGGGCGTTTTTAGGCGAGGTTATGCATTTTTACGGCGTATTTAAGCATATATACGCCGAATAATTGTGCGGGGATCGTGTGGAACTTGATCAGATTGACACCGGCATTTTGCGTCAATTGCAAATGGATGCCGATATTGCCACCAACCGGCTGGCCGATATTGTGGGGCTATCGCCATCGGCGTGTTTGCGCCGGGTGACAAAACTGCGTCGGGAAGGTGTTATTGCGCGCACGGTGGCGGTGCTGGACCCGGCATTGGTCGGGCGGCCGTTAACAGCGGTGATCACGCTGGAATTTGCCCGCCATGGCACCCGCCACCGGCTGGAATTTATCGACAAGGTGCGCAAGCTCTCGGCGGTGCGGCAGTGCTTTATGGTGACGGGCGAGGTGTCGTGTGTGCTGACACTGCATATGCGCGATATGGATGAATATCTGGCCCTGACCGAAGAGCTGTTTAATTCTGATCCGAATGTCGAATGGTTTCGGACTTATATTTCTGTTCAAACGGTAAAGGATGATCCGGGTGTGGCGCTTTGACGATGAGCTGACTACGTCCTGGATGGTTCTGGTGCTGTCAACAGCCCAACGCGTTGCAACCTGTACGAAAGGGGCATGTATCAGTGCTTGGCTTTTCATTGCAGCGCGATAAGATCAAATCTGGTTCGGTCGATTGAGCGAACGGGCCGGGAGTAAACGCAAAACAAAAGTTTCGGAGGGTTTCATGACCGAGGTCGTAATTGTTGGTGCCGCACGGACACCAATCGGTGCATTTAATGGCACGTTGTCTGGCACACCGGCCCATGTGCTGGGAGCCATCGCGATCAAGGCGGCTCTGGAGCGCGCCGGTGTCGAAGCCGATGCTGTAGACGAAGTTATTTTGGGTCAGGTTCTGACCGCAGGCGAAGGGCAGAACCCGGCCCGTCAGGCGGCCCTGGGGGCAGGCGTTTCCGAAAGTGCGACGGCCTTTCTAATCAATCAGGTTTGCGGTTCGGGTCTGCGCACGGTGGCACTGGCTGCCCAGCAGATCATGGCGGGCGATGCGACCATCGTTGTTGCTGGCGGGCAGGAAAACATGAGCCTGGCTGGCCATGTTGCACATCTGCGCGATGGTCATAAAATGGGTGACGTCACATTCATCGATACCATGATCAAGGACGGCCTGTGGTGTGCCTTTAACGGCTATCACATGGGCAATACGGCGGAAAATGTTGCTTCGAAATGGGATATCAGCCGCGAAGAGCAGGACGCCTTTGCCGTTGCGTCGCAAAACAAGGCTGAAGCCGCCCAGAAAGCGGGCCGTTTTAACGATGAAATTGCCCCGGTTGCCATTCAGCACCGCAAGGGTGAAACCATTTTTGATACCGACGAATATCCGCGCCATGGGGCATCGGTTGAAGGCATGGCAAAATTGCGCCCGGCCTTTTCCAAGGATGGCACAGTAACCGCAGGGAATGCATCGGGCATTAATGATGGTGCTGCGGCCCTGGTTTTGATGTCGGCAGAAGAAGCCAGCCGTCGCGGTTTGACCCCGCTTGCCAAAATCAAAAGCTGGGCGACGGCCGGCGTTGATCCGTCGATCATGGGCAGCGGGCCGATCCCGGCATCGCGCAAGGCGCTTGAAAAAGCGGGCTGGAGTGTTGATGACCTTGATCTGATCGAAGCCAACGAAGCCTTTGCCGCCCAGGCCATTGCGGTTAACCGCGATATGGGGTGGGATACGGATAAGGTGAATGTCAATGGCGGTGCCATTGCCATGGGCCATCCGATTGGTGCATCGGGCGCACGCGTTTTTGTCACCTTGCTCCATGAAATGCTAAAACGCGATGCCAAAAAAGGTCTGGCGACCCTGTGCATTGGCGGCGGCATGGGCATTGCTCTGTGCGTTGAACGTTAATGCGGGCCAAGTCATTCGTGCGTATCAAAATGTAGGTCAGGCGCACTGTCGGTGTTTTTGCATCCGGCGGTGCACCTTCCTGTCAGTTTTCGCGCAATTGGTTTGATGCTTGCAACTTATGACTTGGATCATGGCGCAAGGTTGATTTTGCGGTTACCCTGAAGCCATTCTTGGTTTGGTGTGAAGGGCAAGTGAAGATGCGGTTCTGGTTAATCAGGGCTGTTATTAAAAACTGTTTCTAGGGAGGTCTGCAATGACCCAAATTGCACTGGTTACCGGTGGTACACGCGGCATTGGCAAGTCGATCAGTCTTGCCCTTAAAAATGCCGGTTTTGTTGTTGCTGCGAACTATGCCGGAAATGACGATGCCGCCCGAAAATTTAGCGATGAAACCGGTATCGCCACCTTCAAGTGGAGTGTGGCCGACCCGGATGCCTGCGTAGAGGGCATCAAACAGGTTGAAGCAGAACTGGGCCCGGTTGATGTCCTGGTTAATAATGCCGGAATAACCCGTGACGGCTTTATGCATAAAATGTCCGTTTCAGCCTGGCAGTCGGTGATTGAAACCAATCTCGGGTCGCTGTTTTACATGACCCAGCCGGTTCTTGAAGGTATGCGCGCGCGTGGTTTTGGCCGCGTGATCAATATTTCTTCCATCAATGGGCAGGCTGGCCAAATGGGCCAAACCAACTATTCGGCCGCCAAGGCCGGCGTGCATGGCTTTACCAAGGCGCTGGCACAGGAAGTGGCGCGCAAGGGCATTACGGTTAACACCATCTCGCCGGGTTATATCAATACCGACATGGTGGCGGCGGTGCCTGAAAAAGTGCTGGAAGGTATTATCGGCAAAATTCCGGTTGGCCGACTGGGCGAAGCCGATGAAATTGCCCAGGCCGTCCTTTATCTGTCGGGGCCAAATTCGGGCTTCATTACCGGGTCGTGCCTGTCAATCAATGGCGGGCAGCATATGTGCTGATTTGCATATCAGCACCTGATATTGTTTGTCTGCAACACCCCGGTTTTGCCGGGGTGTTGCTGTTTGGGGTTGGTGATGGGGTGCTGAAGAACCGGACCCGTGAGAACGGAACGTGCGATGCTGTGTGATATGCGTTTGCCGGGCTGGACATGGGGCGAACGGGCGTGCAAATTTGTGTTTATGTCATGCCATGCTCCGGTCTGTAAGACATCGCGGGGCGTAGTATCGGAGCAAAAATGAAGTTTGCGTTTATTGCCGTGCAGGAACGCGGGCAGGTTGATCATTTGTTAGCAGAGCTGGCAAACCGTTTGATCGCCGAGGGTGCCAGGTTGGCCGGGGTTGTCCAGATTAATGCCGAACGCGCAGGGGCGCGCCATTGCGACATGCTGGTCAAGGTTTTGCCCAACGGTTCGCTATTTGATATTTCGCAGAAGCTTGGCAATGAATCGCGCGGGTGCCGGCTAGATGTGGGTGCGCTTGAACAGGCGGTGGCTAGCGTGCAGGCGTCGCTTGAGAACAGTCCCGATATTGATTTGTTGATCATTAATAAATTTGGCAAACACGAAGCCATTGGTCGGGGTTTTCGCGATCTGATTGCCGAGATGTTGTTACGGGGTATTCCGGTTTTGCTGGGGGTTAATCGGCTTAACCGCCCCGCCTTTGAAGAATTTGCCGATGGTGCTGCCACCGAACTGGCTGCGGATGAAGCGGCTATCTATCAATGGTGCCGCGATAATAGCCTGCTGCCAGCCTGATACCATATTGCCGCATTTGGTGTGTTGAACAGGCATACCGAACGGTTGGTCGGACGGTTTTAAAGCATGTTTCCTTTAATATGACCCATTTTGTTTGTTTTTG
>TARA_R110002033_G_scaffold68029_8_pt1 | contig 22237 bp, 26 predicted proteins | sample TARA_R110002033 | Tara Oceans TARA_R110002033 (sample SAMEA4397051) | marine metagenome | biome: Polar Biome; feature: [SRF] surface water layer (ENVO:00010504); material: water (ENVO:00002006), including particulate matter (ENVO:01000060) such as... | depth 5 m
AGGAAATGGAAAATAAAAAATGATATAAGGTTATCTTAATAGAATTGGGAATTTTAAAGTGACTTACAATTGTTAAAAATTAGTAAACAAATTTGTTTACTAATTTATTTATTTCTAATTTTGAAATAGAAGACAAAGTATGTTACCTAAAATAGATAAAATAAAAGGAATACACCCTGGGCTTATATTACACCGTGAAATAAAACGAAATAATATTAAAAGCTCTCAATTGGCTATGACTATAAATGAGCATAAGCAAACTATTAGTGCTATCATAAATCAAAAGAGAGGTATTACCGCAGAGCTATCTATTAAATTGGCAGAATACTTTAATACAGAAGAAGATTATTTTATGATGTTGCAGGCAGGTTATGAAGTAAAAAACAAATTGGCTTCCAATAGTAAAAGAAAGCCAAATCTAGACAACATCAGGAGAGTACTGTTTTGGGATACTTCTTTTGATAAAATTGATTGGAATAAAAACAAGCGTGCCATTATCCAAAGGATTTTAGAAAGGGGTAATGATAAGGAAATCAACGAAATTATAAAATTCTACGGTAAAGCAACGGTTTCTAAAATAGCAAAATCTATTAATCGGTCTCGTCTATCTACATTCAAAAAGAATGCAGAAAATTATGGCCTTATTTAAGTTTTTAAATGCCTTTACATCTCAATACTGTTTCAGATCTTCTATGGGAATCCTTAACGACACTAATGGCTATTGAAGAGTTTAACAGTTTTCGATTAGTAGGGGGTACGTCATTAAGTTTGCAACTAGGGCACAGGGAATCCATAGATATTGATTTATTTACTGATGTTGAGTATGATAGTTTGGACTTTGGTCGCCTTGAAAGGATTCTAAAGGAAGTGTTTCCTTATGTCGATAATTCAAGTATAGGCGACGTGGTTTTTGGAAGGTCCTATTTTGTTGGAAATGATGCTCATAACGCTTTTAAGTTGGATATTTACTATAGTAATGAACCCTTTGTTTTTCCTTTGCTGGAGATAGATAACATAAGATTAGCATCAAAGGAAGAAATTGCGGCAATGAAGCTTGAAGTTATTGCTAATGGTGGGCGTAAAAAAGATTTTTGGGACATCCACGAACTTTTGGATGTCTATACTTTGGAACAAATGCTAGGGTTCTATGAACAACGAAATCCGTATGGTTCAGCAAGAGAAGAGTTATTGGAAAGATGTTTGGATTTTTCTTTGGCGGAAGATGATTTAACACCCAACTGTTATAGAAATCAAGATTGGGAGCTTATGAAAATTGATATTGAAGAAGAGGTACAAAAAATAATGAATGACTTTTCCGGATTCTGAAAAGGTTATCGAGCAAGCTACTGAACAAGTCACCCACAAGTTGAGCGCCTATTGAATGTCATAAGACAAGAGTGATTTGTGACTCAATATATGGTGGTTTAATTTAAAAAGGAAATAATTTCAATCTACCTTCAAAAATATTAAAATACTTTTCTTTCATTTCATCAGAAAGAAAAGAAATGTCAATTAAGGCTTTCCATTTAGGAATTGTATTTTGTATTTGCTTTAAAATTGTATCTAATGCTTTGTCGCTCAATTGTAAGCGTTCTTTAGCGTAATAATCGATAAAATCAGTTGTTTTGAGATTGCTTTTTTTCCCCTTTAAGGTTAATGCAATTTCTTCTTCTGGGTTTTTAATCGCAATACTTGAATTTAAAAAATCGTATACTGGAGCTAACATTGTTTTCCCCTTTTTTGTAATTAGTGAAAAGTTTTTCAAGTGCATATCTTCATTACCTGTGACAAAACAAAAAAGAATCCGTTTGAAAAAATCAGCCTTTTCTACAGCTGGAAATGAGCAAAATTCGTCAATAACTGGTATTAGTTTTTCCATTGTAAAACGATACTTGGTATCTCTAGTGTTACCAGTTAATTGTGCAAAATCTTCTGTAGCATATTTTTTGCCTTTTCCGTATCGGTCAAATCGTTTTATAAAATAAGATAAGCTGCCATCTTTTCCGTAGACCATACCATGAAATGGAACTTCCAAGTTAAAGGTAGAAGCCATTCGCATTGTTAAATCTTCATTTTCTGGTAGTTGAGGGAATAAATCATTTTGAGGTTTTATAATGTATGTTCCAAATTGGTCTACAATTTTAAACTCCTGGTCAACTACAGAAATGGAAGCACTCAATTTAGGCTGAACACCTTGAATAGATATTTTTTTTGCTCTATTGGCAGCTTCTCGTCGAAGTTCAGCTGCTGTAAAGGGTAAATCATTCAAATACGTCAATTTAGGAGCTATCTTTCGAAGTCCCTTTTCACTGTATTTTTTGTTACCACATAATTCGTATGTAATAGGGCATCTATTCATTGTCTAATAATTTGACTGTTACAGCGCCTACTAAATCGCTTCCAGTAGCAATTAACTGAGAAAAATAATCGTTTTTATCTATTTTGGCAATCTTTAATAAGCCTTCTAACATAACACCTTCAGGTAATAAACCTTCAAAAAAAGGAGGGAATGATTTATAGCCATATGTTTTGTGGTTAGTAGGCATGGTCAAAGAAATAGGCACACCATCATAATTATGATCATATTCAAAGGTATATTCGCTGGGGGAGACCTCAGTTAACACCCCAGCTCTTTTTCCATGTACCATTACAACCGCTTTTCTCATTGTTATCATTATTTAGGCAATGGACTTTTAAACTCTACTTTAATATTCAAAACTTCGAGCACGGCTAAAAGGTTACTCCAACGAACCGTTTCTTTGTTTTTTTCAATATCAAAAACGGTTGTTTTCCCTATTCCTGCTAGATTTGCTAATTCAAGCTGTGTGAGTCCTGCTTCTTTACGATGGACTTTTATTAAAGCACCTAAATCTAAATCATTCATTTTTTACCGTTTAAGCAGTAAATGTAATTATTTTTGGAATCAAAAAGGATAAAAATGCAGAAAATTTTTTAAAATCACCGTTATAGCGGTAAAAAAAGAGGTTTGAATCATATCATTTGGTAAAATAATGCTATATTACTAAAAATTACTGATATAGCGGTAAAAAAGGAAAGGTATGTATTCATTGATATACACATCTTAATTACATTAATCATTTTTATTAAATATTTTAATAAAGCTACTTTAATAAGAATTGACATTCATTAAATTATTTTAACTTTGTAACGGACGAAAATCGAAAACACTTCTTAATCGGTTAACAAATCGGTCAACAATTGCAAATATTGACACTAAAGATGTAGTAAATATGCGAGATTCCAGATTAGGTTCGAATCCTGTCGCGATCACAACACTTAAAACCTCACTATTTGTGGGGTTTTGTTGTTTTATATAACAATAAAGGAAAGTATTTATTGTTATTTGAAGTAGTTTATAGTAAAATTGCAGGTAACAAATGAATACAAATGTTTGATTTAAATAAATTTTCAATTTCTAGAGTTGCACTACCTTTAGCTACTTTATTAGCGTTATTTACGTCGCTTGTTTTTTATTTTATTATGGGAAGACACCCAGTTCTTCTTCAGGGTTTTCTTGTAATATACATTATATTTGGTTCAATAAGAACTTTTTTTGCTTATAAAAATGAAGGAGGTCTTTTAAGACTAATTAAAGATTTAATAATAGGTATCTTAGCAATACTAGCTTTATTTTTTGTAGGAATATGTATTGGTTGGTTAGTGTGTTAAAATAACTCAGTTGCAATTCCTTAAAAGTAATTTGATTTATAACTGACTAATATCATATTCTACTATTAAACAATTTCGTTATATTTGTTTTGACATAACGAAAATAAAATGATTAGTATTGAAGATGCCATTAAAGCTGTAATTGAAACGAGTAATAATATTTCAATATCAATAACCTTACCTATAGAAAGAGCGCTTAATTTAGTGCTGTTTTCAGATGTTTATTCTCCAATAAATATGCCTCCATTCAGGCAATCTGCTATGGATGGTTATGCGCTTAATTTACAAGACGATTTAACATATTCGCTAGTTGGCGAAATAAAAGCAGGAGATTCTCATCAACCCATTTTAAAAAAAGGAGAAGCTATTCGCATATTTACAGGCGCTGCAGTTCCAGATTCAGCGAATGCAGTTATAATGCAAGAAAAGGTGATTTCAAAAGAAGGTGCTATTGTTGTTGAAAGCAATCCTGTTGAGGAGCAGAATATTCGCCCTACAGGAGAACAGGTTAAAAACGACGAAATAGCTTTAAAAAAAGGAACAAAGTTAACACCCGCAGCTATTGGTTATCTGAGTTCGTTAGGAATTATCGAAGTATCTGTTTACAAAAAACCATCAATTGCATTAATAACTACAGGTAACGAACTTATAGAAGCTGGGCAACCATTAACCTACGGAAAAATATATGAAAGCAATTCGATAATGCTTAAAACAGCACTATTGAATCTTGGTTTAGAGGATGTTTCAATTCATAAAATTGAAGATAATTTTGACGATACCTATAAAAAACTTCAAGAGGCCGTCGAAAAAAATGACATGGTTATAATTACAGGAGGTATTTCAGTTGGTGATTATGATTTTGTAGGTAAAGCTCTGAAAGAGTTGGATATAGAAGAGATTTTCTATAAAGTCAATCAAAAACCAGGGAAGCCGTTGTTTTTCGGAAAAAATGATCATACCTTGTTGTTTGCACTTCCCGGAAATCCAGCAGCGGCATTATCTTGTTTCTATATATATGTTTATACGGCCTTGCAAAAAATGACAAGCTTAAAAAACACCTTAACTAAAGTCATGGCAATTTCGGCATCAAATTTTGAAAAGAAAGGAGATAGACCTCAATTTTTAAAGGCAATTTATAACGATGGGAAAGTCACTATTTTAGAAGGACAAAGTTCTGCTATGCTGCAAACCTTTGCTGTCTCAAATGCATTGGTAAAAATGTCCGGAGATTTAGAGAAGATTAGTGTTAATGATATGGTTGAAGTGCTATTGCTTCCTATATAAAATTTTTCAGATGAATTATAAAATAAAAAGTAGAATCTGGATTGAACTCGATGATAAAGAATTTCTTGGAGAAGGGAAAGTACAATTATTAAAAGCTATTGAAGAGACTGGCTCCTTATCTAAAGCAGCTAAATCTCTTAACATTTCATATAAAAAAGCATGGCATCTTATGGATGCTGTTAATAAAACAACCAAAAAACCGGTAACTGTAAATAGTATAGGAGGTAAAGGGGGCGGAGGAACAGAATTAACATCTTACGGAAAATCATTAATCCTTGTTTTTGACGAGATGAATAAAAAATGTTGGGATTTTTTAGATGTTCAACTTGAAAAAATTAAAAGTTTATAACTATGTTACAGTTAGAAAATATCTATCTTTTTCTGTTGATATTACCTATTATATCCTTTCTATACTCCAGTGTTGGTCATGGCGGAGCCAGTGGTTATTTAGCATTGATGGCGCTATTCTCCTTTGCTCCAGAAACCATGAAACCTACAGCCTTGTTACTTAATTTATTTGTGGCTGGTATCTCGTTTTACTATTATTTTAAAGAAGGATATTTTAATAAAAAACTATTTTTGTCCTTTGCTATAACATCTATTCCTTTTGCTTTTTTGGGTGGGACCATCGAGATAGATGCCTCTATTTACAAAAAAATATTAGCAATTTTATTGGTGTTTGCTATATTAAAAATGCTGAATGTCTTCGGAAAAGAAAGTAATACCATTAAACAAGTTAAACTGTGGCAAGGCCTTATCGTTGGTGGCGCTATAGGTTTTTTCTCTGGCTTGATAGGTATTGGTGGAGGCATTATATTAACGCCTGTTATTTTATTGTTGCATTGGGGAAAAATGAAAGAAGCGGCTGCTGTTTCTGCCTTATTTATTTGGGTTAATTCCGCGTCAGGTTTAATAGGGCAACTAAGTACAGGAATTGTTATACAATGGGAATCTTTTATATTAGTTGCTATAGCGCTTGTTGGAGGTGTTTTAGGTGGGTATGTAGGAAGTAAAAAATTAAATAATAAAAAGCTCAGATATATGCTAGCAATAGTTCTTGTTATGGCTTGTCTTAAATTATTTTTTACGTGATCATGATAGATAAAAAAGACATAACTGGTATTATTTTAGCAGGTGGAAAAAGCTCCAGAATGGGAACAGACAAAGGATTTTTGAAGCTAAATAGAAAATCATTTGTTGAATATAGCATTGAAGCAATGAAACCTTTGGTATCTCAAATGATGATTGTTTCCAATAATGCAGATTATGATGCTTTTAAGTTGAAACGAGTTGAAGATGTTATTAAAAATTCAGGTCCATTAGCAGGTATTTATTCTGGATTAAGTCATTCAAAAACCGATTATAATTTGGTGTTAAGTTGTGATATTCCGTTCATTAAAACAAGTATCTTAGAAATGCTAATTAACGCACAAGATGGTGATGCCGATATTGTTCAAATTTTAAGTGATGGTAAGCCAATGCCATTGATAGCATTGTATAAAAAACGTTGTGAAACCATATTTTATAATCTTTTGCAGAATGATGAACGCTGTTTGCATGTTGCTCTTAATCAGTGTACAGTAAAAAATATAGAATTGAATCCTGAATGTGATGTATTTACAACAAACATTAATACACCTGAAGAATTAAAAGAAATAGAACATGTTGATAAAAATTAAATATTTCGGATTGCTAACCGAAGTCACCAATTGTCAAGAAGAGACAATTGATTTTTCAGGAAATATTATTTCAGAATTATTAGAATTGTTATTTGTAAAGTATCCTAATTTGAAAAATAAAGAATTTCAAGTGGCACAAAATCAAGAGTTAGTGCCAGTTGAAGCGAAATTACTCAGTAACGAAATTGTTTTGCTACCACCTTTTTCTGGTGGATAATAAAAATATGAAGCTAAAGCAGGGTTAGATTCCTGCCTTCTCAGGAATTTATGGATAGATATAACCGACATATTATACTTTCAGAAATTGGTCAAACGGGCCAGAACAAGCTTTCTAAAGCCAAGGTTTTAGTGGTTGGAGCTGGCGGATTGGGTTGTCCGGTTTTGCAATACCTTGCAGCGGCTGGTGTTGGAACGATTGGTATTATTGATTTTGATGTGGTTGAAACGTCTAACCTTCAACGTCAAGTGTTGTTTGGTTCATCTTCTTTAGGACAAAATAAAGCTGATGCCGCAAAACATAGATTATTAGACTTAAATAACAGCATTACAATAATTTCATATCCAGAAAAATTAACCTTTCAAAATGCGATTGAGTTATTCAATGAATACGATATTATTGTGGATGGAACCGATAATTTTGAAACGCGTTATTTGATTAATGATGCCTGCGTCATCACCAATAAACCATTAGTATTTGGAGCAATTTTTAAATTTCAAGGTCAAGTAGCAGTTTTTAATTATAATAATGGTCCAACTTACAGATGTGCGTTTCCAAAGATACCTAAACAAGGAGAGGTTCCAAATTGTTCAGAAGTAGGCGTTTTAGGTGTGTTACCTGGGATTATTGGAACCATGCAAGCTAATGAAGTACTTAAAATTATTTTAGGAATTGGCGAAGTGCTTTCAGAGAAGTTATTGTGTTATGATGCATTAACCAATAAATCATTTACAATAAAAGTAAAAAGATCAGATGAGGAAATTGAAGGCATTCTAGAAAATAGTAATAATTTCAAAAAACAAAAATTAGATGCTGTTTGTGAGGTTGAAAATTTCAAAAATTCTATCAAGGAATTTTTAAACCAAAAAAACGTTCAATTTATTGATGTAAGAGAAGTTCATGAACAACCGAAGGTAGAAGGTATTCCTGTTACTAATATGCCTTTAGGTTCATTTTTGGAGCATTTGGACTTAATAGATAATGATAAGAAAAAGGCTGTTTTTTGTCAGTCAGGAATACGATGTAAAATGGCAGTTTTCATTTTAAATAAACATAACATTCAAGATTGTTATAGTATTAATGAAGGTGCTTCAGAAATAATTGAAATTTTAAATAACCGTCATTGCGAAGGAGGAACAACTGAAGCAATCCATTCAAATTCAATGACTCATAAAAAGAATACAAATGAGTGATAAAAAATCCAAAAATGTTTTTATTAAAGGTGCTATTTCATCTGAATTTATAGGTAATTCAATAGCCAAACATCAAACCAAAACAAGTATTGGTGCCCATAATATCTTTTTAGGTCAGGTTAGGGCAGATTTAGTGAACAATAAAACTGTCTCAGCTATAGAATATACAGCTTATGAAGACATGGCAAATGCAAAATTTCATGAGATTCGAGAAGCAGCCTTTGAAAAATTCGAACTTACCTGTATGCATATTTATCATAGTTTAGGAACTGTAAATGTTGGAGAAATTTGCTTGTTCGTTTTTGTATCGTCACCACATAGAAAAACAGTTTTTGATGCTTTAGAATTTATTGTTGAAGAAATAAAAGCAAATGTACCGGTCTTTGGAAAAGAGATTTTTGAAGATAATTCACATCAATGGAAAGTTAATAATTAAGTTATGGTCGATATCACGCATAAGAGTTCCACATTAAGAACAGCAATGGCACAAGCCATTATAAAAGTTAGCAAGATTGAAACGATTGAGGCAATTAAAAACGATACCGTTCCAAAAGGAAATGTGTTTGCCATGAGTAAAGCGGCGGGCTTATTAGGTGTTAAAAGAACTCCAGATATTTTGCCCGATTGTCATCCGTTACCGATTGAATACACCAGTGTTGAATATGAAATAAACGGGTTGGAAATAACGGTTTTGTTTACCGTAAAAACGATTTACAAAACGGGAGTAGAGGTAGAAGCAATGCATGGAGCTAGCGTAGTCGCATTAAACATGTATGATATGCTAAAGCCAATTGACAAAGGCATCGAAATCCATCACATAAAACTGCTTAACAAAAAAGGTGGTAAATCAGACTTTACAGATAAATTTAGAAAGGATTTAAGCGCAGCTGTGATAGTTTGCTCTGATACTATTTCAGCAGGACAAAAAGAAGACAAAGCGGGCAAAGCTATTATTAAAAAATTAGAGGAATGTGATGTTAAAATTTCCAACTACATTATTATTCCAGACGAAATTGATAGCATTCAAGAAAAGGCAAACCTATTTCAACAACAGGGAATCGATTTAATTATCTATACAGGCGGAACAGGATTATCGAGTAGAGATGTCACACCTGAAGCGTTATTGCCTATTTTAGACAGAAGAATTCCTGGTATTGAAGAAGCTATCCGCAATTACGGACAAGATAGAACGCCATTTTCAATGTTATCGCGCAGCATCGCAGGAACTTTAAAAAATACGTTAATTTTAGGGTTGCCAGGATCAACAAACGGAGCAAAAGAATCTATGGATGCTATTTTTCCATCCGTTTTACATATTTTCAGAATATTAAAAGGTGCTAGACACGACTAAATGACTAATCAAAATAACATATTACAAGATTCACATGGTCGAGACCATACGTATTTACGAATTTCTTTAGTAGAGCGTTGTAATCTTCGCTGTTTTTATTGTATGCCGGCAGAAGGTGTTCAGCTAACGCCTAAGAGTCATATTATGACTTATGAGGAGATTTATGACATAGCCAAAATCTTTGTAAATCATGGTGTTACCAAAATCCGCTTAACTGGTGGCGAACCTTTAATTAGAAAAGATATACCATTTGTTTTAGAAAAATTAGCGTCTTTACCTGTTGAATTATCAATAACAACCAATGCTATTATCATTCATAAATTTATTGATACGTTAAAGTTATATGGTGTCAACAATATTAATGTGAGTTTAGATTCTTTAGTAAAAGAAAAGTTTAAAAAAATAACGCTGAGAGATCAATTTGAGGTGGTTTATAACAACATCTTACTCTTGGTAAAAGAAGGTTTTAATGTAAAGATTAATGCCGTATTGATGCGTGGTGTTAATGATGATGAGATTATTGATTTTATCAACCTAACAAAAGAGTTGCCAGTCTCTATTCGTTTCATTGAGTTTATGCCTTTTGATGGTAATAAATGGGATTTAAGCAATATGGTGTCTTATGCTGAAGTAATGACCTATGTTAACGCATCTTTTCCAGAAGAAACTATTAAACGCTTACAAGATGCTTCAAATGACACAGCTAAAAACTATAAAATTAAAGGGTATAAAGGAAGTTTTGCAATTATTAGTTCGGTAACCAATCCGTTTTGCGATTCTTGCAACAGACTTAGATTAACAGCTAATGGACACTTAAAAAACTGCTTGTTTTCTTCTTCAGAATCCGATTTATTAACCACACTTCGTAACGGGAAATCTATTGAACCTATTATTCAAAAAGCCGTCCAAAGCAAATTAAAAGTAAGAGGAGGCATGGATACTTTAGAAAAACTGCAAGAGCCAAAACGTCATAATAATAACCGAAGTATGATTACTATTGGTGGGTAAGATTTGTTTTGTGAGTTTATAAATCGATAATCATTATATTAAAAAAGTTATTATATTTAATAAGATGAATTTTAAAGTACCTGATAAAATTTATTAAGGATATTATGGATTTAATTACAATTAAAAGTTCTCATTTGGAGTCAGATTTATTAGTTCTGAAAAGTAGATTAGAATTTGAAGGAATACCATGTTTCTTAAAAAATCAGTTTACAACTCAGGTAATGAATTATATGCCAGCATTTGAGGTTGAATTGCAAGTTTCAAGTTTATATCTAGAAAAAGCTAGAGAAATAATGGGAGAACTAGAAAACTATTAAAAAATTAGTTTTCTGGTAAAACACATTCATTCGTTATCTTTTGTAAAATAGGTTCTAATCCAAACTCTAAAGTTTGTTTCATCACTTTTGAATCATCTTTGTGACATTGCAAACAGGCACCAACCAAAAGCATCCGTTTTTGTTCTTCAACATTAAAAGGTCTAAAATCGGTTCTGGTTGAATTAACAACATCTTTGTTAACGTCTTTCAAAAAGGGAATCCAAGCATCTTCGGGTAAATCATCATTAGGGTTTAACGCATATTCAGGAGTAAAAATCCAAGTTCCTTTTCCTTCTTTGATATCATAAACCAAAGAGCCCATACCAAAACCTAAAGTAGCCGAATTGGCGTGACACGATTTACAATCTCTAACCTCTTTTGTGGTAGTATGAGGCGAATTAGGGGCATATAGTCTATGGAAAGAAACATCAGTATCTGGTTTACCAATAAAACTTCCTTTATCAATCGTTAAAATCATTCCTGGAATGGCTGGTTCAATACTACTTTTACCGTCGTGTTCTCTAACCCCTAATGCTGGTTGAGACGATGAAAATTCTGCAACATATTCTTTCCATTGTCCTTTTACATATGTTTTATCTAATAAATCAAAAGCTCTGGGTTCGTTGGCATCATATTGGTTGTGGCACCCAATACAACGGGACGTCCATGACGAATGGCACGCGCTACAAGTTACATTTTGATGCGCTATATCTCTTGAACAAACCTCTGATTGTGGATTTAAAGGATGTAAACTACCATCGTTTTTACTAATTAAAAAGGCATTTCCAGTAGAATCTATGTAGGTGTTCACTAATGGATGACCATCTTTTTTAGCGACTATAATCTCTTTATCAGAATGGCTATAGTCCCGATGTAAAAACACCAAAAGACTTTCAGTATCTAAGGAATCATAAGGAATGGTATTAGGCTGTTCTTTAAAATGGCAATCGCTGCATTGTAAAGCTACAGCATCCTCTTCATGAGTATAATTTTTCCCAGTCCCCATAACTTCATGAGATGAATGACAATCAATACATAATAATCCCTTGGCATGATGAACATCGTCTTCCATATGTTTATAAACGCGCTTGTCTTCTAAAACAGTGTAGTCATTCTTATTGATAATATCCTCTTCGTTTAATAAGGTTTCTTGTAAACCTTCATAATTTGTTGAAATTCTACTAGATCTGCTATGGCAGCCAAAACAATGGGTGTTATTAACAAAAATATTAGTTGAAGGATGAAATTTTGGTAATTCCTTTTTGTTGGAAGCTACATAAGTTTCAAGATCATTTTTAGCTTCAACTGAATAATTTAAGTGACAAGCATTACAGCCACCACCGCGACTTAATTGAGTTATTTCACCATATTCTGTTTTTTCAGCACCTAAATGGCAATTGGCACATAAATCTCTTAAATGTTTATCAGCTGCAGAATTTTTTAGGTTTTTTATATGAAATTGATGATTGGGGTCATCTGCTTCACCAAAAACGAATTTATCAATAGCCACAATACCACTATTGGAAGTCATTAACGAAGAGTTAATTTTATTTAATTCTTCTACATGACATTTTCCACAAGTTTGTTTAGCATCAGAAAGGTTGCCAGGAATCAAAATCATGCCTTTGTGAGCGTCTTCTTTATTCGTAGAAGTAATATTTCCTAAGTGACAACTAGAACAACCTATAAGTTCTGGATTATGATAATTTGAGTAGCCTGTTGTGTTTTGATGACACTGTAAACAAGATTCATTTTTACCTACTTCAATATTAGTATAGGAATTTTTGCTGTCACTAACAGATTTAAAAATATCGCTTTTAAATAAATATAACGCTATAAAAATCAGTAAAATAACCACTGAAAAAAGGCCAAATATGAAGTGTTTTTTTTTCATTAAATGAGTTGTTATTCAAAGTTACAACATTTTAAAATGCAAATTATTTAAAACCTACTCATACATTAATTTTTTTAGACTTGTGTAACAAATGTTACATATAAAACATTGATTTTATGACATTTATCATACTATTAAAACGCTTTTACAAATATCTTTACTGCTGTAAAAACATTTAAAGTTATGACCACTTCAAGACGAAAATTTATTAAAATTTCTGCCTTAGGTTTAGGAGGATTAGCAACAACTTCCAGTGCATTTAAAATGTTTGGTGTAAATTCCTATTTAGATGCCGCTGTTAAAGAAAACATTGCTAAAAAATTTATAAGATCTGCTACCTATTGCGAAGTATGCTTTTGGAAATGTGCTGCTTGGGCTTATACTGATGAAGAAGGCTCTATTAAAAAAATTATAGGAAATGAAGATGATACACACTGTAACGGACGCCTTTGCCCAAGAGGAACAGGTGGTGTAGGTATGTATAGTGACGAGGACAGATTAAAAACTCCATTAATTAGAACTACAATTAACGGTGAAGAAACCTATAGAGAAGCAAGTTGGGAAGAAGCCCTTGATTTAATAGCTTCAAAATTTAAAGATATTAAAGAAAAATACGGGCCTGAGTCGTTTGCTTTACTTAAACATGGGTCTCCTGGAAGTCATTTAGAACATTTGTTTAAAGCATATGGCTCTGATACCATAGCTGAACCCGCGTATGCACAATGTAGAGGGCCAAGGGAGACCGGATTTGGATTAACCTTTGGGTCTTGGATAGGATCTCCAGAACCTACAGATATAAGAGATACTAAATGTTTAGTGCTTATAGGTTCTCATATTGGTGAGAATATGCATAATTCTCAAGTTCAAGAAATGTCAGACGCTATTGATAATGGAGCAACAATCATTACGGTTGATCCAAGATTATCAACAGCAGCGAGTAAATCAAAACACTGGTTAGCAATTAAACCGGCAACGGATATCGCTTTATTATTATCATGGATGCACGTCTTGATAGAAGAAGGCTTATACAATAAAAAGTATGTTGAACAATATACTTTAGGATTTGATCAATTAAAACAACATGTAAAACCATTTACACCAGAATGGGCCTATGGCATTACAACCATAAAACCAGACGAAATTAGAAAAACAGCACGTATTATGGCTGCAGCTGCACCGTCGGTAATTGTTCATCCAGGAAGACATGTAGTTTGGTATGGAGATGATTCACAACGTGAACGTGCCATAGCAATTTTAAATGGTTTGTTGGGCTCATGGGGTAACAGAGGAGGTTTTTATTTTAAAGAAAGTCTTAAAGTTCCTAAATATCCTCATCCAGAGTATCCAGAACCAAAATGGGGTTGGGAAGAAATTGGAGAGAAATATCCGTTTGCTCAAATGGGTATTACGTCTGAAATAGTAAAAGCAACACTGAAAAGTGAAGTAAGTGAATATCCAATAAAAGCGTGGATGGTTGCAGGAACTAATTTGATAAATACCTTACCAGAACGTGAAAAAACAATACAAGCCATTAATGAAGTTGAGTTTTTAGTGGTTATTGATACCATGCCAATGGAAATTACAGGGTATGCTGATGTAGTTCTTCCAGAGTGCACGTATTTAGAGCGATACGATGGTATAAGGTCAGCAACTAACAGAACGCCTTCTATAGCCGTTAGAGTCCCTGCTGTTAAGCCTAAATACGATTCTAAACCAGCTTGGTGGATTAGTAAACAAATTGGAGAACGCTTAGGCTTAGGAGATTATTTTAATTACAATGATTTTGAAGAAGTTATTGAATGGCAGCTTAATAAATTGGGAACTTCTTTAGATGAAATGAAAAAGATAGGTGTTAAAAACTTTGAGAGAACATCTGGCCCATTATTTTTAGAAGAAGGACAAGAGTATGAATTTTATACACCAAGTGGAAAAATCGAATTCTATTCACAACAGTTGGCAAATAAAGGATTTGACCCTATGCCGGTTTATACAAGGCATCCAGAACCACCACAAGGTTTTTATAGGTTAAACTATGGAAGATCGCCTATGCATACCTTTAGTAGAACGATAAATAATCCAAATTTAAGTGATTTAAAAAGTGAAAATACGCTTTGGGTAAATCCTAAAGTGGCTAGAATACTTGGATTGAAAAAATATCAAGAAGTCTGGTTAAAAAATCAAGATGGTATTGTATCTACGTTTTCAATAAAAGTTAGAATAACAGAACGAATAAGATGGGATTCTGTATATATGTATCATGGATTTGGTCATAACGACAAAAAACTATCAAGAGCTTTTGGTAAAGGAGTAAGTGATACCGAATTAATTTCACAAACAGTTATTGATCCAATTATGGGAGGTACTGGACTTCGAGGTAATTTTGTTTCAATATTAACTGAAAACCCACATAAAACTTCAGAGATATGAGATATGCAATGGTAATAGACACTTTAAAATGTGTCGGATGTAGTGATTGCGTTGTGGCTTGTCAAACAGAAAATGACGTACCACATGGGTATTGTAGAGACTGGATTACAGAAACTGTAAATGGGTCATATCCAAGTGTAGAGTTAGAATTAAAATCAGAACGTTGCAATCATTGTGATAATGCGCCATGTGTTAGATGTTGTCCAACAGGTGCAAGCCATATTGTTGAGGGTGGTGTTGTTTTAGTAACGGCTAATGAATGTATTGGTTGCGGAGCTTGTATTGAATCTTGTCCCTACGATGCACGTTATCAGCATCCTGATGGCTATGTAGATAAATGTACATTCTGTCATCATAGATTAGAAAAAGGTCAGCTTCCAGCTTGTGTGTCTGTTTGTCCTACAAAGTGTATGTATTTTGGAGATTTAGATAATCCTAATAGCGAAGTTTCACAATTATTAAAAAACAGAAAATACAAAACGTTAGCACCTGAAGCAGGAACTAATCCTCATGTATTTTACTTAATTTAAAGTATCAATATTATGCAAGAAGAATTATTTACAAGCGGGAGACATATTCCACATATAGATCCTTCATTAGAAATATGGCATTGGCCAATTGCTGTCTATTTATTTTTAGGTGGATTAGCAGCAGGAATCTTGTTTTTTGCAGCGCTATTTTATGTTTTAGGTAAGGATAAAGACTATCCAGCAGCTGTTAAAATAACTTCTATTATTCCTCCAATCGCCTTGTCATTAGGTTTATTGGCTTTGGTTTACGATTTAACACATCCATTATTTACTTGGCAGTTATACACAACGTTTAGAATTGAGTCTCCAATGTCGTGGGGCGCTTGGGTTTTATTGATTGTTACGCCTTTATCATTTCTTTGGACATTTAGTTATTATAGAGAATCTTTTGGGAATATCGAATCTAAATTAAATCTGTTTAGACGATTTAAATTCTTGAATACATTTGAAGCGTTTGTTATTAAAAATAGAATAAATATCGCTTACGCATTAATTCCTTTATCTTTAATCCTTGGCGTTTATACAGGTATTTTACTATCTGCTTTTAATGCCAGACCACTTTGGAATAATGCTATTCTTGGTCCGTTGTTTTTAACCTCCGGACTTTCTACAGGTGCTGCAGCCATCATCTTGTTATCAAAAAGTGTTCAAGAAAGACATTTGTTTGGTAGGATAGACTTCGGGTTGATTATTGTAGAACTCGCCTTAATCGTTCATATGATTATGGGATATTATGCAGGCTCTCAAGTACAGCTTGAAGCAATGGAATTACTTGTAGGCGGCGATTTTACATTAATGTTCTTTGGCTTTGTAGTATTGTTGGGATTGTTAGTTCCTGCTATATTAGAATTAATAGAACTTATAGGTTATAAAGTACCCGTTGTAGTGCCGGCACTACTGGTGATTATAGGCGGACTCATTTTTAGATTTGTCATGATAGAAGCAGGTCAGTTAACACGATATCTTTATTAAAATAATTAATTATGAAGACAGACAACAAAACAAATAGTCATGTGTATTGGAATCCATATTATGGAGGTTTTTTATTAGGAATCATCATTATTTTTACTTTTTATCTAACAGGAAGAGGCTTAGGAGCAAGCGGTGCTATGAAGAGTAGTGTCGTAGCCATTGTTGATGAAGTAGCTCCAACACATGCCGAAAATAATGCCTATTACAGTAAGTTTATCAGTGAAGAAGATACACCCATGAACACTTGGTTGGTTTTTGAAGCATTAGGTGTTTTAATAGGCGCATTTATATCTGGAGGACTAGCTGGTAGAATTAGATGGAGAGTTCAGCATTCTCCAAAAATTTCAAGTAAAAGAAGACTTGTTTTTGCACTTATTGGTGGAGTCCTGTTTGGGCTAGGGGCTCAAATTGCTAGAGGCTGCACTAGTGGTGCAGCGCTTAGCGGAATGGCAGTATTATCAACAGGCGGATTTATAACCATGTTAGCCATTTTTGGCTCGGCTTATGCTTTTGCTTATTTCTTTAGAAAAAATTGGATTTAAATTAAAAATTAAATAAATAAAATTATGGGACCTTTAATTCCTAACGGTATAATCCCTATTGAATGGGACAGTATTATAGCCATTTTTATTGGTATTTGTTTCGGATTTGTTTTAGAATCCTCAGGATTTTCATCATCAAGAAAATTGGCTGGTGTATTTTATGGGTATGACTTTGCCGTATTAAAAGTATTTTTTACAGCCGCAGCAGTTTCTGTAATAGGTATTTATTATATGGACTACCTTGGGTATTTAGATGTTAGTCAGTTATATGTTCATCCTACATATTTATGGGGAGCAATCGTTGGTGGTATTATTATGGGAGCAGGCTTTGTGGCAGGAGGTTTTTGTCCTGGAACAAGTTTATGCGCAGTTGCTATAGGTAAACTCGATGCTTGGATTTATGTACTTGGAATTATGATAGGTGTGTTTATTTTTTCTGAACTATATTCATTCTTTGAACCTATTTATGATGGAGATTTTTTAGGAAATATAACTTTGATTGATACATTTAATTGGAATCCGTATTGGGTTATATTTATTTTTTCTATCATAGCCGTAGTGGCATTTGCGGTTTCTGATATAGTTAGAAAACGAATTAAAAGTGTGTTTTATTAATTAAATAATAAATTAGGATGGTTAAAAAAACGGTAGCAAAGTTTTTATCTTTCAGATATAAGCTTTTGGCTTTAATTCTTGTTGTACTTGCAGGCGGATTATTGGTATTACCAAAATACCAAAAACAGAAAGGAATTAAATCTGAGCAATTATTAAGTAATGCTATTAGCCCTGAAAGATATATATCAACAGATCAATTAGCTGATAAAATAATAAATCAGGATCCTTCATTTATATTAATAGATGTAAGAGATGAGGATAGTTATAATAACTATTCACTTCCTAATGCTTTAAATATTCCATTACAAAACTTATTGGATCAAGATTTTGAGGGCTACTTAAATCAGAATCAATTTGATGTCATATTTTATTCAAATGATAATTTTTATGCAGATCAAGCCTGGATATTGTGTGACCGATTGGGTTATAAAAACCTTCGTGTTTTAAATGGAGGAATTAATAAATGGTTTACAACAATTATTAATCCTACAGAACCAACAGAGACAATGTCTACAGAAGAACATAAATTGTATTCTACAAGAAAAGCGGCTAGTATGTTTTTTGGAGTTATGTATCCAGATCAAATGATGGCAGAAGATTCTAATTTAAATATTCCTGTTCCAAAAAAAGTAATTACAGTTAAAAAGAAAAAGAAAAGAGCCGCTGAAGGTGGTTGCTAATTTTAAAACGTTATAAGTTATGAAATGTCCACTTTAAATTTTTATTGCCATCGCTTTATAATAGGCATGGACAATTTAAAAAAGGACATTCTGTTAAAACAATAAATTAAAAACAGATGAAAGAATTAGAAAAAGTAAAACGTATATCGATTGCTTCAACACTTTTTATACTGGCAGTGCTTATAGGTGTTCTTACTTTTGAACGGCCTAAAAATATGTACGCCATCAACACAAAAGATACATTAAAAAAGTTAACAACTAATAATGATTACATAGTATCATTAAATGATATAAATAATCCAGATGTTGCCTTAATTGATGTTAGAAGTGCATATGAATATGATAAAGGACATTTAAAAAATGCAATTAATATCTCTACACCTGAAATTTTAAATGATGAAAATCAATCAATTTTTAATGAATTAAAAAGCACTAATAAAACAGTTGTTTTATATGGAAGTAGCCCAGAAGAAGCTAATATTCCTTATTTGTTATTATATCAATTGGGGTATGATAATATTAAACTATTGGCAGTTACAAACAAATATTCACAGAATAAGTTGATTACTAATGAAAGTAATATAGAAAAATACAATGCTGATATTAAATCTTTTATAGACGAATCAATTAAAAATGTTAATGGAAATCTTGATGCAAAAGAGACTAAAATTATTCCTAAAAAAATTATAACAATTAAAAAGAAAAAGAAAAAAGCAGCAGAAGGAGGCTGTTAATTGGAGTTCTCTTTTTTTAATAGAAAGGGTAGCTTGATTAAAGGAATAATATTAAAGCTATAATCGGATACGCAAAATAATTAATATTTTGTTTTGAGTCCTTTTTTATTGTTTTGGCAACATAATTATATAAATAATAACAGGTGAAAAATGATAAAAAACTTCGAGAAAAGTTTATAAACTATTATTCTGATATTTTTGAAGAAAAGCTCATCAAAGAAATTCTTAAGGTTGGTAATTTTGATGTAATTAAAGAAGGCGAACTTTTGGTAGATATTGGTGATGATTTAACTCATATACCTTTAATTTTTAAAGGTACCGTAAAAGTTATTAGACAGGCAAAAGAAGGTGAAGAATTGGCATTATATTATTTAAAGCCTGGAGATACCTGTGCCATTTCATTTATAAATTGTATTGAAACTAAGAAAAGTGTATTTGAAGCTGTAATAGAGAGCGATTTAGAAGCTGTCTTTGTTCCGGTGGATTTAATTGATGAATGGTTAGTTAAATATAAGTCATGGAGACGTTATATCATTGATAGTTATCATTTTAGATTGATGGAGATGCTAGGTTCTATAGATAGCCTTGCTTTTACGAGCATGCATGAACGTTTGCTTAAATACTTAGTAGATAGAACTGAACGATCTCACACCGTAGAATTAGATATTACGCATCAAGAAATAGCTAATGATATGAACACATCTAGAGTTGTAATTTCTAGGTTAATGAAACAATTACAAAATGAAGGTAAAATAGTTTCATCTCGAAATAAGATTCAGGTAATAAATAAATAGTTTGATCACATAGCGGATCTGCTATTTTCCAATACGAAATACTCCAAATCCTCAATCAATAAAAACTACAGAAATAAAATCAGTCGTTCTATTTTCAATGTTAAAAATCAAATTAACACTAATTGCAAGTATGGCTAAACCAATTATATCTATTTTGTTTATAGTTGTATTTTTTTGTAATTAAAACTTATAATTTAATTACTATTTACTGTTTCAAACTGTTTGAAACTACATCTAAAAAAAACCTGCAAAGCTTACTTCGCAGGTTTTAAAATACTTATTCATAAACATCAAACACTCCATTGAGTGTGAATGAAATATTACTTTTTATTAAACGTATAGGCAATACCTAATTGTACCATAGAAGTATTCATTTTATAGGAAACAGATGATCCTGGCACGGCTCCCAGCGGATTGCTTGGGGAAATCATCATTGGATTTAAAATTTTACCTTCTGTTGATCCATTACTATCTCCATAATGGTAAACTGCATCAAATTTCCAATTGTCAGTTACTATATAACTAAAACCAAACTGATACGCATTTTTAATAACGGCTGTGGCAGGAATATTAAAAAATGTTATTTCCTCAGGAATAGGGTTAGAACTATAGGTATATCCAAAACGTAAAGGTAATTTGTTAATTCCTTTATATTGAAGACCAGCAGAAACTATGCTAATATTTTTCCAACCAAAACCAGCAACAGAGGCAGTTTGTGTCCATCCAGTTTTTGAGAAACCATCAGCGTTTTCGTAGTCAACTCTTCTAAAGTCAAATGCTAAATCGATATCTCCTTCTGAGTAACCAAAACCAAGAGAAAGAATAGCTGGATAATCCATTTGGAAACTGTTTTTACTAGTTGAATTATCAAGATATGTATTGTCGAAATCAAATTCACTAAATTTTTGTGCTGTTTTATAAGAAGCTCCAAGTTTCAAACCAAAGCCAGAATCATAGAACAAACCAAATTGAGCTCCAAAACCAATAGCGGTAGCTTTATCTGTTGAAGGATATCCAGCTGCAGAAGGGCTTGCAGTTGGGTTTGGTGCTAATTTTAGCGAAGAATAATTTATTGTTGGTTGTATACCAATAGAGAAATTATTGGTTAATTGATAAGCCCAGGTTCCTCCAACTTGTAACAACATATAGTCTGATTCTATATGTCCAAAACCACCAGCACCTTGCGGATAATTTATGGGATTAGAATTTGTCATAGGATTAAATGTTGGACTAAACGGGTTATTAGCTTCTTCTGGAAAAGTAACACCAAACCCACTAATACCAAATGCAGAAACACCAAAGGTATGTTTACTGCCTTCTTTACCCCAAACCATTGCTAAAGCTGGCATTGGAGAAACACCACGATCATCTAAAGTTGTACCACTTACACCTGGAGCTCCAGGGCCCAACATTCCAGCGGGTAACGACGAAGATAATTCTGGAGATGAAAAGAACAAACCAATATCAAGTTTTAATATCTTGTCATCAAAAACAGATAGTGTTGCGGGGTTCCATTGCATGGCTCCAGAAATATCTAACGGTTGTGCTGTAGCAGCGCCTCCCATAGACATATTAACGGCACCAACGCCCTGCATAATGTGTCCTGCTTGTGAAAACATCATAGCAGAAAAGCTTAGAAAAATTACTTGTAAATAAAATGATTTCATATTTAGATAGTTTATAAAAACTGTATTAAAAAAGTTTACTTTGTTTTTTTATTATAAAGCGTTTTTAATACGATTTTTGTTAGTTAAATTAATACAAATTTACGCTTTGATATTATAGAATATTATGACTTTTGTCATCATTTAAATGCAAATAAAAACTACATTTTTAAGATTGAAAATGTTAACTTTTTGGAGTTTATAATAAAAGTTATTCAGGTAAAAATTAATTACCAATTTAAAGACCAGAAAAGAGTTCGTTCTCAAATTTTTATTAAAAAAAAATAATTATTTTGATTGTTTTCTTCCAAAAAAATCTTGAATTTTAATACGATATACAATAGGGATAGATCCAGAGTTTACTTTATTAGAAAACGAATTAATAACCTCTGGTTTCTTTGATTCTTTTTCAGCTAAAATCATTTTTACATTTTTAGCAAAACTATGTAAATACATTTTTGCTTCACTACCGTTCAATTCTTCAAATTCGCCAATAAGGAGTAATGTTTTCCATTGATCTAACGAATCTATTTCATCAATCTGAATTGAAACAGAATTATTTAAACGCATAGCATTTATTTTATGCCCTTCATTAGAATAGCTAATAATAATATTTTCTTTTTCATTGTAATAATATGTTATAGGC
>TARA_R110002033_G_scaffold10172_5_pt1 | contig 22233 bp, 21 predicted proteins | sample TARA_R110002033 | Tara Oceans TARA_R110002033 (sample SAMEA4397051) | marine metagenome | biome: Polar Biome; feature: [SRF] surface water layer (ENVO:00010504); material: water (ENVO:00002006), including particulate matter (ENVO:01000060) such as... | depth 5 m
CCTTCTGATGATGCTAAAGAACGACTTACTTCATAAGAAAAGTCCACATGTCCTGGAGTGTCTATTAGATTTAAAACATAGTGTTGACCATCTTTTACATAATCTAATCGTACACTTTGAGCTTTGATTGTAATTCCACGCTCTTTTTCTATATCCATTGTATCCATCATTTGAGCAGACATATCTCTATCTGCTACTGAACCACACTCTTGTATAATTCTATCAGCTAGAGTTGACTTCCCATGGTCAATATGAGCGATAATTGAAAAGTTTCTTATATTTGCTTGCAAAATAAATCCTATGTTTATATTAATATTCGCGATTATATCTAAAAAATTGTAATGATAATGTTAAGAGAGAAAAAAGTAGTGATTATTTTGAGATTGTAGCTTCAATTCTTCTATTTTGAGCTCTTCCCTCTTTAGTTTTGTTTGTTGCTTTTGGTCTAGTTTCACCATACCCAACAGTTTTTAATCTAGCAGGATCAACATCATATTTTTTCAATGCTTCAAAAGCTGAATCTGCTCTTCTTTTTGATAACCATAAATTATATTTTTCAGTACCAGTGTAGTCAGTATGACCTTCAATAGTAGCTTTTAATTCTGGATGTTTATTTAAAAATTCTGCAAACTCTTTAACTCTGTGTTTAGCAGTTTCATCTATGATTGAAGAGTTGATTGGAAAATGAACTTCTAAATCAAGCATAACTATACAACCAGTTTTATCAACATTAGCTCCTCTCATAGTATCAGGACATTGGTCTAATGAGTCAATAACACCATCGTTATCTGAATCTAAAACTTTAGGCTCTTCTACTTTTTTAGGCTCTTCCATTACAGGTTTAGGCTCTTCTTTTACTACAGGAGCAGGAGCTGCTTTTTTACCAAAAGGAATTGCTAAACCAACTGTATAAATTACATTGTTATTTCCATTATCAAATGATACTAAATGTCTCACATCAGTTTTGATAGCCATGTCATTATCTAGTTTATATTTATACCCAAAACCATAATTTGCAAATGGTCCAGTTTCATTACTAAATTGTTCATTACCATAAATTTCAACACCAAGACCAGCTAATGCATATAGTGAAGATTTTTCATTTAATTTGTACTCTTTAACAACATTTGTAAAAAATCTTGTTACTGCTGTATCTTGATTACTATTTTTATAATCAACATCACCAAGAGTTCTTAAGATTCCTAATTCAATTTGATCAAACATTGAGTCATCTAGATTAAATCCTAAAGAGACACCCGCATTTGCATAATTTCTATCTAGGTCTAAGTTACCTTCTGTAATTGCACCTGAGATCATAGGAGTAACTTCATATTTATATTCACTATTTGCTGCGAATAAGACTGACGAACATATTAAACTTGTCAATAATAATTTTTTCATTTATTCTCCTTATTTTACTATTATAGTATTTATTTCACGAATATACTATTAACTGATTCATTATTGTGAATTCTTCTGATTGTTTCACCAATTATATTTGAAGCAGTCAATACTGTAATTTTATCATGTTCTTGTTTTAAAGGAATTGTATCAGAAACTACCAATTCATCTAAAGCTTCACCATTTTCAAGTCTTTCATAAGCGGGACCACTTAATACACCATGTGTACAACATGCCATAACAGAATTTGCGCCTTTATTTTTTAATACTTCTGCCGCTTTTACAAGTGTTCCAGCAGTATCAACCATGTCATCTACTAAAATTATATCTTTACCACTTACATCACCTATGATATTCATAACTTCAGATTCATTAGCTTTTTCTCTTCTTTTATCAACAATTACTAAATCATAATTTAGTTTTTCTGCATAAGATCTAGCTCTTGCTACCCCACCAATATCTGGACTAGCAATAATTGGGTTAGCTAATTTTTTTGATTTAATATAATCAATAAACATAATTGAACCAAAAAGGTTATCAGCAGGGATATTAAAAAATCCTTGAATTTGTGCTGCATGTAAGTCTATCGTAATTACCCTAGAAATACCAGCTGCTTCTAATAAATCTGCAACTAGTTTTGCTGTAATTGGAACTCTTGGAGCTGCTTTTCTATCTTGTCTTGCATATCCATAGTATGGAATAACAGCAGAAATAGATTTTGCACTTGATCTTTTTAATGCATCCACCATAATTAATAGTTCCATTAAATTATCATTTGTTGGAGCACAAGTTGGTTGGATAATAAATACATCCATTCCTCTAACACTTTCTGTAATTTTTACAGAAATTTCTCCATCACTAAATTTTGTTAGTTTTGCTGGACTTATTTCGATATTTAAGTATTTTGCAACTTTCTTGGCAAATTCAGGGTTAGCTGATCCCGTGAATAGTCTGTATCCTCTCATGATTTTCCTTAGATTTATGTTTATAATTTTTTTGGATTATAGCTAAAACTTCATAAAAATTACTTAGTGCGGATTAATTTGTCTCCTTAATCCATGCACTACCAATAACTTTTTGTTCATCATAAAATACTGCTAATTGACCAGTAGCTACTCCAAGAACAGGTTCTTTTAGTGAAATATTTACTTTGTCATTTTCGATTTTTATTTCACATGGTGTTGAAGCTGTTCTATATCTTAATTTTACAGTACAAGTAAGTTCTTTTTCATCAACAAACATGTTTAGATTATCTGCTATTACATTATTAACTTCAAGAGCTTCTTTTTTACCCACAACAATAGTATTATCTTTTGGATTTAATTTAGTTACAAAGTGAGGTTCATGAGCACCATTAACTGAAAAACCTCTTCTTTTACCAATTGTATAGTGAGCATAACCTTTATGTTCGCCTACAATATTACCTTTTTCATCTAAAACATTTCCTGGTACATCTATATTTGCATGTCTTTTTACAACATCAGTATAAACAGTTTCAACAAAACAGATTTCTTGGGATTCGTTTTTTTCTGTAATTCTTTTGTATGCAGAGTCTAGTTCAGCACCAAATTTTACGATGTCTTCTTTTTTATAAGTACTTAGTGGAAACATCATATATGGAAGTGCTTCTTTACTTACTTGAGATAAAAAATAACTTTGGTCTTTTGTTTTATCATCAGCTTCATAAAAAAATTTACCATCTGTTTTTGCATAATGTCCAGTAGCAAGATAGCTTGCTCCATGTTCTTTTGCAAAATCTAACATTGCACCAAATTTGATTTGTTTATTACATTTAACACATGGATTAGGTGTAGTTCCCTCTAAGTAAGAGTCAACAAAGTAATCATAAACTTCAGCTGTAAATTTATCAGCCAAATCTAAAATGTGATATTTTATACCTAAAAAATCAGCTACATCTTTGATATATCCTAAATTTTTTTCATGATAACCATCTGTTCTATTATGAAGTTTTAAGTATACACCTTCAACTTCATAACCCTCTTTTTGTAGCATGTATGCTGTAACTGATGAGTCAATTCCTCCACTCATACCTACCATTACTTTTTTAATTTCACTCATATCTTGTCCTATGCATAGTAATTACTTATAAATCCTCCACCAAGACAATAATCTCCCTCATATAAAACAAGACTTTGTCCTAAAGTCACAGCTCTTTGTGGCTTGTCAAATTGTACGAGAACTCTATTCTCATTCGCTTCTGTCACGGTGCAAGCTTGCTTTTGTTGACGATAACGAATTTGTGCCATTAATTTATCACCAATTTTAGGTGCTTCATCTAGTACCCAATGCATATGACTAGCTTCTACACTTTGGTTCATAAGTAAGGGATGGTTGGTATCTTGTACAACTGTTAATGTATTGTCTTCCATATTTTTTTTGGCTGCATACCATGGATTGTGGATATGATTAGCTGATTCATTCTCTTTTATACCACCAAGACCAATACCTTTTCTTTGACCTAATGTGTAACAAATAAGACCTTTATGTCTTCCTAATACTTTTCCATTTTCATCTACAATATCACCAGGAATTGCTTTTAAATGTTGTGTAATAAATTCATCAAATCTCTGGTTACCTATAAAACATATACCCGTACTATCTTTTTTATCACTAACTGAAAGATTGTGAACTCTAGCTATTTCTCTAACTTCTTTTTTAGTTAAATCTCCAAGAGGAAACATAGCATGTGATAGTTGTTCACTTGATAGGGCATGTAAAAAATAACTTTGATCTTTTGAACTATCTTTTGGAGTATCAAGTACATAGTGGTCTTTGTATTTAGCTATTTTTGCATAATGACCAGTTGCAATCATATCTGCACCCATTTTTTTTGCTTCATTTAAAAATACATTAAATTTAATTTCACGATTACAAAGTATATCTGGATTTGGAGTAAGACCTTTTTTTAAACCTTCTAAAAATACATCAAACACTTTAGTTCTGTACTCTTCAACAAAGTCTTTACCAATTACCTCTATGCCAATTAATTCACCTACTTTTTTAGCGTCTTCAAATTCAATACGATTAGGGCATTGACTACCTTTGATTCCATATTCCCAATTACGCATAAATAAGCCTACTACTTCATAGCCTTGTTGTTTTAGCAGTAAAGCAGTAACTGAAGAGTCAACACCACCAGACATACCTACAACTATTTTTTTTTTACCTGCAGGCAGGATTCCATTTTTTTCCATCATTCTTTTTCCTTAAAAAAGTTCCTTTTTTAAGGGAACCATATATTTTATGACTTCTTTAAGTAGAAGTAAACTCTAAAGGGAACAACGAGTTGTTCTTTTATTTATATATTTTAAAGGAATAATCACTGATTCTCTATTTGCCCAGTCTTTATGAGGAATAATAAGTTTTTTTGTATTTATTTTTTTATTATCAAAAAATATTATATCAATATCTAAGGTTCTAGGCGCATCTTGAAAGGACCGCTTTCTTCCAAATTTTTTTTCATATCTTTGCATAACTTTTAGTAAATCATTAGCACAAAGATTTGATTTAAGTCGAATTATACCATTTAAAAAATAATTTTGCTCCAAATAACCAAAAGGAGGATTTAAAAGTAGGGGGGAAGTTTCTAATAAATCAAATCTAGAATCTTTTAATAAACACAAAAATAATTTATCAAATAATTGTTTTGTATTTCCTATATTTCCCCCAATACCTATGGTTATTAAGTATCTTTTATTGGAATCTTTTTTTATAAATCTAGGATAATTGTGGGTATAAAAAAGTGTCAAATCTTTATTTATAGTTTTTTTCATAATTTCCTCAAATAATCTTTACCAAAATACTCAAGAAATATCTTAGTTTTATGAACAGAATAAATCAAAATAATCTTAAGTAATTTAGTAGGTTATAGTATTACAGCTTTACCATTTTTCATTACAATTGTATCTTCGATTCTTACTCCAAATTCATTTGGAAGGTAAATACCAGGTTCAATTGTAAAAACCATATTATCTTCAATAATAACATCAGATTTTGAATTTATATATGGATGTTCATGAATATCAAGTCCTACACCATGTCCAGTACTATGAATAAAATATTTTCCAAAACCAGCTTTTTCAATGACACTTCTTGTTAAGTTGTCTATATCTTTTGCTTTCATTCCAACTTTTGCATTTTCTATTGCATTCAGTTGAGCTTTATAAACTAAGTCATAGATTTTTTGTTGTTTTTTTGATTTGAATTTTTGTTTTCTTGAAAAGTTTAATTCACCACCAAAAGATGCAGTACAAGTTCTATCTGAACAATATCTTTTGTATTTCACACCAGCATCAACCAAAAGTAAATCATTTTTTTGTAACTTTTTACTTGTAGGAAGAGCATGGGGTTTTGCTGCATTTTCATTTATAGCAATAATTGGGTCAAAACTTAAGTCATATTTTCCCATATTTTTATATGCTTCAACTGCTTTAAAATGAAGTAAAGTTTCTTTTTTATTTAAACCATTTTTATTGATATATTTTGCAAGTCTTTCAAAACCATTTCTTCCAATTTTGGCAGCTTTTTTTAAAATAGCAATTTCTTTATCTGTTTTAATGACTCTTTTTAGATGGGAAAAATTTACTTGGTTTGTAAAGTTTACTTTTAAATTTTCTGTTAATTTGTTAAATTTATTATATGTAAAATCATTGCCATCAAAGATTATCTCTTTTATCTTCTCTTTTTTTAATATCTCTTGTGCACTTTTTATTAAGTCATTACTTTCTATTACTTCTGTATTTTTAACTTTCTCTTTTGCTTCTATTGTATATCTAGCGTCTGTGATAAAAAAAGATTCATTTCCTAGTTTTATAAAAATCACATTATCGCAAGAGTAGTTGCATTCATAATAAATCGCATTTTCATTTGTTAGTATATAATTGCTCACTTATTTAGCCTTAACTATAATTTGAATATAATCATACCTAAATTTTACACAAGGAAAAATAATATGAAAATTGCGGTAATTCAAGGTCCAAACATAAATATGCTAGGTGTAAGAGAACAACATATATATGGACCTATGACTTTAGACCAAATTCATCAAGGTATGAAAGAACAAGCTTCTCAAAATGGAATAGAATTAGAATTTTTTCAATCAAACTTAGAAGGTGAAATCGTAGATAAAATTCAAGAATGTTTAGGTGAGTTTGATGGTATTATTATAAATCCAGCAGCTTATACTCACTCATCAATTGCTATTGCTGATGCTCTATCAGCTGTAAATTTACCAACAGTTGAAGTACATATTTCAAATATATATAAAAGAGAAGAGTTTAGACAAAAGTCAATTACTGCTGCTAGTAGTACAGGTGTTATTGCTGGGTTTGGACCATTTGGTTATCACTTAGCACTTATTTCACTAGGTCAAATTATTAGTGAAGTAAAAGCTATGGAAAAAGCAAGAGCAGAACAAGCTACTAAAGCGTAAGCATGAAAATATTAAAAGCCTCTTGGCTTATATGTGTCGATGAAAATAGCACTATCATAAAAGATGGTGCTATTTTATTTGATGAAAAAATTAAAGATTTTGGTAAAATAGAGTCTTTAAAAGCTAAATACAAAGACTTGGAAGTAGAAGACTTAGGCGATAATACAGTTCTAATGCCAGGTCTTATTAACTCACATATTCATTTAGAATTTTCTTCAAATAGCACAAGTTTATCATATGGAAACTTCATGTCATGGTTAAATTCTGTTATTGTAAATAGAGAAGCTTTGATTGAAAAAAGTAATACAGCTCTTATAAATACAAAATTAGATGAAATGCTAAAAGGTGGGACTACCACAATTGGAGCTATTAGTTCATATGGTTTTGAAATAGAAGCTTGTAAAAAAACACCAATAAATACTGTTTTGTTTTCTGAAGTAATTGGAAGTAAAGCAGATATGATTGATACTCTTTTTTCTGACTTTAAAGCTAGATTGGAAAGTGTTAAAAAAAATAGTTCTAAAAATTTTATTCCTGCTATTGCTATACATTCACCTTATTCTGTACATCCTTTTTTAGTTAGAGAAGCTTTAAGACTTGCAAAAGAAGAAAACTTAAGCGTAAGTGCGCATTTTTTAGAATCAATTGAAGAGTTTGATTGGTTGCATAAAGATGAGGGTAAATTCTTAGAGTTTTTTAAAAACTTTTTAGGACAAGAAAAAAGTGCAACAAAACCTATGGAATTTTTACGACAATTTTCCAATATAAAAAACTTATCTTTTACGCATTGTGTAGAAGCTAGTGATGATGACTTAGGAAAAATCAAAGAATTAGGTGCTGTGATTAATCACTGCCCAACATCAAATAGAGTTTTAAATAACAAAAGACTTAAAATAGAAGATTTAGATGACATAGATTATTCTATTGGTACAGATGGACTTAGCTCAAATAACTCTTTACAGATGTTTGATGAACTTAGAAATGCTCTTATGATACATACAAATTTAAATATAAATGAATTATCAGTTGATTTAATAAAAGCTGCAACTTTAAATGGTGCAAAAGCATTGGGCTTAAACAAAGGTAGAATAAAACAAGGATATGATGCAGATGTAATTGTATGCAAACTTCCAGATGAAGTAATAAATAAAGAAGAACTTTGTACTCAAATTATTTTACATACAAAAGAAGTACAAGATGTCTATATAAATGGAGAAAAACATGTTTAATTTTTTTAAAACGATTTTTACACCAATAATTGCTATTTTAGATTTTATAACTAAATATTTTAAAACAATAGTATTTTTAACTATTATTTATTTTATTGTAAGTTCAAATAATACTTCGGGATTAACTTCAGTTGAAGATAATACAAACTTACAAAAAATAGAATTAGCTGGTCCAATTTTAAATGTTGATAAAGTTTTAGATGAAATAAGCAAAGCTAAAACAAATCCAAATATAAAAGGGGTTTTATTAGTAGTTAATTCTCCTGGTGGTTCAGTAGCTCCTTCTGTTGAGTTAGCTTATGCAATAAAAGAGCTAAGAGCTGTGAAACCAGTAGTTGCTTATGCCAGTGGTGTAATGGCTAGTGGAAGCTATTATGCTTCTATTTGGGCAAATAAAATTATTGCAAATCCAGGTAGTATGGTAGGTTCCATTGGAGTTATATTCCAAGGTGCAAATGTTGAAGAACTAATGAAAAAAATTGGTGTTTCAACACAAACAATCAAAGCTGGAAAATATAAAGAGGCTGGAACTTTTTCAAGAGCATGGAATGAAAATGAAAAAGAAGAATTAGAATCAGTTATATCTGATACTTATGATATGTTTATAACAGATGTTGCAAATGCAAGAAAACTAAAAAAACAAAACAATGAAAAATATGCAAATGCACATATCTTTACAGCAAGACAAGCTAAAAAAGTAGGGCTAATTGATGAGGTTGGAACTATTAGTATTGCTAAAAATGAACTTTATAAAATATCAAAAGTTAGAAATCCTGTTTGGAACAAACAAGATAAATTTGATAAATTTATTGATAGAATAGTTAGTGAAACAGTTACTAATTTTTCATTGAAGTTTAACGACGGATTGAAAGCTTATTAAATAAAACAAATTTAGCTCTTTATCCTATTCCAAAATTGGATTAGAGAGCTAAATTTATTTTGAAATCCAATTAGAAATATAATCTACAACTTCTTTTTCTATTCCATTATATCCGTGATGTGATTTTGCTTTACAAGGTGCCCCTTCTGTTTTGCCACCTTCAAAAACTTTGTACTCTTTTTTTATCTTATCATTTAACATATCGTAAATTTGTATAGAGCCTTTTGGTGGAGTAATTTTGCAACCATCATCTTTGTGTGAGATAATAAGAGTTGGAACCTCTATCTCATTTAAAAATAGTTCCTGAAGAGATTTTCCTTTTTTATTTCTTTTAGATATTGAAGAACTTAACACTATTCCATTAATCAAATCACTTTCTTCTGATGCCATAAATGCAACTGATTCAGTTCCTCTACTTGTACCTATTAGCCATATTGGTTTATTATATTTATCTTTTAAATAGTTTATAACTTTTTTAATATCATATAAATGTTCTTTACTATCACGGAAATTATAATAAAGACCATCTTTTGATTGTTTATCACTTGGTGCATCTATTGAGGCAATTATAAAATCATTATCTAAAAAGTATGCTCTTGAGCTAATCAGAAAATTTGTAGTAATCCATTTGTTCTTTGGTTTATATAAGTTAATTCTTCCACTTCCTCCTGGGAAAAGTAAAACTATAGCTTTAGGTTCATTTTTTGGAATTTCTAATAAAAAACTTTGAGTTAGATTGTCTCTTGTTTTTAAAGTGATAACTTCTTGTGAAAATAGGCTTGTATTTAGAATAAAAAGAGATATAAATAAGATAAAAAGTTTCATAATATTTCCTTCTTTTTTGTATAAAGAAATTATATCAGAAATTTATTTTGTGAGATAATTTGAGAGATAATTTAAGGCGTTAGCCTTAAATTATTATCTAGATTCTGTAACTACTTTAAATGTATCATTTGCAATTACATACTCTTCATTTGTAGGAATTACGAAGATTCTTGAAGCTGAACCATTTGTTGCTATATCTCTAGCTGTTTTTGATCTTTTGTTATTTTTAACAGGATCTAAAACTAATCCCATAGCATCAAGACCTGCACAAACTTTTTCTCTAATAAGTGCAGCATTTTCACCAATACCACCTGTAAAACATAAAGCATCAACACCATCAAGTGCAGCAACATAAGAACCAACATATTTTTTAATATTATAAGCAACCATATCAACAGCTAATCTACATCTTTCATCACCATTTTGCATACCATCAAGTACTTCTCTAAGATCTGATGATTTTCCAGAAATCCCTAAAATACCTGATTTTTTATTCATAATATCTAATGCTTCTTCAATAGTCATATTTTCTTGGTGCATCATATATTGTAAAGCTCCCGCTCCAACATCTCCAGATCTAGTACCCATCATAAGACCTTGAACAGGAGTAAGCCCCATAGAAGTATCAATACACTTACCATCATGAACAGCAGAAACAGAAGAACCATTTCCTAAGTGACATACGATGATTCTAGTGTTATGTTTTCTATCTAACATTTGTCTAGCTTCATTTGATACAAAGAAGTGACTAGTTCCATGGAAACCATATTTTCTAATACCATGTTTAGTATATTGATCATATGGTAAAGCATACATATACGCATAATCAGGCATAGTTTGGTGAAATGCTGTATCAAATACTGCAACATTTGGTTTACCAGGCATAAGTTCTTGACAAATCTCCATACCTAAAATATTTGCAGGATTGTGTAATGGAGCAAGAGGAATAAGTTTTTTCATTGTCTCAATTACTCTTTCATTTACTAAAATAGAAGCTGAGAACTCTTCTCCCCCATGTACAGCTCTATGTCCTATTGCTTCGATATCATTAATTGAATCAATTACTTTTCCTTCCCCCGAAGTTAAAGTTGATAAAACTGCTTCAATAGCTTCCTTATGAGTTGGCATAGCAATTTCAAGTTTTAATTCTTTACCATCTCCATATTCATGTGTTAAAATCCCATCAATACCTATTCTTTCACAAATACCTGATGCGAAAACTTTTTTGATAATTGGATTCATTAATTGATATTTTAATGATGAACTTCCTGCGTTTAAGATGAATACTAACATAAATAAAACTCCTTTGTTTGATTGTTAATTATTTTACTACTTGAGTTGCTGTAATAGCTACTAAATTTGAAATATCTTCTACTGAACAACCTCTTGATAGGTCATTAACTGGTTTATTTAAACCTTGAACGATAGGTCCATGTGCTGCAGCCCCTGCAAATCTTTGTACTAATTTATATCCTATATTTCCAGATTGTAAATCAGGGAATACTAAAACATTAGCCTTTCCAGCTACTTTTGAACCTGGTGCTTTTGAAGCCCCCACTGCTTCAACAATTGCAGCATCAGCTTGCATTTCACCATCAAAAGAAAAATCAACATTTCTCTCTTCTAAAATATCACAAGCAAATTGAACTTTATCAACTAAAGGGTGCTTTGCACTGCCTTTTGTAGAAAAAGACAACATTGCAACTCTTGGTTCTAATCCAACTACACTTTTAGCAGTTGCTGCTGTAGCACTGGCAATATCTGCTAGTTGTTCAGCATTTGGCTCTGGATTTACAGCACAATCTGCAAATAAAATTAAACCATTATCCCCAAATTTACCATCAGCCGTTTCCATTATAAAGGTAGAAGAAACAGTGTTTATTCCAGGTGCTGTTTTAATAACTTGAATTGCAGCTCTTAGAACATCTGCTGTTGGAGAATTTGAACCTGCAACTAAACCATCAGCATCTCCAAGTCTTACCATCATACAACCAAAGAACCTAGGTTCTGTTGTCATGATTTCTCTGGCTTCTTCTTCTGTTAATCCCTTAGATTTTCTAAGTTGAACTAATTCAGCTACATATTTATCTAAATCATTAAAAGATTTTGGATTTATTATTGAAGCTCCGTCAATATCTGCTCCACATTCTTTTGCATCTGCTTTGATTTTGTCCTCATTTCCAATTAAAATAACATTAGCAGTTTTATCTTTTAAAACTTGCTGTGTTGCTTTTAGAACTCTTTCATCTTCAGATTCTGGAAGAACGATAGTTCTTAATTCCTCTTTGGCTTTTGATTTAATATTGTCAATTAGACCCATAGAATTAACCCTTTCTGCTTAATTTGTATTTAGATTATATTTTACTAAGATAGCATTAATATAGCAAGTATGTATAATCTAAAAAGTACATAATTATTTTATGAAATGTATTACCAAAAGATACATAATTTGTACATATTTTGATTTAAAATAAAAATATGGGAAGAAAAGTAATAAAAAATTAGTTGTAGAAAAATTTATTTTGTAAGTAGATGTGTTTCAAGAGTGTATTATTAACAACACTCTTGTTCACATTTATTTAATGCATTAATTGCTTGTTCATCTTCTGCTTTTTCAAAAAGTTCATCTAAATAAAAACTATTAGAACAAACTAAATACAAAAGTTCTTCTTTTGTATCAGATTTTGGATTTCTATCATAATAAGCCTGTGGAATCATCGGCACTATTTTTTTCCAATAAATATTCATATTCTCTGGATTTTTAAGAACCCTTAACATATTGTCAATAACTACACAAGCATTTTCAAAGCAATCAATATTTTTGAAGCTTTCATAACTTTCATTTACTCTTATTTCAAAATTAGACATTTTTTCTCCTACAGTATGTCTAAAAATTATACAGTTTAATTTACATTTTGTTATGATATTAAATGAAAAATTATTGACATTTTACGAAATGGAGTTACATGGCACAGGTTTCTTCTATTACATTTCATTATGTAATAAAAGCTTTAGAAAAAAATAGTTTAATCACCATTGATGAAATGTTAGAACAAGTTGCTTTATCAAAAGAGATTTTATTAAAGGAAAATGTTCAAATAGAAAGCTCAAAATTATCTGATATCTTTAATTATTGCATAAAAAAAAGTGGGGATAATACTTTATCTTTGAAAATAGGAAGTTCTATTACCTATCACTCTTTAGGTATATTAGGCTATTTATTGCTTAATGCTAAAAATTTAAAAGATGTGATAGAAAAATTTGATAATTATCAAAAGCTTATTAGTGGTTTTATGAAGTTTAATTTATCAAAAGATGAAGAGTATTATAAAATGGCTATATATATAAATGAAAACCCAGTGATTCCAGTACCTAAATATCATGCTGAAGTTCATTTAAGTGCAATAATGGCAATTTTAAATCAACTTATTGGTCATAAAATTACTCCTGACTTAACATTCTTCTCAACAAATAGTTTAAATGATATTGAAAAATACAATGAAATATTTGGGAAAAACATTGTTTTAAACAAAAATGAAAATGCGATTTTATTTAAAAAAAGTAATTTAAATATTGAAATAAATAATTCAAATCCTTTGATGTTAGAATATTTTGAAACACAAGCAAATAGAATACTAGAAACTATGACAGTAAGTACTTGGTACTCAAAAGTAAAAAGAGAGGTTCTAAAAAATATTGGAGAGTATGATATAAGTATTGAATTTATATCAAAGAGGCTAAATGTTAGTACTAGAACATTACAATACAACTTAAAAGCTGAAAATAAAAAGTTTAGAGATGCGCTGTTAAGTGTTAAAATGCAATTGGCAAATCATTATATAAAAAATACAAAAATGGATTTTGGGAGTATCGCTATTTTATTAGGATATAAAGAGTCTAGCTCTTTTTTTAGAGCTTATAAAAAGTATTATAAACAAACTCCTAGGAACTATGAAGTAAAGGGTTAGTTACCCTTTACTAGCTTATATGTGTCTTGTGCTATTACAAGTTCTTCATTTGTAGGAATTACAAATATTCTTGTATTAGAGTCTTCTGCACTTATTTCTCTATTTTCTTTTGATCTAATTTTATTTTTTTCTTTGTCTAGTACTATACCCATAAAGTCCAAATCAGAACAGGCATTTTCTCTTATTAAATCTGAGTTCTCACCAATACCAGCTGTGAAACAAATAGCATCAACTCCACCCATTAATCCAGCATATGAACAAATAAATCTTTTAATTTTGTTACATAACATTTTAATAGTAGTTTTTGCTCTTTTATCTCCATCATTAGCAGCTTTTATTACTTCTCTTAAATCAGAGCTAATACCAGATAATCCTAAAATACCAGATTTTTTATTTAAATAATCAATTATTTGATGGGGATCCATATTTTTTTTGCCCATTAAATATGGAATAACACCAGCGTCAATATCTCCACATCTAGTACCCATAATTAGCCCTTCCAATGGAGTTAATCCCATAGTTGTACATAGTGACTTCCCATCTCTAACTGCACAAAGGGAAGACCCATTTCCTAAATGACAAACAATAATTTTAGTATCTTTTTTATTTCCTAAAAGTTTTATTGCTTCTTTTGAAACATAACTGTGACTTGTACCATGGAAACCATATTTTCTTAATTTGAATTTTGTATAATCTTCATGTGGAACAGCATATAAATAGTTTTCAGGTGGCATTGTTTGATGAAAGGCTGTATCAAATACTGCTACATTTGGCTTCCCAGGTATTAGTTCTTGACAAATTCTCATACCTAAAATATTTGCTGGATTATGTAAAGGTGCTAAAGGTATTAGCTCTTCAATTTGTTTGATTACTTTTTCTGTAATTATTACTGATGATTTAAAGTGTTCCCCACCATGAACAACTCTGTGACCAATAGCATCAATTTCATCAACAGAATCAATAACTTTAGTTTCATAAATAGTTAAAGTTTTTAAAACAAGTTCTATTGCTTCCTTATGTGTTGGCATCTCTATTTCAAAAGTTAGTTTTTTATTTACACCAACTTCATGTTTAAGTATCCCATCAATCCCAATTCTTTCAACTAATCCACTAGCTATTGCTTCCCCTGTTTTAGTATCTACTAGTTGATATTTTAAAGAAGAACTCCCCGCATTTAATACAAGTACTAACATATATAAATCCCTTCATTATAATTTAAGGTAAAGATTATAGTAGTATTTTTTGGAAATACAAATTAAGTTAGTATTTAAATTTGTTTGTTAAGTATAAAATGTTGATTGGGCAGCGGGTAAACCTTTTAGTTTTAAAAAAATCATAGAAGTCATTATTGCATCATTTAATGCATCATGTTTTCCTAATAATGGTATATCTAGTTCTTTCATTATTGTGTCAAACTTTAAATCTACAAACTCATAATCACTTCTTCTTTTTTTAGTTCTATAATACATAGAAGATACTTCAATTGATGAGTTTGGAAGTTTTATTCCAATATATTTTTTAGTATATCTTGAAATAATTGCAATATCAAATTTAATATAATATCCTACTATAACCCTAGAACCTATGAATTCTAGGAGTTCATATATTGCTTCTTCTGGGTCAATTGCATTTTCTAAATCTATGGGTCTAATTCTATGAATTAGAATTGATTTAATAGATATTTTATCTGATGGTTTAACATAAATATTAAATGTTTTTCTCATCAATACTTTGTTTTCTTTAATTATCACTGCCCCAATAGATAATATTTCATCTTTTTTGGGGTTTAATCCTGTAGTTTCACAGTCTAAACAGACATATTCATTTTTTGGTTCTTCATCAAAAAGATATTCAAACTCTTTTTTTATAAGTTTTTTCTTTTGTAAATTTCTAAAAAAATTTTTAAACATCATGAAATCTTATCTATTCTAAAAGTATAAGTAATAAACTTTTTAAAATCAATTACAATTTTAAAACTATCTTTTAATAAATCCCTTTCTATTTTTCCAAGGGCATGGGTATCTATTTCATTATTTATTTTTTTATTTTCTTGAAGTTTTAAAAGTTGTGCTTTTAATCTCAAAGTACAAAGTACATCAAATGCTTCTAATAATTCATTTGCCATACTTGTTTCTAAAACTTTTTTTCTCTCTAAAATTTTGATTCTTTTTACTGTTGTTGTTTCTCTAATTCTTTCTTTTAATGCAAGGCTTCTTACTCCCTGAACAATAGGAAAAATACCTGTTTTCTTTATATCAATATAGTGTGTCTTTGTCATAAAATTTGCAATAATATTTGGTGTATCAAAGGCTAATGTGGCTTTTGCAAAGTATGCCATAAAAACATCTTGGTCATGTAGTTTATTAAATAAATCATCTTTTAATTTAATTAATAGTTCTTTATCACCTGCAACGGCAAATGAGTCAAAGAATATTGCTAAATCCATATAGTTTTGCATATCCGGAGCTTCAATCCATTTTTTTGTTTCATCTGTATATGCTTGAAAACTTTTACACCAAAAAGGATTAGAGACCATTATATTGCCCTCACAAGGTGGATAACCAAAGTCTATTAATGTTCTTGTTATCTCTTCCATGTATGGTCTATATTGTTCAACATCGACTCCATCTTTTATAATCAAAGCATTATCTTGGTCAGTTTTTATGATTTGTTCATTTCTTCCTTCACTCCCCATAACAACTAAACAGGCATTATTTAGTAACTCTTTTGGCATAATCAAGCCATATAGTTTTTTATAAACCTTTGTATTTAATTGACCAATTAAATTTGATATATGATTTACTTTTACACCTTTTGCATTTAAAATAGTAATTGTATTGATTAACTCAATACTTGCTTGTTTTAAATCTTTTATATTTGAAGCTTTTTTTATTTTTGAATCTACAACATAAGTGTGATTTGCAAAATGTGATAAAACATCAATTTGCTCAAGAATTCCTATCATATTTCCAGCATTATCTACAACTCCAACCCTTTTGATATTTTTCTTTATTAATAAAGAAAAAGCATCAAATAAATAGTCATCTTTATTTACCGTTAGAAGAGGAAAGATTGCAATATCATCTACTGGAATTGTTAAGTTTCGACCCTCTAAGAGAACTTTCATTTTTAATAAGGAGTCTGTTATTATTCCATATTTTCCTTCTTTTTGAACAATTATAGTTGAAGTGTTAAATTTTATAGAACTTTCAATGGCATCAATAAGTTTTGTTCCACTTTGGACAATACAAGGTTCATGGGTAACTGTATCATCTACTCTTGCAATCATAAAAGATGATAGTTCTGAAGTATATTTTTTCTCTTTTAAATTTTGTAATTTATTTACTAAATTATTTAAGAAAAACTCTTTAAACTTAGCATTTTTTTCAAGAAGAGCCAAAAAAGTCTTTTTTTCTAGTTCATAACAAATTAAATCTTCTTTTACAATAAAGTTATTTTTACATTCACCATAAATTAAGGCATTTGCATCAAATGAATCTTCTTGGTGAAAATCCATGACCAATTGTTCTTCACTTGTAATTTCATGAACTGTACCTTTTATGATAATAAAAAAGTGAGTTGAGTTTTTTTCAGGACTCAATATCGTTGTATCTTTTGGATAATAAGCTATATCCATATTTCTAATACAAAGATTCATTTCTTCTTCATTTAAAACTTCAAAAGGATGTATATTTGATAGGAAAGATTCTTGGTCTCTTAAACTCATTTAAAACCTTTTTAAAAATATTGTACTCTTTTATTCTTACTCGTTAAATTAAAAAGTAGAAATAAAAAAGCAAAAAAAAAGTATACCCGAAGGTATACTTTTTAGTGACTAATTCTAAGCCTAGTGATCTACAGCGTCACCTGCACCTGAAGGAATTCTAATTCTTTCAACAAGATCTTGAATATCTTGTGGTGGTGGAGGAGTCATTCTAGACACAACTAATGCAACAATTAAGTGTAAGATTGTTCCTATTGTTCCAATACCAGTTGGAGCAATTCCAAATAGATAATCTGCTTTGTCTCCGCCCATGAATACAAAGTAAATAATATATCCGAATGTGAAAATTAAACCAGTTAAAATACCAGCAATCGCACCTTCTTTATTCATTCTTTTATCAAATACCCCAAGGATAATTGTAGGGAAGAATGCAGCAGCAGCAAGTCCAAATGCAAAAGCAACAACTTGTGCAACAAATCCTGGAGGGTGAATCCCTAAGTAACCTGCAATACAAATTGCAACTACAGCTGAAATTCTAGCCCACATTAACTCAGTTTTTTCGTTTAATGTAGATTTACCAGTTTCTTTATCTTTGAAAATAACTTGTCCCATTAAGTCATGAGAAATTGCAGAAGCAATTACAAGTAATAAACCAGCAGCAGTTGATAATGCAGCAGCAAGACCCCCAGCAGCGATGAATGCAATTACCCAATTAGGTAAGTTTGCAATTTCAGGATTTGCAAGAACCATGATATCTCTATCAACATACAACTCATTTTCTATTTTCCCACTATTTGCAGCAGGTACAGCATTTGTAGTTACTCTTTCACCATGCTCTCCAGTTTTAGTACCATCGAATTGTGGTTTACCTTTAAATGCAGCATCAGGAGCATATTGAATTTTACCATCACCATTTCTATCAGTCCATGCTAATAATCCACCGTGTTCCCATGTTTTAAACCATTTACCATTATTACCTTCAATTTCACCATTAACAAATGCTTTATATTCAACATTTTGAACATTTTTTATTAAGTTAACTCTTGAAAATGCAGCAACTGAAGAAATAGTTGTATACATAATTGCAATAAATACTAATGCCCAACCAGCAGATACTCTAGCATCTTTAACAGTTGGAACTGTAAAAAATCTAACAATAACATGTGGTAAACCAGCAGTTCCTAACATAAGAGCTGTAGTTAACATAAATACATTCCATAAGTTACCTGGTTGAGAATAAGTTTTGAAACCTAAATCAGACACAGCTGTGTCAAGTGCATGTAATAAATATGTTCCTTCAGGAATAACTTTAACACCATCATCAAATGCAAATGTAGTAGTATTAAAAATACCTAATTGTGGTAAAAATGTATCAGTTACTTGAAGTGATAAGAAAATTGCAGGAATCATATATGCAAAAGTCATAACAACATATTGAGCAACTTGTGTATATGTGATACCTTTCATACCCCCAAGAACAGAATAGAAGAATACAATACCCATACCAATAAGCACCCCAGTATTAACATCAACTTGTAAGAATCTTGAGAAAACGATACCAACACCTCTCATTTGTCCAGCAACATATGTGAACGAAACGAAAATAACACCAATAACAGCAACTAATCTTGCTGTGTCTGAATAATATCTGTCACCAACGAAGTCAGGAACAGTAAATTTACCAAATTTTCTTAAATATGGAGCAAGTAACATAGCAAGTAGAACATATCCCCCTGTCCAACCCATTAAGTAAGCACTTCCATCAGAACCTTGGAATGATATAATACCTGCAAGCGAAATAAAAGATGCCGCTGACATCCAATCTGCTGCAGTTGCCATACCATTTGCAACTGGGTGAACCCCCCCACCAGCTACATAGAAATCCTTTGTAGAACCAGCTTTTGCCCAAAGAGCAATACCAATATAAATTGCGAATGAGATACCTACGAATAGGTAAATTAATGATTGTAATTCCATACTCTATTTCTCCTATTCGTGAACGCCGTATTTTTCGTCAATGCCACTCATTAATTTAACATAAACGAAAATAAGAACAACAAACACATATATTGCACCTTGTTGTGCAAACCAAAATCCAAGTTTAACACCACTGATTTCTATAGCATTTAATTCATTAATGAATATAATACCACATCCGTAAGAAACAACAAACCAAACTATAAGTAGTTTAAAGATTGTTGAAATATTCTCTTTCCAATAAGCCTGAGCTTTTTCTGGACTCATAGGTTCTCCTTTTTTGAATTTATTAAAAGAAAAAGTTTCTCTTTTAATAATTAACAATGTAATTGTAATAAGGGTAAATAGCAAAAGGATAGCAATTGAATAATTTTTTGAATGAATTTTGAAATTTATGTAAATTATATGTAAGAAAAAGCATAAAGTACTAAAAAAAGGTACTTTAAGCTGAATAATATCTTTCTACTTTATATCCAAGTCCTCTAATATTCTTAATAAAATCTTCTTTTAGTGTTTTTTTTAGTCTTGAAATTTCTGCTCTAATTGTAGGATTGTCTATGTCTTCTGCATCCCAAACATCAACTCTAAATCTCTCAAAGTCAACAATCATATTTATATTAAGAGCAAGAATATGGATTATCTCTAATTGTTTTTTAGTCAAGTTCTGAGCTTCATTATTAAAATATAAGATTTTGTCAGTTTTTGAATATGAATAATTTTCAGAAAATTTCATATGTGAAGTAGTTTGTTTATCTTTTTTTAGTATTTGATTTATCTTAATACCAAGCTCTTCTAAATGGAAAGGTTTTTTTATGTATTCTCTACACCCAAGATTGTAAGCTTTTGTTATGTCTTCTATATCTATTAGTGCAGTAATAAATATTGTAGGTACAAATGTATTTTTTTTATTTAAAGTATCTAAAATATCAAAACCATTTACTGTTGGAACATTTACATCTAATATTAATAAATCATAAGATGTATCCACATTATCTAAGACATCTTGACCATCAGTAAAACTTGTTATTCTATGTCCAATATTAGATAAATATTCACTTATGGCATTATTTAACATCATTTCATCTTCAAGAAGTAGTATTTTCATTTGTTGTAAACCTATATGTAAATTTTGTATTCTCATTTGTTGAATCTAAGTTAATTATAACCTTATTCTTATCACAAATTTCTTTTACGATTCTAAGACCCAATCCAAAGCCCCCTCTAGCATCATTTTCCCTATAGAAATCATTAAATATTTTTTCTGTATTTTCTATTTTTTTAGAAATTGTTTTAACTTCAAAAATTATTCCTAAGTCATCTTTTAATAATTTTATATAAATAGGTGAGTCTTTAAAAGAGTATTTTATTGCATTAGAAAGATTATTATCCAAAATTCTTTGTAATAAAGTTTTATTAAAGCTTATAAAAATAGGATCTTGAATATTTGTAACAAAAAATAGTGAATTTGATGTACATATATCATCAAAAAAGTCTAATCTATCTTTTAAATATTCAGAAAAATTTAAAATCTCTCTTTCATAGTTTACTCTATCTTTTTTAATCATAAAAGATAAGTCATCAAAAATATATTGAATAGTTTTTGCTCCACTTTCTATATTTCTTATATATTTGTTAGTAGGGTTACTCATCTTATAAAGATCTAGGTTTGTTTGAATAATTGACAAAGGAGTATTTATCTCATGTACAGAGTTTTTTATGAATTTTTTTTGTTTCTCAACTAATTGAGTTAATTGTTTTGTTTGTTTTGTAACAGTTGTTTCTAAATGTGTATTTAAATCACTCAACATGTTATTTTTGCCTTTCATACTATGCATTGCATCATATGCATAATTAGCAATAACTTTAAACTCACCAAAGATTATTTTATTTTGGTTTATAGGATTGTCATTGTTTTGTGAGTCTTTAAAATATTTCCCTATAGCTTTTACATCATTTACTATAAGTATAGTTGCATTTTTATATATAAAAATAGAATATAGAACTAGCATAATAGTTAAAGACAAAATTTGAAGAGTATAATTTGAAATCTTTTCATCGTATTCAAGTTGTTTTTGTGCAACTATTTTATCCAATTCATTTAAATACACACCCGTTCCAACTGTCCACTTCCAAGGTTCATAAGATAGAGCAAATGAGATTTTTCTTACTTCTCTTTTCTCTTTATGATTAATCCACAGATACTCAACATATCCACCTGCATTATCTTTTGAAACATTGATTAATTCTTTAACTAATTTCTTACCAGTTTTATCTGTGTAATTAAGAAGATTTTTCCCCACTAACTCTTTTGATGCAGGATTATATATTGCTTTTCCAGAATAATCGTATATGAATAAATAGTGCTCTTCTTTATTTTTATCTCTCATATTTTCAATTGCTTCTAAAATATCTTTTTGAATCTCTTTTTGGGATTTTATATTTCTATATTTTTTGTCATAAAAATCTATAAAATTAATTACATTTTCTATTTCATTTTTGATTTTATATTTTTGTTTATTTGCATAGTCAGTTTTTATTATTTCTATTTTTTCTTGAAAGTCATCAAATGCATTTTCTATTATAATAAAAGTAAAAAAAGATATTAGAATAACTATAAAAATAATACTATAAAGAATTAAGTGATAAAGGGATTTTGCTTTAATCATATTTTGTCCTATTTTAGATAAAAGAGAATAGCAAATTTTAGATGATAAAATCATTATGTAGAATTTTAAATAGTGGCGCGGCTGAAGGGACTCGAACCCTCGACCTCCTGC
>TARA_R110002033_G_scaffold44609_2_pt1 | contig 22008 bp, 15 predicted proteins | sample TARA_R110002033 | Tara Oceans TARA_R110002033 (sample SAMEA4397051) | marine metagenome | biome: Polar Biome; feature: [SRF] surface water layer (ENVO:00010504); material: water (ENVO:00002006), including particulate matter (ENVO:01000060) such as... | depth 5 m
TCGATTAATTCCAGTTCCAATTCTTCTGGGTCAATACCTTCTGCAGGTATTCTAAAATTACACGTATGGTCAAACATAAATTCTACAGAACCAGATGTACCCAGGTTACCATTGCATTTATTAAAGTAGCTTCTAACATTGGCAACTGTTCTGGTATTATTATCTGTAGCAGTTTCTACTAAGACGGCAATACCATGAGGTGCATATCCTTCAAATAGGACTTCTTTATAATCTCCAAGGCTTTTATCGCTTGCTCTCTTTATAGCTCGCTCTACATTATCCTTTGGCATGTTTACAGACTTTGCATTCTGTATAACAGCTCTTAAACGTGAATTGGAATCTGGATCTGGTCCGCCTTCTTTTACGGCCATCACAATATCTTTGCCTATACGAGTAAAGGCTTTTGACATTGCTGACCATCTTTTCATTTTACGTGCTTTTCTAAATTCAAAAGCTCTTCCCATGGTAAATTATTTTTAACAAATGTACAAAAAGGGTTATGTTCGGAAATCATACAAAATATAATTACAGAACATCCTTTTTATAAAATTAATGTTGGTTATTAAAATTCACTTTCTATGATTCCTTCGATAATTCTTGCCAATTCAAAATCTTTTTCTGTAACACCATTGGCATCGTGAGTGTTTAAACGGATATTTAAAGTATTGTAAACATTGCTCCAATCTGGATGATGGTTAAGAGCTTCACACTCAAAGGCTATACGGGTCATTACTGAAAATGCTTCTTTGAAATTTTTAAATTCAAATGTGGTTTCTATGGCACCATCCACATATTCCCATCCGTCAAGTTGACCCAAATAGTCCGCTATTTGCTGGTCAGTAAATCTTTCAATTTCTTTCATAATAGTTGCTAATTTAAAACATGATGGTCAATAATATCTTGAAATGTAAACTGTAAATTTTTAGGCAATTTATTGGTCTTAGGTAAAACTGCCAAATACCGATCTTCATTTGTGGTATAGACTCTTTTAATTATAGGGTTAAAGTTGCCTACACGCTCTAAGATTTCTTTGATAAAATCTTCGTGATGTGTAAGGTCATTACTTCCTAAGTGGTAAATACCTGTTTTGTTTCTATTGATAAGATAATGAATTTGCTGAGTAAGCTTATCATCATTGGTTACATTTAATATCAAATTAGGAAAGACTTCTATTGGTTTATTTTCTATTATCGCCTTTTTCATTTCCTTAATCTTAGGCGAACTATTGCCAAAAACCATTGGTACTCTTAATATTGCCATTTTTTCTTTTGGGAGTCTAAGTAGCATATTCTCAATCTTAATTTTAAGTCTGCCATATATACTTTCAGATAATGTCTTGTCCATTTCGTAAGATGGATATTTACTGTAAGCGTCAAAAACATTAGCTGAAGATATAAAGTAAATTTTACAGTTTTCTTTTGAAATATATTCTAAAATATGATTGTGAGCGATAACCAAAGCGGCAAAATTTCCTCTTAAAGCAGAAACTATTATTTGGGGCTTTACCTCTTCTAAAACTTCAACAATATCATCTTCTTCTAAATTGTAATGAACAAATTGTTTATTAGATGAGTATGAATTTGCGGCATGACAATAGGTGCCATAAGTATCGAAATAATTACAAAGTTCTTTGTAAATCGCGTTACCAATGAAACCGCTTCCGCCAAGAATCAATATTTTTTTAGTGTCTAATTTCAAAAAATAGAAAGTTCAGTTTCAGTCGTTAATTTTTCTAGTGCAAGCATTCCTAATTTAGAATTTCCTTTAGGGTTTAGTCCCGGAGACCATGTTGCTACACAGAATTTATTTGGTAAGAAGGCAACAATACCACCGCCAACACCACTTTTGCCAGGTAGCCCAACTTCAAAAGCAAATTCTCCGGCTTCATCATAAAATCCGCAAGTCAACATTATAGCATTAATACGTTTTACCTGAGTTGTAGTTAAGAACGTGTTATTTCTTCTACATTTACCATGATTCATAAACATGTAGAACGTATTTGTTAATTGCGCACAACTCATACTAAGCGAACATTGATGAAAATAAAAATCTAGAACGACGTCTACATCATTATTCAAATTACCATATGATTTTAAAAGGTTAGCAGCTGCAAAATTTCGGAATCCAGTTCGTTTTTCAGATTTTGCAACATCAACATCATAAGCTATAGTATCGTCATTGGCAATGTTTTGAACGAAAGCTAAAAATTCTTCCTTCGGATGTTCTAATTGAGAAACTAGAATATCGGCAATTACAATAGCACCAGGATTTATCAACGGATTTCTAGGAATTCCGTTTTCCAATTCTAAAAGCGATAAATGATTGAACGGATCTCCAGAAGGTTCAACATCTACACGTTCCCAAAGTTTTTCTCCAATGAGTCCTAAAGCCATAGAAAGGCTTAAAACCTTCGAGATACTTTGAATCGAAAATTTTTCATCAGAATTTCCGGCAGAGTAGGTATTCTGCTGAGTATCTATAAGATGAATTCCAAAATTTTCTAGATCAATTTTAGCTAATTCTGGTATGTAATCTGCAATTTTACCTCTATCCTTTTCTTTAGATGCAGCCTTGTTAATTGATGTAAGAATACTTTGAAAATCTATCATTTACTTTTGTAAAATGGTAATTTAACTACGGTAGCCGGTACAGCTTTTTTTCTAATCTGAATATTAATCTTACTACCTATATCTGAGAATATTGGGGGAACATAGCCTAAGCCAATACCTGAGCCCATTGAAGGAGACATAGTACCTGATGTAACTACACCTATAGTTTTACCGTTACCATCAACAATATCATAACCATGTCTTGGTATACCACGTTCATCTAGTTCAAAAGCAATAAGCTTACGTTCTGCTCCGTGTTGTTTTTCTTTTTCTAAAGCTACAGAGTTTACAAAATCTTTATTGAATTTTGTTACCCATCCTAAACCTGCTTCAATTGGAGAAGTGTTATCGTCGATATCGTTGCCGTAAAGGCAGTATCCCATTTCTAGACGCAAGGTATCTCGAGCTGCTAGACCAATAGGTTTAATTTCGAAATCTGCTCCAGCTTCAAAAACTTTATCCCATATTTGTTTTACTTCGTCATTCTTACAATAAATTTCAAATCCTCCAGAGCCGGTATATCCTGTGGCAGAAATAATTACATTATCTATACCTGCAAAATCGGCCACTTCAAAATGATAGAATTTAATATCAGCTAAATTAACAGAAGTTAAAGATTGCATTGCTTCAACAGCTTTAGGTCCTTGAATAGCTAAAAGAGAATACCCTTCAGAAATGTTGGTCATATCTGCTTTAAATTCTTCATTATATGATGAAATATGATTCCAGTCTTTTTCAATATTAGAGGCGTTCACCACTAATAAATATTGCTCTTCTTTAATTTTATAAATGATAAGGTCATCAACAATACCCCCAGTTTCATTAGGTAAACAACTATACTGTGCTCTTCCTATAGTCAATTTTGTTGCATCGTTAGATGATACTTTTTGAATTAAGTCTAATGCCGTAGGACCAGAGATTAAGAACTCGCCCATATGAGATACATCAAAAACACCAACACCATTACGTACGGTTTCATGTTCAGCATTAACACCTTCGTAAGAAACGGGCATATTATAACCAGCAAAAGGAACCATTTTGGCACCAAGAGATTCGTGTGTGGCAGTAAGTGCAGTATTTTTCATGTTCTATATTTATTGACAATACAAATTTATTGAAAATAAATAGAAGCCATTAAGGCTGAGCATCAAATTGACAAAATAAAACAACCTTTAAAAGAAGCCTAAGATTTTAAAAGAAAATCCTTGAGACCTTCGTAATTAGAAATCTTAATTGATGTTTTAGTTTTTCCCATCACTTTTTGAATTTGAGCAGGTATTTCTAATTTCTCATTAAGTGTTTCTTCTACAATGTCCAAGAATTTTACTGGGTGTGCCGTTTCTAAAAATATACCGTAAGTTTCCGGATGTTGCTGTTGATATTTTTTAAGACCTAAATAACCTACAGCTCCATGAGGGTCAGCAATGTATCCGCTTATATTGTAAATTTCCCTTAGAGCCTCTTTAGTATTGTTATCATCAAAAGAATAAGAAGAAAGATTCTTTTTCAATGCTTCAAAATCATCCTTGAACAAATGTCTTATTCTAATGAAATTACTAGGGTCGCCAACATCCATCGCATTAGATATGGTAGCTGTAGATGGCTTAGGATTGTACTCTTTAGTAAGCATAAATTGCGGTACAGTGTCATTAACATTTGTTGATGCTATAAAATGTTTAACAGGCATACCTAACCTTTGTGCCACTAACCCCGCACATATATTTCCGAAGTTACCGGAAGGAACTGAGAACACAATTTCTTTACCTTTGGATTTTACTTGTTTGTAAGCAAATAAGAAGTAGAAAAGTTGCGGTAACCATCTAGCTACATTAATGGAATTAGCTGATGTCAGTTTCATTTTATCAAGTAGTTCTTTATCTAAAAATGCATTTTTTACCATTGCTTGACAATCGTCGAAAGTGCCATCTACTTCTAAAGCAGTAATATTTTTACCTAAAGTAGTTAATTGTCGTTCTTGAATATCACTTACTTTTCCGCTAGGATATAGAATAACAACATTTACACCTTCAACACCTAGAAAACCATTAGCAACTGCACCACCGGTATCACCAGAAGTAGCAACGAGAACGGTAACCTCATTTTTTGTAGATCTAGAGAAATATCCTAGACATTGTGCCATAAAACGAGCTCCTACATCCTTAAATGCCATAGTGGGGCCATGAAAAAGCTCTAAAGTGCCAATGTTAGGTGTAATTTCAACTACAGGAAAATCAAAGTCCAAAACTTCTTTTAAAATATCCTTTAATACATCGTTAGGAACAATGCCAGAAACAAATTGCTGTATCGCCTTAAAGGCAATTTCTTCATTGGAGAAACTTTCAATATTCTCAAAAAAGGAAATTGGTAACGGATTAATTTCTTCAGGAAAATACAAACCTTTATCAGGAGCAATACCGTTTACTACGGCTGTATCAAAAGAAACTTCGGGTGCTGTATTATTTAAACTATAGAATTTCAAACTGAAAATTTTTATTGTTATAGGTATGTGCTACTAAACTTATAAAAGTTTAACGCCTTCCATATTAATTTTTGAAACATGTATTTCGTAAGCTATGCCAATTTTATCATAAACTGATTTCATGGCATTGCCAACTTTTAATGCAGATTCTTTCCCTTTGCTAAATGCGAATATTGATGGACCAGATCCTGAAATTCCAGATCCCAAGGCACCTGCTTCTATTGACACTTTTTTTACTTCGTCAAAACCAGGTATTAAAATAGAACGAATTGGTTCTACAATATGGTCTTCTAAAGAGCGACCAATCAATGCATAGTCTTCTTTAAATAATCCAGCAACTAAACCGCCCACATTTCCCCATTGTTTAATTCCGGTCTCCATAGAAATAGTGGTTTTCAAAATTTTTCTGGAATCTGAAGTTTTTATTTCTATCTGCGGATGTATTATGGTAACATACAACTCTGTTGGTGCTGGAATTGAAATAATATCTAACGGACTGTAACTACGTACCAATGTAAAACCACCAAATAGTGCAGGGGCTACATTATCGGCATGGGCAACATCACTTGCTAAACGTTCACCTTCCATTGCGAATTTTACCAATTCTGTCTTACTGAACGGGTTACCCAATAAATGGTTCATTGCCCAAACAGCTCCGGCTGAACTAGCGGCACTACTACCAATACCACTTCCCGGTTTTATTTTTTTATTGATTTCAATTTCAAATCCGCCATCATAATCCGAAGCCAATAAAAAAGCATTACCGGCAACACCCGCAACATTGTTCAAGGTTTCTTTTGGTAAATCTTGCCCAGTGAGTTTAGTAATTTTAATCCCTTTTTGTGGCACTTTTCGAATGACCATTTCATCACCGACCGAGTCTAGGGCAACACCTAGCACATCAAATCCGCATGAAACGTTCGCAACAGTAGCAGGGCAAAAGACTTTAATTTCGTTTTGGTTCATAATGAATACTCCTTTTATGAAATTTAGAAATTACCAATTCGTATAATATCTGCAAATATACCAGAAGCTGTTACAGCAGCACCTGCACCTGCACCTTTGATGATCATAGGTTGGTTAGGGTAGCGCTCCGTATAAAATAATACAATGTTATCACTGCCTTCTAGATTATAAAAATCATGACCTTTAGGTATTTCTTGTAAGCCTACACTTGCTTTGCCATTATCAAACTGAGCAACATACTTTAATTTGCTATCGGCATTTTTGGCACTTATATATAATGATTGAAAATGAGCTTCGTGTTTTATTAAAGAAGCGAAAAATTCGTCATTATTAGCTGTGTTTAAACTTTCTTCAGGTAAGAATGGATTATTAGTAATATCACTGATTTCCAATTGATTTCCGCTTTCACGCGCCAAAATCAATATCTTACGCATAACATCAACTCCACTTAAATCAATTTTTGGATCTGGTTCTGTATATCCCTCTTCCTGAGCTTGTTTTACAACATCATGAAAGGTGGTTTTGTCATCGAAATTGTTAAAAACAAAGTTTAAACTTCCCGAAAGAACAGCCTGAATTTTCAAGATTTTATCTCCAGATGCAATAAGGTGTTTTAAAGTATCAATAATTGGTAAGCCTGCACCAACGTTAGTTTCGAATAAGAAAGGCGCGTTATATGTTCTTGCTAAAGATTTTAAAAGAGAATAGTTTTCAAAGGCAGAAGAACAAGCAATTTTATTACAAGTAACAACCGAAATACTATTGCTTAAATATTCGCTGTACGTTTTAGAAACCTCTTCACTTGCTGTGTTATCAACAAAGATGCTATTTCTATAGTTTAGGCTATTTACTAATTCTAAAAATTTAACCTTGTCGGCTTTTTCACCTGCCGCAAGTTTTGCTGACCAATCATTTAAGTCTATCCCTTTTTCATCAAAAAGCATAGTTCTGGAATTGGAAATTCCAATTACGCGAATGTTTAATTTCAAATTCTCTTTTAAGAATTTTCGTTGTTCTTTAATTTGTTCTAGAAACTTTGCACCAACATTACCAACACCCATTACGAATAGGTTTAGTTGTTTTATGTTTTCCTCAAAAAACTCTTCATGTAATGCATTCAACGCTTTTTTCACATCCTTTTCATCAATGATGCATGAAATATTTCTTTCAGAGGCACCTTGTGCAATTACTCTAATATTGACATTGTTTTTCCCAAGTGTACTAAACATTTTACCGCTTAGTCCTTGGTGGCTTTTCATATTATCACCAACTAGGGCAACAATAGCCAAATCTTTTTCAGGTATTACTTGTTTAATGCGACCTCTTTCAATTTCGTATTCAAAAGCTTCATTAACAATGTTTACTGCTTTCTCTACATCATCTGCAGAAATACCTACACATATAGAATGCTCTGAGGATGCTTGGGTAATTAATACTACACTTATATCTGCCTGGGAGAGAACTTCAAAAAAGCGTTTTGAGATACCAGGTATACCTACCATTCCAGGTCCTTCTAAAGATAATAGTGCAATATTGCCAATGTGGCTTATACCACGAACTGTTTTTCCTTTTTCATTCTTAGATTTGGTAATTAATGTTCCTGCTTCATCAGGACTAAAAGTGTTTTTTATAACGATAGATATGCCTTTTGATAATACAGGTTGTATCGTTGGCGGATAAAGTACTTTGGCACCAAAATGCGATAATTCCATAGCTTCCTCATACGATATATGCGGAATAGCCTTCGCTTGTTTTACCATTTTTGGGTTAGCCGTATACATACCACTAACGTCTGTCCATATTTCTAAAATATCAGCATCTACGGCTGCGGCATATATAGCGGCAGTATAGTCAGAACCACCTCTACCTAATGTAGTAGATACCCCATCTTCTGAAGTTGAAATAAACCCTGGGCAAACAGTAATTTTCTTAGTTGATGAATTAAAGAAATCTGCACAATTTGCATTAGTTTTAGTGAAATTCACCGTGTTTTTACCATTCAACTTACTGGTAATTATAAGTTCTCTACTATCTTTAAATTCAGCATCTAATTTTTCGCTAATGAGATATTCACTAATTATGTATGATGAAAGAAGTTCACCGTAGCTAACTATTTTATCAGATAATTTAGGAGTTATTTCTCCAATGAAAAAAGCGCCTTCCAGTAATGTTTCCAATACATTGAATTCACTTTTAACCTTGCTAAGTGCCTTACTTTGCGCAGTAACAGGTAATAGTTCTTTTATAGTAGATAAATGTCTTTCTTCTAATGTCGTTAAAATTTCTTTATATGATTGATCTTGTGTAGAAGCTAATGACCCAGCTTCTAACAATAAATCTGTTACACCTCCTAGAGCAGAAACAACCAAAATGATAGGGTCATTGTACGTAGAGATTATATTTTTTATTTTAACTATATTTTCGGGTTTGGCTACAGATGAGCCACCAAATTTTAGAACTTTCATGTTATTGAAATATTGACTTTGTAATTAAGATATGGTGTAATTAAACACAGGTACGAGAAAAAATAGTTTTTACCCCCAAGGGGTGAACCATGCAGTTGTAGAACCATAGTTAATGGTAGTAGAAGTGTAATCGAATTTTATGTCTGTTTTATAGCAGTCCATAATACTAATTGTTGAAAATCAAAAGTAGTACATTTGGTATCCTAAACAAATGATTGCACAATTTTTTACGGAATCGTTAGGTTTTAGATATAAAAAAAATAAAGAATGAAATTATATAGTGCAAAACAGATTTATAAGGCAGATCAGATTTCTATTAAAAAAGAGGAAATAGGAAGTAACGAATTAATGGAACGTGCAGCTCTGCAACTCTTTAATTGGATGCATTTACGTATGCAAGGTGCTCCTGTAAAAATACATTTGTTTTGTGGTATTGGTAATAACGGTGGTGATGGTATTGCCCTTGCTAGACATCTCGTTGATCATGGTTACAATATAGAAGTGTATGTAATTAATTATAGTGAAAAACGATCTAAAGATTTTTTAATTAATCTAGACAGATTAAAAGATAGAAAAGTTTGGCCTAATTTTATGAACTGTGATGATAGTTTACCTGAAATAGGTAAGGAAGATATCATTGTAGATGGAATATTTGGAATAGGCTTAAATAGAACGCCAGATGATTGGGTGGCTAAAGTAATTCAACATTTAAATGATTCCCAAGCTTTTATTTTGTCAATAGATATCCCGTCAGGATTATTTACCGATGAAGGTCCAAAGGATGTGAACTCCATTATCAGGTCAAATTTTGTTTTAAGTTTTCAAACTCCAAAACTGGTCTTTTTCTTACCAGAAACGGGTCCTTTTATAGAACAATGGGAGGTTTTAGATATTGGTTTGGATCCAGAATATTTAAAGGAAACAGAAACGGATTACGAGCTCATTGGTAAAAATGAAGTATTAACTCTTTATAAACCTCGCGAGAAATATGGGCATAAAGGTACGTACGGACATTCTTTAATCGTAGGAGGTAGTTATGGAAAAATGGGATCGGTATGTCTATCATCTAAAGCCGCTCTTCAAGCAGGTAGCGGATTAGTAACTTCATATATACCTAAAATCGGTTATGTTATTCTTCAGGCTTCTTTGCCCGAAGTTATGGTGCTAACAGATGTAGACGAGAATGAACTTTCCAATATAAATTTCGATATAAAACCAACTGTGGTGGGTATAGGGGTTGGTATGGGAACCACAAAAACAACAACGACTGCTCTAGCCAATTTTTTAATAGTAAATAAATTGCCATTGGTGATTGATGCAGATGCATTGAATATATTATCAGAAAATAAAGATTTATTGAAAAGCATACCTGAGGATTCTGTCTTAACTCCCCATCCAAAAGAGTTGGAGCGATTGATAGGGAAGTGGAAAGACGATTTTGATAAACTTAATAAGGTTAAGAAGTTTTCAAAGAAGTATAAATGTATAGTAGTTATTAAGGGCGCCCATACTATAATTGTACATAATGAAAAAGGATATGTAAATACAACAGGAAATCCTGGTATGGCAACTGCTGGTAGCGGTGATGTGTTAACAGGGGTAATTACGGGACTTAGAGCGCAAGGCTATGCTGCTTTAGACGCTGCAATATTTGGAGTCTACTTGCATGGTAGAGCTGGTGATATTGCGGTTGAGTCTACTGGTTTTCAATCATTGACAGCCTCTCATGTTATTGATAATCTGGCCAATGCTTATTTAGATATGTTTAAGCTGCCTGAGCAGCCTGTGGTAGAAGAAGAAAATAAATAAAATTATTTATTAAGAATTAACTCTTCTTTTAACCCACTTAAGAGCGTTGTCATATTCAATGAAAAACTTCATTGGTTTTTTATAGAACAATTTTTCAATCTTAAAGTTATGCATATCTATTTCTTTAACAGATACAATAGCAAAAGCTTTAAGGTTGTCTAATTGTTTAAGATAATTGTAAATAGTAGGGTCAATAGCAAATGAGTGTTTACGTAGACTAATGAAACCGAAATTTCTATCTCTAAAATGAATTTCAGATATCCCGATAATTTGATAAGCTCTTTCGAGTGTTAGCGTAGCTCCCTCGTCAAAAATTGATACCATGTAATTATCATAAACTTGAATTTTCCCTGTTTCTAATTCGTACTCCCTTACAATTACCTTCTTCTTGGTAGATCCAACTTTCATTCTCTTCGTATTAGTATAGTGTGTCTGAAGCGAAAATATACTGAACTACATTATTGGGGTAAATTTTTAGTTTAAACGCGAAAATATCGTTCATACTGCGTATGGCTACTATTGAGTGTATTTTTATTCTTACATTATAAAATGAATTGTACGAAAAAGGAGCCCTATGTAAGGCTCCTTAATTATATTTAAAAAAGAGAAAATCTCTATGTTTTAGGAGATTCTTCTTCTGCTTTTTCTATTTTAATAGTCAATTCTTCACTTTTCTTGTCAAGCTCAATATAAATACTGTCACCTTCTTTAAGTTTAGAATTTACTATTTCTTCTGCTAGTGCATCTTCAATGTACTTTTGAATAGCCCTTTTAAGAGGTCTTGCTCCATATTGTTTGTCAAACCCTTTCTCTGCGATGTAGTCTTTAGCCTCATCTGTAAGATTCAAGTGATAGCCAATATCCTTGATTCTTTTATAAAGTTTAGCTAATTCAATATCAATAATCTTATGAATATCTTCTCTTTCTAAAGCATTGAATACAATTACATCATCAATTCTATTTAAGAATTCAGGAGCAAAGGCTTTTTTCAAAGCATTTTCAATAACACCTTTCTGATGTGAATCTTCTTGAGATTTTTTAGCTGAAGTACCAAAACCAACACCTTGTCCAAAATCTTTCAATTGTCTGGCTCCAATGTTAGAAGTCATTATAATAATCGTATTTCTAAAATCTATTTTACGACCAAGACTATCAGTTAAAAAACCATCATCTAATACTTGTAAAAGCATATTGAACACATCTGGATGCGCTTTCTCAACTTCATCTAAAAGTATTACAGAGTAAGGTTTTCTTCTCACTTTTTCGGTAAGTTGACCACCTTCTTCATAACCAACGTATCCTGGAGGTGCACCAACTAATCTAGAGATTGCGAATTTCTCCATGTACTCACTCATATCTATACGTATAAGTGCATCTTCAGAGTCAAAAAGCTCTTTAGCCAATACTTTTGCAAGTTGTGTTTTACCAACACCGGTCTGTCCTAAGAAAATAAACGAACCAATTGGTTTGTTTGGATCCTTAAGTCCCGCTCTATTTCTTTGAATAGCTTTAGAGACTTTGGCAACGGCATCATCTTGACCAATTACGTTAGATTTTATTAACTCAGGTAATCCGGCCAGTTTGTTACTTTCGGTTTGTGCAATTCTGTTAACAGGAATTCCGCTCATCATAGAAACAACATCGGCAACATTATCTTCGCTAACAGTTTCTTTGTTAAGCTTACTGTCATCTTCCCAACGCTCTTGAGCTATGGCAAGATCTTTCTCTAAACCTTTTTCGTCATCACGTAATTTAGCTGCTTCTTCATATTTCTGCTTCTTAACTACACTGTTTTTTAGTTCACGTACATCTTCCAATTTCTTTTCCAATTCAAGTATTTGTTTTGGAACATCCATATTAACGATATGCACACGAGAGCCAGCTTCATCTAGAGCATCAATTGCTTTGTCCGGTAAAAAACGATCCGTCATGTACCTATTTGTCAATTTAACACAAGCTTCAATAGCTTCGTCAGTATAAGTTACATTATGGTGATCTTCGTACTTACCTTTTATATTATGAAGAATTTCAATTGTTTCATCAACAGTAGTTGGTTCAACAATTACTTTTTGAAAACGTCTTTCTAAGGCACCATCTTTTTCAATATACTGTCTGTATTCATCTAAAGTGGTAGCACCAATACATTGAATTTCTCCTCTTGCCAATGCTGGTTTAAACATGTTAGAAGCATCTAAGCTTCCTGTAGCACCACCTGCTCCAACAATAGTGTGTATCTCATCAATGAATAAAATAACATCGTCATTTTTTTCAAGCTCGTTCATTACAGCTTTCATTCGCTCTTCAAACTGTCCACGGTATTTTGTACCGGCAACTAAAGAAGCAAGGTCAAGTGTAACCACTCTTTTGTTATAAAGGATTCTTGAAACTTTCTTATCTATAATGCGTAATGCCAATCCTTCGGCAATAGCACTTTTACCAACACCTGGCTCACCAATTAATAACGGGTTGTTCTTTTTTCTACGGCTAAGGATTTGAGAAACTCTTTCAATTTCTTTTTCTCTACCAACAACAGGGTCTAATTTATTTTCCTCTGCCATTTGGGTGAGGTCTCTACCGAAGTTATCTAAAACAGGAGTTTTGGATTTTTTAGCTCCTTTCTGGTTAGAGGCAGCACCAAATGTGCTCTCTTTTCCTTCATTAGCATCTTCAGAATCACTTGGAAAGGATTCGGCCGTTGGGCCGTCTACCATATCGTCGTCACTTGTAATCATAAATTTAAACTGTTCTTTAACACCGTCATAATCTACTTTTAATTTATGTAAAAGCTTTGTAGTCGGGTCGTTTTCATTTCTAAGAATACACAGTAAAAGGTGCGCAGTATTAATAGAAGAGCTTTGAAAAAGCTTCGCTTCTAAAAATGTTGTTTTTAAGGCACGCTCTGCTTGTCTTGTCAAATGCAAGTTCTTTTTATCCTTTTGTACGCCACTGGCGTTAGGATTGGAAGGACTAAGAATTTCTACTTTTCTTCGTAAATGTTCTAAATCAACTTCCAAAGCATCTAAAATACTTATGGCCTTCCCGTTTCCGTCTCTAAGAAGCCCTAGCATGAGGTGCTCGGTACCGATAAAATCGTGACCAAGTCGTAATGCTTCCTCCTTGCTATAAGCAATTACATCCTTTACTCTTGGGGAAAAATTATCATCCATATACTATATTATCTTCTATAAAATTACTAAATCTCATCCAATCAATGGCAATTACCATACCTATAATCGTTAAAGTTATTGTAAAACCCATTAAATGTGCGTCTCTAGGCGCAAAAATGAGCGTATATAATGAAAATTAACATTTCGTGGGCATGTGTTAATAAAATTTGATATAATTAAAACGACTTAGTCTTTAAACGCTTAGGATTTAAGTATATTGGCATGCTTTTTTACTAATTAAAAAACATAAGATTTTAAGATGGCTGACGGTGAAAAATTGATTCCCATTAACATTGAAGACGAAATGAAATCTGCCTACATTGATTATTCAATGTCGGTCATTGTGTCACGAGCCCTGCCAGATGTCAGGGACGGATTAAAACCCGTGCACAGAAGAGTTCTTTTTGGAATGCATGAATTAGGGGTTAGAAGTAATAGCTCGCATAAAAAATCTGCCCGTATTGTGGGTGAGGTTCTTGGTAAGTATCACCCTCATGGTGATACTTCTGTATATGATGCCATGGTTCGTATGGCTCAAGAATGGAGTTTACGATATATGCTTGTGGACGGACAAGGTAATTTTGGTTCTGTTGATGGTGATAGTCCTGCAGCGATGCGTTATACGGAAGCCCGTATGCGTAAGATTGCAGATGATATGCTTATAGATATAGAAAAGGAAACGGTAGATTATCAATTGAATTTTGATGATTCTTTAAAAGAGCCTACTGTACTTCCTACTAGGGTTCCTGCTTTATTGGTTAATGGAGCATCTGGTATTGCTGTAGGTATGGCTACCAATATGCCTCCACATAATTTAGCGGAAGTTATCGATGGTACTGTTGCGTATATCGACAATAATGATATTGAAATAGATGAGTTGATTACGCATATTAAAGCGCCTGATTTTCCAACGGGAGGTATTATTTATGGCTATGATGGTGTGAAAGAAGCTTTTCATACAGGAAGAGGGCGTGTAAAAATGCGTGCTAAAGCAACTTTTGAAGAAGTTCAAGGTCGTGAATGTATCGTTGTTACGGAAATACCTTATCAGGTCAACAAGGCCGACATGATCAAGAAAACTGCGGATCTTGTTAATGACAAAAAATTGGAGGGTATATCCAATATTAGAGATGAGTCTGACCGAAATGGTATGCGTATCGTATACATCTTAAAAAGAGATGCCATTCCTAATATAGTATTGAATATGTTGTATAAGTATACAGCATTGCAAACCTCTTTTAGTGTCAATAACATTGCTCTTGTTAATGGAAGGCCGCAATTATTGAACGTTAAGGAAATGATTCATTATTTCGTAGAGCATCGCCATGAAGTTGTGGTTAGGCGTACGCAATTTGAATTAAAAAAAGCTGAGGATCGCGCGCACATTTTGGAAGGGTTGATTATTGCTTCTGATAATATTGATGAAGTTATTGCAATCATTAGAGCTTCTAACAATGCTGATGAAGCAAGGGCAAACTTGATAGAACGCTTTAAATTAAGTGAAATCCAAGCCAAGGCAATTGTAGAGATGCGATTACGCCAACTTACCGGTCTGGAGCAAGATAAACTAAGAACGGAGTATGATGAGATAATGCTCTTAATTGCCGATTTAAAAGATATTCTTGAGAAAAAAGAACGTAGAATGCAAATCATTAAAGATGAGCTTCTAGAGATAAAGGATAAATACGGTGATGAAAGAAGATCGGTAATTAATATTGCTGGTGGAGATCTTAGTATGGAAGATATGATACCTGATGAGCAAGTGGTAATTACCATTTCTCATGCTGGTTATATTAAAAGGACACCATTATCAGAATATAAGACACAAAATAGAGGAGGAGTTGGTCAGAAAGCATCATCAACTAGAAACGAAGATTTCTTAGAGCATTTATTTGTTGGTACTAACCACCAATATATGTTGTTCTTCACTCAAAAAGGTAAGTGTTTCTGGATGCGTGTTTTTGAAATTCCAGAAGGAAGTAGAACATCTAAGGGTAGGGCTATACAGAATCTTATAAACATTGAACAAGATGATAGTGTAAAAGCATTCATTTGTACACAAGATTTAAAAGATGAAGAGTATATCAATGCGCATTATGTTATTATGGCAACTAAGAAAGGTGTTGTTAAGAAAACATCTTTAGAGCAATATTCTAGACCGCGTCAAAATGGTATAAATGCCATAACTGTTCGTGACGGTGATGAATTGTTAGAAGCTAAATTAACTACTGGTTCAAGTGAGATTTTCTTAGGACTTAAATCTGGTAAAGCTATTCGTTTTGAAGAAAGTAAGACGAGACCAATGGGTAGAAATGCTTCAGGTGTACGCGGTATTACTTTGGCAAATGACGAAGATGAGGTAATCGGTATGGTTTCTGTTCACAATTTTGAAGATGAAATTTTGGTTGTGTCTGAAAAAGGTTACGGAAAACGTTCTAGTATAGAAGATTATAGAGTTACCAATAGAGGAGGTAAAGGAGTTAAAACTATTAGTGTTACCGATAAAACCGGTGGACTTGTAGCTATTAAAAATGTTACTGACTCTGATGACTTAATGATAATCAATAAATCTGGTATTGCAATTCGTATGAGTGTAGAAGACTTACGTGTAATGGGTAGAGCAACGCAAGGAGTTAGATTAATCAATATTAAGGGTAATGACTCAATTGCTGCGGTTGCAAAGGTTATGAAGGATGAGGATGAAATAGAGGAATCTGAAATACTTGATATAGAGGTAGATGCAGAAGATGGCACAGAGATTGATGATACTGATACCGATGATAAAGAATCATAAATTGTAAACACTAATACTTAATATTTTAAAAATGAAGAATAGATTATTACTTGTAGCGGCACTGACATTTACAATGGTCGGTTTTGCACAAAAAAACGAGATAAAGTCTGCAGAAAAGGCATTAAAATCTGGTGATTCGGCTTCGGCTCAAACAGCAATAGAAGCGGCATCTGGTACAATTGCAGCTGCTGATGAAAAGACACAAGCTCAATACTATTTTACTAGAGGTAAGATTTATAGTGATTTAGCTAAGAAAGGAAATAACGATGCATTTGAAAAAGCAGCAACTTCCTTTAAGAAAGTTATTGAAATAGAAGAAGCAACTGGTAAGCAGAAGTATTCTGCTGAAACTAATCAATATATGGCTGGTTTAACCGCTGATTTGGTTAATTCGGCAGTAAGTGATAATGGTAATAATAAGTATAAAGAAGCAGCAGAAAAGTTGTACATGAGCTATACGCTTAGTCCAAAAGATACTTCTTATCTATACTATGCTGCAGGTAGTGCTGTAAACGGAGGTCATTATGAAATGGCTTTGGATTACTATAACAAGTTGCAAGAAGTAGGGTATGATGGTAGTGCAATGGTTTATAAAGCTACAAATGCTGCAACTGGAGAAGTAGAAGAGATGGATAAGGTTCAACGTGATCTTATGGTGAAATCTGGTACATATTCTAATCCTGTAGATGAGAAAACACCATCTAAAAAAGCTGAAATTGTTAAAAATACAGCTTTAATTTATACTCAATTAGGTCAAGATGAAAAAGCTTTAGAGGCTTATCAAGCGGCAAGAAAGAGCGATCCAGAAGATGTAAATCTTATTCTTAATGAAGCTAATTTATATTTCAACCAAGGAAATAAGGATAAGTTTAAGGAATTGATGGCTCAAGCAATCGCATTGGCTCCTGATAATCCAGATTTACATTACAATGTAGGTGTAATAAGTATGGAGCAAAACAATTATGATGATGCACGTGTATCTTATAAAAAAGCAATTGAATTAGATCCTAAATACACTAACGCTTATTTAAATCTTTCTACTACTTATGTAAATGAAGGAAATGGAATGATTGATGAAATGAATTCATTAGGTAATTCTAGAGCGGATATTGCTAAATATGATGAATTGAAAGAAAAGAAAGATGGTTTGTTTAAGCAAGGTGCTGATGTATTGGAAGATGCGTTGAAGAACAATCCTGATAATGAAAATGTAATGACTCAGCTTAAGAATATTTACGGAGCAATGGGTGATACTGAAAACTTCATGAAAATGAAGAAGATGTTAGGAGAATAATTATCCTTACACATTAAATAAATTAAAAGGCCCTAATTAGGGCCTTTTTTTATATTACTTTTTTAATAACTCTTAATTGATGTGTGTAGGTTCTAAGGTCATTATTAAATATGCCCGTATGGTCTATTCGATCTATTCTTACTTTTCCATTAACATGAATAACATAGTTGTTTTCCATAATAATGCCTACATGGTCAATGACACCGTTAACATTATCAAAAAAGGCTAAATCACCAGCTTCACTTTCTTCAACGAAGCTTAAAGCGGTACCTTGAGTAGATTGATTTTCTGCAGTTCTTAAAATATTGTATCCGTTTATTCTGTATACCATTTGGGTAAAACCTGCACTATCAATACCAAAAGGAGATTTTCCTCCCTTTAATTCCGGGGCGTTTAAATAGAGCAATGCGGTTTTCACCAAATTATCTTTAGGTTGCACGGAATTTAAAATAGAACCATCAAAATTAACGGATAATGAAGGAATGTCTGGAATGCAAGATCCTAATAAGATAGGTGTTACTATTTCGTTAGTATCCGCAACATACGATATCAGATCTGCAACAAATTTTTGTCCCTTATTTTCTTGAATTGAATTAAATTCATTTTCAGGAATAAAGGTTAGTTGACTGTTCATGATCCAGCCTTCACATTTATCTGATATAGTTTTTATTCTAGACCAGTTTTTTCTGCTTTCCAATATCTTGTAATGTTCGCCAAACAAAAGTTGGGTAACTAATTCAGATACCTCTTCTGTTGCACTTCTTACAGGAATAATGCTTAACTGACAAATACCGTACTGCATGTAATTTTTTTATGCGCTTATAACCTTTCTATAATTATAGCAGAAGCACCGCCACCGCCATTACAAATTGCAGCAGCTCCTATTTTAGCATTGTTTTGTTCTAATACATTTAATAATGTGATTAATATACGTGCACCTGAGCATCCTAGTGGATGACCTAGAGAAACGGCACCGCCATTTACATTTACATTTGAATCGTTAAGCCCTAATATTTTCATATTGGCAAGACCAACAACAGAGAAAGCTTCGTTAAATTCAAAGAAATCAACTTCCTCTAATTTTAAATTAGATTTGGCCAATGCTTTTGGTAATGCTTTTGCAGGAGCTGTAGTAAACCATTCTGGCTCATGAGCAGCATCTGCGTAACTTTTAATAACAGCTAAAGGTTTTAAATTCAATTCCTCAGCCTTTTCTTTGCTCATTAAAACTAAAGCAGCGGCACCATCATTGATGGTTGATGCATTTGCAGCGGTAACAGTACCATCTTTAGAGAATGCAGGTCTTAAATTTGGGATTTTGTCAATGAATACATTGCTAAATTCCTCGTCTTTATTCACCATTTTAGGCTCTCCACGTCTTTGCGGAACGGCTACAGGGATAACTTCATTATCGAATTTTCCATTCTCCCAAGCTTCTGAAGACCTTTTGTAAGATTGAATAGCGTATGCATCTTGATCTTCTCTGCTAAATTCATATTTAGTAGCACAAGCATCTGCACAAACACCCATTGCATTTTCATCGTAAGCATCAACTAAGCCGTCTTTTTGCATACCGTCAATTAAAGGAGTAGGTCCAAATTTTGTACCTGTTCTCATATGAACATAATGTGGGATAAGGCTCATATTCTCCATTCCGCCAGCAACAACAATATCAGCGTCTCCTAAAGCAATTGCTTGTGCTCCTTGCATTACCGCCTTCATTCCAGAGGCACAAACTTTATTTATAGTGGTACAGGGTACGGTATTGGGAATGCCTGCAAAAATAGCAGCTTGTCTAGCCGGAGCTTGACCTGTTCCTGCTTGCACAACATTGCCCATTATAACTTCATCTACCAAAGTAGGGTCAAGGTTTATTTTCTTCAATGCGCCTTCAATAGCCACTGCGCCCAATTTTGGAGCTGGTATTGTTGACAATCCGCCCATAAAACTACCTATTGGGGTTCTAACAGCTGATACGATAACGACCTCTTTCATGTTTTTAATAATTTAATAGCACGAAATTACTAAATTCTATAGCAACCCAAGGGATATCGTTTCAATTACTAGTTATCAGTTTATAATTTTCTATTTTTGATGAACCTAATACAATTTTCTTTTGGATAATCTATACAGACAGCAATCGCTCATTTTCAAATATATACTCTATGTTGTGGCCGTTGCTTTTATTGTGTTTTTTTTGCCCAAGGGAGGTAAATTCAAATATGAGTTTCAAAAAGGGAAGCCTTGGCAATTTGAAAACCTATATGCCCCTTTTGATTTTTCTATTCAAAAGACCGATGCTGAAATAGCTAAAGAGAAACAGGTTATTGAAAGTAATCAATTACCGTATTATAGATATGATAGAGCTGAGGTAGAAAATGTGGAGCAATCATTTGAACAGAAGTTTGAAGATAAATGGAGTAATTCTACACTTAAGGATAATCAAAAAAAACGTTTAAAATATTTCTCGAAAGTAATACTGGATTCCGTCTATTCAAAAGGAATTTTACAGAACAATGGTAAGCAAGTTCAGCGTAATTTCATTTTTCTTGTAAAGGATAACGAAGCAAGCAAAGTTAGAGTAACAGATTTTTTTAGGGTCAGTGAAATTAATGATCTTGTAGGTAGAATACTATCTGAAAATAATTTATCCATTTTCGAGAAAGAAACGCAAGCACTTTTTTTTGATATTATAACACCAAATGTAAGTTTTGATAATAATCTTACTCAAAAAGCAAGAAACGAAGCTTTATCTAAACTTTCTTATACCAGGGGAACAGTTGATCAAGGGCGATTAATCATTGCTAAAGGTGAAGTAGTAGAGGCAGAAAATTTAAAGATATTAGAGTCTTTAAAATCTGAATATGAGTCAGAACTTTGGACGGCAAACAATTACTATTATATCTTAATTGGATATACTGTTTTAGTGGCATTAGTACTTATTATGCTTTTCTTATTTCTGAAAAAATATAGAAGAACAGTTTACGAGAATAATGTCAAGGTAACCTTTATATTCTTCAATATTCTTTTAATGGTCTTTATAACCACAATGGTTATAAAGTATAACGACCAATTGGTATTTGTAGTTCCGCTTTGTATCCTTCCTTTAATATTAAAAACATTTTTTGATGCTAGGCTGGGGCTGTTTGTACATGTGCTAACTATTTTGATACTAGGCTTTGTGGTGCCTAATAGTTTTGAATATATATTCCTCCAAATTATAACAGGTATCGTTACCATACTTACCGTATCAGAGCTTTATAAAAGAGCTAATTTGTTTGTTAGTGTTGGGCAGATTACATTAATCTACATCATAGGTTATTTGGCATTTCATACCATTCATGAGGGAGATTTAAGTGATATTGAATGGTATACTTTAGGGTTGTTTCTGTTAAATGGAATGATAACTCTTTTTGTGCAGCCATTAATCTATATTTATGAAAAGCTTTTTGGACTTGTTTCTGATGTTTCTCTGTTAGAGTTGTCCGATACCAATTCTAAGCTATTAAAAGAATTGTCTAATAAGGCTCCAGGTACATTTCATCATTCCTTACAGGTAGCCAATTTAGCAGAGGCAGCAGCGAATGAAATTGGAGCGAATGCTATGCTGGTAAGGGTAGGGGCTTTGTATCATGATATTGGTAAAATGAATGAACCTACCTATTTTACGGAAAATCAGGTTACAAATGTTAATCCGCATGATGAATTGAGCCCTAAGGATAGTGCCCGTATCATTATTGATCATGTTATAAAAGGTATTGAAATAGCTAGAAAGAATAATTTACCAGATAGAATTATCGATTTCATACGTTCGCATCATGGTACAACTTTGGTGTTTTACTTCTATAAAAAGCAAAAGGAATTGGAAGAAGATGTGAACGAAGAAGATTTTAGGTACCCAGGACCTTTGCCATTCTCTAGAGAAACGGCCATTTTAATGATGGCAGATTCTGTTGAGGCGGCGTCAAAAAGTTTAAAGAATCCTACTTTTTTAATAATTGATGAGTTTGTTGATAAGATAATTTCAGGTCAAATGAAGGCAAATCAATTTTTGAATGCAGATATTACGTTCAAAGAAATTGAAACAATCAAGAAAATCTTCAAACAAAAGCTAAGAAATATCTATCATTTACGTGTGGAATATCCTGAGTAACAAGGGGGTAATTTTATATTAAAAAAAAACTTCAAAAATAGTTGCGTAGAACCAGTTATACTTATACATTTGCAACCGCTATTTAGAGCAACAGTTCATTGAAGAATTACTGGAGAGGTGCCTGAGTGGCCGAAAGGAGCGGTTTGCTAAATCGTCGTAGGTGGAAACATTTACCCAGGGTTCGAATCCCTGTCTCTCCGCAACAATACGTTGAGAGACATATTTTTTGATAACCAATTCGGGGTGTAGCGTAGCCCGGTTATCGCGCCGCG
>TARA_R110002033_G_scaffold9971_5_pt1 | contig 21930 bp, 17 predicted proteins | sample TARA_R110002033 | Tara Oceans TARA_R110002033 (sample SAMEA4397051) | marine metagenome | biome: Polar Biome; feature: [SRF] surface water layer (ENVO:00010504); material: water (ENVO:00002006), including particulate matter (ENVO:01000060) such as... | depth 5 m
CTGTTCAAAACAATAACCTCGAAGAAAAAATAAAAAAAGAGTTAAAAACATCCCTAGAAAAAGAAAAGATTTTATTCAAACAAGCAAGAATGGCTCTTATGGGTGAGATGATTAATCACATTAGCCACCAATGGAAACAACCCTTAAGCGTTATTAGAATGTCAAATACTCTGCTTGAAATTAGTAGAGATAAATTATACCATGTAAATGAAAACGATTTGGATGAAGCTATAAAAAATATTGATGATTCTGTTCAAAACTTATCAGATACAATTGATGATTTTAGAGATTTTTTTCAAATAAATAAACAAATAACACAGTTCAGTCTTACAAAGGTATTTAATAAAGTACTCAAATTAATTGAAAATCACTATAAGAACTCTCACATAATAATACACAAAAATATAGAACATGAAAATGCCTATGGATTTGAAAGTGATATATTACAAGTATTACTTAACATATTAAGAAATGCCAAAGACGAACTTGAAAGAAAAGATTTAAAACTAAAAAGACATTTGTTTATACATGTATACAGAGAAAATGAACAAATCATAATCAAAATTAAAGACAATGGCGGAGGAATAAAAGAAGAAAATTTAAATAAACTATTCGAAGCTTATTTCATTAGTGAAGAAAATAGTGAAAACCTAGGCACAGGTCTATATATGTGCAAACAAATAATTACTAATATGAAAGGACAATTAAGCGTAATAAATAGTGAATATGAGTTTGAAAATGAGCATTACAAAGGTGCTGAATTTATCATTTCTATTCCTATAAATAATTAACTTGAAACTCATTCTAAAACGCTTATAAGCTAAGCACATTATTTGGAGATTTAATAATTTTTTACTATAATGCGATTAAATAAAGGATTTAAATGCTCGTTCACATATGTTGTTCCGTTGATAGTCACTATTTTTTAGAAAGACTACAACAAGATTTCCCCGATGAAAAATTAGTTGGTTTTTTTTATGACCCTAATATTCATCCTTACAATGAATACTTACTAAGACTAAAAGATGTTGAATACTCTTGCCATAAATTAAATATAGAATTAATAGAAGGTCCATATAACCTTGAAGAGTGGTTAAGAAAAGTAAAAGGACTAGAAAATGAACCTGAAAAAGGGGATAGATGTACAGTTTGTTATGATGATAGGTTAGAAACTAGTGTAAAAAAAGCTGTTGAATTAGGTCATAATAAATTTACTACAACTCTACTTATCTCACCAAAAAAATCACAAGAAAAATTAGAAATAATTGGAGCCGATTTAGAAAAAAAATATGGTTTACAATGGATTTTCAAAGATTATAGAAGTGGTAGAGGAATGGAAGAGCAAGCAAAAGTTGTAAAAGAGAACTCCTTTTATAGACAAAATTACTGTGGTTGTTTATTTGGATTAGCTCCCCAAAGAGAACAACAAGATAAACTTATGGATGAGATGTTTTTACCTATTTCAAACCAAATTTTACCCCAATCAATAGAGTATCGATTGGAGTTATATAATAATAGAACAAATTTAGATGAGACAAATATTCCATATAAAATAGTAAAACAAAAATTTCTAAACTATAGACTTTTAAATGCAAAAGTTAAAGTAGATAAAGAAGTTATTCCTTCATACTTTTTATGTTACTCAACAATAAATAAAGGAAGAACAAACGGAAAAATAGCATTTGAGAAAGCAGAAATACACTACTTAAATAAAGATGAAGTAAAAATCATCACAATTGATACTTTTAATGACTTTACTCAATCTCATTATAAAGATGTAAAAGACTTGATGTATCATCCTTTAACTTTTGAAGCTGAATTGAAAATTAGAGATAAAATCACTCAAAATCCTTATGGATTATCTGCAATTATAGTTGTTGATGAAATAAGTGAAGGAAAATATGAGATTACTATTGATGCAAAAACTTATGAAGATGTAAAAGAGGTAATTATATAAATGAAACTTCTTGTAAGTGCGATGGAAACTTCTTCTAATATACATTTAAAAGAACTTAAAAAACATCTAAATGAAGAGATTGAACTTATTGGAATCTTTGATAAAAAACTTGGAAATCCAAACTATGATATTGAACAACTTGCTATCATGGGTTTTATTGATGCAATAAAAAGAGTACCTTTCTTTTTTAAACTAAAAGATGAAATGGTAGAACTAGCAAAAGATGTTGACAAAGTTTTACTTATGGATTCATCAGGTTTTAATTTACCACTAGCAAAAGCTATTAAAAAGAAATATCCAAATAAAGAGATTATTTATTATATTCTTCCCCAAGCTTGGGCATGGAAAAAAGGAAGAATTCCGAAGATTGAAACATACTGCGATAAGCTTTGTTCAATCTTACCTTTTGAGAAAGATTATTACTCAAAAAAAGAGAAAATCACTTATGTTGGGCATCCTTTACTTGACGAGATAAAAGATTATAAAACTACAGCTTCAACTTCTAACAAAATAGCTTTTATGCCAGGAAGCAGAAAAAATGAGATTATAAATCTTATGCCAATATTTAAAGAGCTTATAAAAAGTATTCCAAATAAAGAATACATTTTAATTATTCCTTCTAAGTTTGATGAAGAGTATATTAAAACTATTTATGGAGATATTTCAGCATTTACTGTTTCTAATAATGCCCATGAAAGTCTAAAACAAAGCGATTATGCTTTTATTTGTAGTGGGACAGCTACTTTAGAAGCTGCACTTATTGGAACACCTTTTACTCTTAGTTATATTGCTAAAAAATTAGATTACTTTATAGGTTCGCGTCTTGTAAAACTTCCAGCTGTAGGATTAGCAAATATCTTTTTTTCAAAGATGGGTAAAGAGCTAATTCATAGTGAGTTTTTACAAGAAAATGTAACGGTTGAAAACCTTTTAAATGATTATAAAAAAATGAATACAAACAAATTTATGGAAAATTCAAAAGTACTAAGAGAATATCTTAAATTTGGAAGTTCTAAGAATGTCGCTCACATAATTCAAAACTAATTTAAATTTTGATAGAATATATGCCTTAAATAAAAAGATATAGGAAAATTATATGCTAGACGTTACACAGATTCAAGAGATACTTCCACATAGATACCCTTTTTTACTTGTAGATAGAATTACAAGCATGGAAGAAGGTAAAAGTATCATTGGTTTTAAAAATATCTCTATTAGTGAACCTGCTTTTATGGGACATTTCCCTGGACATCCAATTTATCCAGGTGTATTAATTCTTGAAGGAATGGCGCAAGCTGGTGGAATCTTAGCTTTAAAAAGCAATGATTTGTCATATGAAGAGATGAAAAGTAAAGTTATTTATTTCATGAGTATTGATGGGGCAAAATTTAGAACACCAGTAAAACCTGGTGATAAATTAGAATACAGAATTGAAGTAAAAAAATTAAGAGGCACTTTAATAGTACTTGATGGTAAAGCTTTTGTAGATGATAAATTAGTTGCCGAGGCTGAATTAAAAGCCATGGTAGTGGATAAATAACAAATATATGAATAATATCCATAAAACAGCTATAATAGAAGATGGCGCAATTATCGGTGATAATGTTACTATTGGCCCTTATACTATCATAGGCTCTAATGTAAAAATTGGAAATGGAAATATAATCGGTTCGAACAGTGTAATTGAGGGTAAAACTACAATTGGTGATAATAATAAGATTTACTCACATGCAGCTCTTGGAACTGATCCTCAAGATTTAAAATTTGATGGTGAAGAAGTTGAACTAATTATTGGAAACAATAATAAAATTAGAGAATTTACACTTTTTAATCCAGGAACAAAAGGTGGAGGGTCAATTACAAGAATCGGTGATGATAACCTTTTTATGGGTTATGTCCACGTTGCCCATGATGTAATTATTGGTAATCATTGTGTATTTGCAAATGTTGCAACACTTGCAGGACATGTTGAAATTGATGATTATGTAGTTGTTGGTGGATTAACACCAATTCACCAATTTTGTAAAATTGGAAGCCATGCTATGATTGGTGGAGGTTCTGTCTTAACTCAAGATATACCACCTTTTTGTTTAGCAGAAGGAAATAGAGCAAATCTTAGAGGTCTAAATTTAAATGGGCTTAGAAGAAGACTAGGAAGAGAAGATATTAATGCCGTTAAAAAAGCATATAAAGATATTTTTGAATCGGGGCAACCAATCCAAGAGGTTGCAAATGAATTAATAAAAACTCAAGATAATAAATATGTGTTAGAATTTGCAAATTTTATTATAAATACAAAAAGAGGAATTCCCTTTATTAGAAAGCAGGAGAGATAGAATATATGAGCAAATTAAAATGTGATTTTTGTGGAGTACAAGATAGTGCTCAAAATCCGGTAATATCAGGGGACAATGCTTGTATTTGTAAATCTTGTGTAAACGCTGCCCATGATATTATTAGTGGGAAAGAACCAGCTGAAGATGAACAAGCATTAAATCCTGATGTTAAAGCAGTAAGTGAAATAAAACTTCATACACCAAGTGAATTAAAAGCTTTACTTGATGATTATGTAGTTGGACAACACAGAGCAAAAAAAGTTCTTTCAGTTGCAGTATATAACCACTATAAGAGAATTTTTAGAAGAGATGAAATTGGTGAAGATACAGAAATTAATAAATCAAATGTTTTACTTATAGGACCAACAGGTTCTGGTAAGACACTACTTGCACAAACAATTGCAAGATATTTAGATGTTCCTTTAGCAATAGCTGATGCTACAAGTTTAACAGAAGCTGGTTATGTTGGTGATGATGTTGAGAATGTTATTACTAGACTTTTACAAGCAGCTAATGGTGATATTAAAAAAGCAGAAACTGGAATTATTTTTATAGATGAAATTGATAAAATAGCTAGAATGAGTGAAAATAGATCAATCACTAGAGATGTATCTGGGGAAGGTGTTCAACAAGCTATGCTTAAAATCATAGAAGGAAGTGTTGTAAATGTTCCACCAAAAGGTGGAAGAAAACATCCAGGCCAAGATATGACTCAAGTAGATACTACAAATATCTTATTTATTTGTGGTGGTGCTTTTGATGGTTTAGAAGAGATTATTAAAAGAAAAAAAGGTAATAATGTTTTAGGTTTTAACCAAACTAAAAGTAGTAAAAAAGATGAATCAGGACTTATCTCTTTTGTTGAAGCAGATGATTTAGTAAAATATGGTTTAATTCCTGAGTTAATCGGAAGATTACATATGATTGCTACATTAAATGAAATAACAGAAGAAGATATGGTTCATATTTTAACTGAACCAAAAAATGCTTTAATAAAACAGTATATTAAACTTTTTGAGATGGACAAAGTAAATTTAGAATTTGACAAAGATGCTTTACTTGCTATTGCTAAAAAAGCAATTGAGCGAAAAACAGGGGCAAGAGGTCTTAGATCAATTTTAGAAGATATTATGCTTGATATTATGTTTGATTTACCAAATTACAAAGAGAAAACTATTACTATTACAAAAGATGTAGTAAGTGATAAAAAAGACCCAAAAATCGCTTAATTTAAAAAGGAGAAAGAGTAGATGTTTTTAGACAAATTAATTGGATTCTTTTCTAATGATATGGCTATCGACCTTGGTACTGCTAATACTATCGTTTCTGTAAAAGGAAAAGGTATTATTATCAATGAACCATCGGTTGTAGCTGTTCAACATGATAAGTATGGAAAAGATAAAATATTAGCAGTAGGTGTTGAAGCTAAACAGATGATAGGGAAAACACCTTTGAATATTCAAGCTGTTAGACCTATGAGAGATGGAGTTATAGCAGACTTTGAAATGACAGAGAGAATGATTAGATATTTTATCGAAAGAGCTCACTCAAGAAAATCTTTCATAAGACCTAGAATCATTATTTGTATTCCTTATGGAATTACTCAAGTTGAAAGAAAAGCTGTAAGAGAATCAGCACTAAGCGCAGGGGCAAGAGAAGTATTTCTAGTGGAAGAACCAATGGCAGCTGCAATTGGAGCTGGAATTCCAGTTTCTGATCCTTCTGGTTATGTAGTTGTTGATATTGGTGGGGGTACAACTGAGATTGGTGTTACTTCACTTGGGGGACTAGTTCTATCTAAATCAATTAAAACAGCTGGTGACAGATGTGATAAAGCGATTATGGATTATGTTAGACAAAACTATAACTTATACATTGGTGAGAGAACTGCTGAAACTATCAAAATAGAAATAGGAACAGCTGTTAAACTTGACCAAGAGTTAAAAATAAGAGTAAAAGGTAGAGATAACTCTGGTCTTTTATCTACTATTGAATTAGGTTCTGAGGGTGTTAGAACTGCAATCAAAGAGCCTCTTAGAGAAATCGTTGCAGCTGTAAGAAGTGTATTAGAAGATATGCCACCTGATTTAGCAGGTGATGTTGTTGATAATGGTGTTACACTAACAGGTGGTGGAGCACTTATTCGTGGTTTAGATACATATTTAGCTGACATTATTAAACTACCAGTTAGAGTTGCTGATGAGCCACTTTTAGCTGTTGCTTACGGTACAAGTAAAGTATTAGATGAGGAAGCTTTATTAAGATTAATTTCTAATGAATAAACTACTCTTCGTTCTCCTTTTTATAATCATGGTTGGTCTATACATTTTTAATGTAGACCAATCATTATCTTCAAAATTTATTTTTATCAATAAGATAAAAGATTACTACACAGAAAAACTTGTAATTGTTGAAGAGACCTTAACAAAATATTTTTTTCAAGCCCAAACCATAGAAGATCTTACCCTAGAAAATCAAGATTTAAAAAAATTTAGACTACTTTATACAGAAAAGAATTTAGAACTTACTCACATAAAAGATAGTCATATGGACTTAAAAAATTACAAAGCTGATTTAAGACTTGCGCAAGTATTATCATATGTTGAATTTGATGACTTTACAAAAGTTTGGCTAGATGCAAAAAAAACAGACTCTCAAATAGAGGGATTGATTTCTGAAAATTATGCTGCTGGAATAGTTGTAAATAAAGATAATCAAGCATTAGCTTTATTAAATGGAAATGAAAAAAGTAATTATGCTGTTTATATAGGTGAAAATAAAGCTCCAGGAATCACCCATGGTAAAGCAAACTCAAATATCCTTTTAGCAAAATTTATTCCAATTTGGATAAATATAAAAATAGGAGATGAAGTAATAACTTCTGGTATGGATAATATCTTTTTTGAAGGCCTAAAAGTAGGTAAAGTAATAGCAATCAAAAAAATGGCAGATATGCAAGAAGCTCAAATAGAACCTTATATTAACGCTCTTAATCAAAATTTCTTCTATATATATTCTAAAAAGTCACTAAAAAAAACTAAATAATTTTATTAAGTACTCAATAAGTATCTTTATGATTAAATTTTGACATAAAGGATTTTTATGTCTAATACATTAATAAATAATTTATCAATTTTATATGTTGAAGATGATACAACAGTTAGAGAATCATTATCCTCTACTCTAAAACTTTTATCAAAAAAGATTTATACTGCTGATGATGGTCTTCAAGCATTAGAGATATTAAAAGATAATGAAATAGATTTAGTTATAACAGATATAAAAATGCCAAACCTTGATGGTCTTGAATTATCTAAAAAGATACAAGATTTAGACCTAAATATACCAATTTTAATCACAACAGCACATGATGAAATAGATTACTTACATAAAGCAATAGAGTTAAATATTGATGCATTTATAACAAAACCTTTAAATATAACTTCGTTAATACAATCAATTACAAAATTAGCAAAAGTAATATCAACTAAAAAAGAATTAGAAAAGAAAAAACATCAACTTGAACAATTTAAAAAAGCAGTTAATTTTTCAAATTTGATTATCAATATTTCACAAGAAGGTGAGATATTAAATATCTCTACAGACAATCCATTAGAGTTTGATTTATTTAATCCAGATAAGATAAAAATAACAAATATAAAAGAGTGTTTAAATGATGAGCACTTCTTATCTATTATAAAAAGTGCCAATGACTTAGATATATTTCACAAAAACTTATCTTTGAAAATAGGTGAAGAACAATATACTGTAAATATAACTGCATTTGCAAATGAATATGAAGATGATATAAAAACAATAAATCTTATTCTTAAAGATTTAACAAAAACCTTAAAGAAAAAAGATGAAATAATTGAAAAACTCTATATAGATCAAGTGACAAATTTAAAAAATAAATTTGCTTTATATAAAAGAATAAATGAGCTTTCTTCTAGTAATTTAATGCTTTGTATAATTGATTTAGATGATTTTAGAAAACTCACAAAATTGTATGGATACAAAATGGGAGATAAAATACTAAATATCGTTTCCCAAAAAATATTAAGAGTAATAAGTATAGAGCAAACAGATAAACTTTCATTTGAATTATATAAACTAGAATCTGATAAATTTGTACTTTTAGTTTTACCAAAAAATAGTTTAATAGAAAAAGATATAAATGATATTACAAGTAATTTAATAAATAAGTTAGAAGAGGATTCATTTGAGATAGATGAAAATGTATCTTTAGATATATCTTTTACCTTAGGACTTGCCTATAATGAAGAAGATGATATTTTAACAGAAGCTTTAATTGCAAAAGATGTAGCAAGAGAATTAAAAAAAGATTTCCTTCTTTACAATAAAATTAAAGGAATAAAAGATATCTTCGCTACAAATTTACAGTTACAAAAGAAAATAAAAAAAGCTTTCGATGAAGATGGAATTATTCCATATTTTCAACCAATAGTTGACAAAAATGAAAATATAATAAAATATGAAGCACTAGCTAGAATAATTGACACAGAAGAAAATAAGATATTAACTCCTTTTTCCTTTTTAGAGCAAATAAAAAGCTCAAAGAATTACTCTAAATTTACAAAAGCAATTATAGAAAAATCTTTGAAATGTACAAATATTTTACAAAAAGAGATATCTATAAATCTATCTTTTGAAGATATCTCAAACCCTGAAATCATACTTTTCTTAGAAGAAAAATTACAAAAATATAGTTCTGCTATAACTATAGAATTATTAGAAAGTGAAGGCTTAAAAGATATAGAAAAGACTATTAGTTTTTGCAACTTAATGAAGAGTTATGGCGCAAAAATTGCTATTGATGATTTTGGTGCAGGATACTCAAATTTTGAGTATTTCTTTACCCTACCAATAGATAAAATAAAAATAGATGGTGCCTTAATAAAAAGAGTAAATGAATATAAAGGCTATGTTTTAGTAGAGTCTATAGTTAATTTCTGTAAAAAACTAGATATCAAAGTTGTTGCTGAATTTGTAGAAGATGAGAAAACATTTGAAACTCTCAAAAGCCTTGGTATTGATTGGTTTCAAGGATACTATTTTAGTAAACCAAAGCCCATAGAGGACTTTAAATAGTGGAACAACTAAAAAAAGAGAATTATCTTAAAAAATTTAGTTTACTATTTATATTAACAGCTGTCTCTTTTACTATTTTAATACTATCTTTCGCACTATATGAAATAGCAAAATATCGAGATATTATTTATAAAGAAAAAGCACAACATGAATATTCTCAAAAAAAAGAGCAAATAAACAAATACTATCAAAACTATAAACAACTTATAAACTCTATAAAAACAAATCCTTTATTTACAAACTATATAAAAAATCCTTCCAAAGAGAATCTAAGAAATTCTACATCTCTTTTTGAAAGTTTTGTTTCCTATGATAAACACATAACTCAATTAAGATATATTGATATAAATGGAGAAGAAAAGATAAGAATTGATAGACCAAATACAAATGGCGATTATAAAATCATAGAAAATCTTAATTTGCAAAATAAAGAACATAGAAATTATTTTGAGAAAAGTATCAAACTATCAAAAAATGAAGTCTATATTTCAAGAATCGATTTAAATATAGAAAACAAAAAAATAGAGATTCCTTATAAACCCGTTTTAAGATTTTCTGTACCCATTTTTGAAGAAAATAAAAAAACTGGTATCCTCATAATAAATATTTTTGCTGAAGAATTGTTAGATAGTATAAAAGAATCAAAAGATTTTGATATCACTATTTACGACCAAGATAAAGAAGTTTTAGTGTCTAATAATAACTTACAAAATGAATGGACAAGATATTTAAAAAAAGAAAGAATTAAAAATACAAATTCTATTATTTTTGAAGAATTCTTAATAAAAAGTTCTGATTATGAAAACCTATTTATCTCTTTCTCTTCAAAAAATTGGCTCAATAGATTTTTAACTTTTTTTGATTATAAAGTGTTTTTATTATTTGCCCTAATTATATTCATAGCCTTTGTTTCAGCCTATTATTTAGCTAAAATCCCAAAAAAACTTTTTGATAGGATTACTTCTCAGCAAGAAATTCTAATCCAACAATCAAAAACATCTGCAATGGGAGAAATGATAGCAATACTTGCTCATCAATGGAGACAACCTTTAAATCAAATCTCTGTTTTAATACAAGAAATAGAGTTCAAAAAGAAATTAAATCTTTTAAGTGATGAAGAGTTTGAAACTATTTCAAACAAAATAAAAAATAGTCTGTCTTATATGTCCCACACAATAAATGACTTTAGAGATTTTTTAAAACCCTCAAAAGAAAAAAATCAATTTAATATTTTAGATACGATAAAAAATACCCTTAAATTAATCGATGCAAAGTTTTTAAATGACTATGTAACATGTGAAATTATAAATAATTCTAAAAACTCAATTAAGGAGTATGATTTAATCTCATATGAAAATGAATTTAAACATGTAATAATTAATATCTTAAATAATTCAATAGATGCTTTAAAAATAAACACTGAAGAAAATAATAAAAAAATTACAATAGAATTATTCAATAAAAAAAATATCATCATAATAAAAATTTCAGATAATGCAGGAGGAATAGAAGATTCAATAAAAGATAAAATTTTCGAACCTTATAAATCAACAAAAGAAGCACAACAAGGAACAGGACTAGGACTTTATATGTCTAAATTAATTATTGAAAATAACTTTCATGGTAAAATATCTGCCCAAAATCTAGACAATAAAGCAGTCTTTACAATCACACTAAATAAGGACTTAGTATGATGCCATCATTTTATCAACTTGTCCCCAAGTCAAATCATCATTTTTTTTATCTTTTTTAAACATATTATAAATATATCTTGCAAACATATCTGTTTCTAAATTTACTTTAGAACCTATTTTGTAAGTTTTAAACAGAGTATTTTCAACAGTGTGCGGAATAATTGTAAGTCTAAAAGAGTCTTTCATAACTTCATTTACAGTCAAGGAAACTCCATCAATACTAACACTTCCCTTTGGAATAATATATTTAGAAAAAGAAGATGGTAGCGAAATTATAAAATCAGTGGAATTTCCATTTTTATTGATAGCTTTAACTATCCCTAGGCAATCCACATGTCCTTGTACAATATGTCCTTCAAATCTATCACCCATCATCATAGCAGGCTCCATATGAACCTTACCTTTGTAATTTTCCATTGCCAATATTTTTTGTGACTCAGGAGAAAGTTCCACAGAAAAAGTTCCACTTGCAACTCTCACAACTGTTAAACATGCTCCATTTATTGAGATAGAGTCTCCAATCTTTGGTTCATATTTTGCTTTTAGTGTAAGTACATTTGATTTGAAACTTAGCACCTCAGCCATCTCTCTTATTAGTCCTGTGAACATGTTTTTCCTTTAAAATTGCTGTAAATCTTGAAATATTTGGTATAATACCGAAAACTTATTGAGAAGCTAATTTTAAACTATTCTAATTTTTTAACCTAACTTTCAAACACTTTTCAATATAAACAAAAAAAGATAAAGATACATTAGACAATTGTATACTTATGGAGATAAAATGAAATATGATGTAATCGTAGTCGGTGGAGGACATGCTGGAATTGAAGCCTCATTGGCAAGTGCAAGAATGGGTAAAAAAACTCTTCTTGTAACTATGCTAGTTGAACAAATCGGAGCAGCAAGTTGTAACCCCGCTATTGGTGGATTGGCAAAAGGACATTTAGTAAGAGAATTAGATGCCCTTGGTGGAGAGATGGGACTTTGTACAGATAGTGCAGGTATTCAATTTAGAATATTAAACGCTTCTAAAGGTGCAGCAGTTCAAGGAAGTCGTGCACAAATTGATATGGATAGATATAGAACATACATGAGAAAAGTATGTCACAATACAGAAAATCTAGAAATCTATCAAGATGAAGTAAGTTCACTTTTAACAAAAGATGAAAATGGTCTTGAGGTTTGTGGTGTAAAAACAAAACTTGGTGAAGAGTTCGAATCAAAAAAAGTGATTCTTACAACTGGAACATTTATGAAAGGTCTTATTCACATAGGAACTTCAACTTATGATGCGGGAAGAGCATGGGAATTACCCTCTTCTACTTTATCAACACAGTTAAAAGAGTTTGGACTAAATGTTGGAAGATTAAAAACAGGAACACCTGCAAGAATTGATGCAAAATCAATAGACTTTTCAAAAATGGAAGAGCATGGAGGAGATGAAAAACCAACTCCTTTCTCATTTAGAACAGATAAGTCAACTTTTAACCCAAAACAACACCCTTGTTATATCACATATACAAACTTGGGAACACATGGGAAAATAAGCAGTAACTTCCACAGAGCACCTCTATTTACTGGACAAATCAAAGGAAGTGGACCTAGATACTGTCCAAGTATTGAAGATAAGGTAAATAGATTTTCTGAGAGAGATAGACATCAACTATTTTTAGAACCTCAAACTGCAATGGCAACAGAATATTATATCAATGGATTAAGTACTTCTATGCCAATTGATGTTCAAAAAGAGATGATTCACTCAATAGTTGGTTTAGAAAATGCAAAAATCGTAAGATATGGATATGCCATAGAGTATGATTATGTTGATCCAACAGAGCTAAAACATACCCTTGAAACTAAAAAAGTGAAAAACCTATATCATGCTGGGCAAATCAATGCCACTACAGGATATGAAGAAGCAGCTTCTCAAGGACTAATGGCTGGTATCAATGCTTCTCTTGCAGTTGATAACAAAGAGCCTCTAATCCTAAGAAGAGATGAAGCATACATTGGTGTTTTGATTGACGATTTAGTTACAAAAGGAACAGCTGAACCATATAGAATGTTTACAAGTCGAGCAGAATATAGACTACTTCTAAGAGAAGAAGGAGCAGATATAAGACTTAGTGAGTATGGTCACAAAATTGGACTTATAAATGATGAAACAATCCAAAAAGTACAATACAAAGAAAAATGTATAAAAGAAGCAATTGATTTTATGAAAGAAGAGTGGTTTACTTCAAAAAAAGAGAACCTAGAACTTCTAGAAAAACTTGGACAAGATAAAATCAAAGATAGAGTTTTATTACTTGATATAGTTGGAAGAAATGGTGTTACAACAGAAAACTTTGATGAACTTTGCCCTCAATTTAAAGAGTTAGACAACTATATAAAAGAGCAAATAATAATCGAAGCGAAATATTATAGATATGTTGAAAAACAACAAAAACAAATAGAAAAAATGAAAAAAATGATTCAATTAAAAATACCAGAAAATTTTGATTATAAAGAAATCCCTGGACTTTCAAATGAAGCAATCGAAAAGCTAGAAAAGTTTAGACCACCAACTCTTTTCAATGCAGGAGAAATTTCAGGAATAACACCAGCTGCAGTTGATGTTATTCATTTGTATATAAATTTACAATGTAAGATACAAAAGTAAATGATAATATACATTAGTTAGTGATAATTTAATGCCTACTTCAACTAGAAATTTGACCCTTGATTTTATGCAAACTGAAAAGGGTCAATATTCTAGTTTTAAATTAAATGCTATTCTTGGATTGAAATATAACCACAATAATAAAAATAGCCATAACTTTTTAGTACAGTTCCAAAACATAAAAACCAACTATCTAGAAACAGTTGAAATCGCCCCAGAACTTTTAAGATATAAATTTAAATTAGGGAGTACATATAAAAAAGGTAAACTCATAAATAAAGATTTTAATGAGTTTGAAGATTATCTTGAAATTGATACTTTACAAATGAAAGAACAGCAACCACTCTATAAAGTGCTATCAAAAAATAATATCAAATATATTTTAGGTAACAATGATTTTAATGCGTTTAAATACGGAGGAAACTTTTGTTATGTACAGGAAGATGAAGATGCTAAATATATTATTCCTTCATATGTCATAGCACTCTACTACTATTTTAAATCTTCTTCTATGAAAGAGTCTTTGTATAAAGGAAATCCATTTATTTTATATGATAGTATAAATTCAAATCTAGGAGATAAAAAAGATGCTATCTTAGTATTAGAGTCACATGCTTCTAAACTTGATGGACCATTTATCTATAGATTTTTAACAAATAGTATTGCTCAAAAAGGTTTTGTAGATTTTTCAAGATATATTTCATCATTTAAAACTAAAAATGATATGGCTAAAAAGCCTACAGGTTTAATCCCAATAAAAGCCTTATTCCCTACAAGAGAAACTTTTAATATCAAAATAAGATACATTGAATTAGAAGATAGTTCTACCTATAAAAAAACTTATCTAGTGAATGAAATACAAAATGATGATTCAACCTTAGATTTTGAAAAGCTTACGATTTTGAAAAAAAAGAAAAAAGATGGAAAAATTAATCCAGATGATGAAGAGGGATTACATATAAAAGGTAGAAAACCGAAAAAAAGAAAGAAAACTGTTAATACCAAAACACCTTCTTTAATTTATGGTACAAACAAAATTAGAGAAATTGAAAATACTCAAAACCTATCATTAGTAAATAAAGATATTACCTATGGCTCACTTGAAGAAGAGAACCCAAATGTACCTATAGTAACAGATAAAGAAAAAAAAGGTGATGTATCAGTAAGTTTTTCAAAAGGAGAAAACTCTGGTGATGAAACTGCTCAACAATCAAGATTAGAAACAGATAATGATAATAAAAATGAAGTTTCTAAACCTCCTACTTTTGATATCTTTTTAGAAAGTATTGAATTTATTGAAAACTCTAATCTTGTCAGTGAATTTATATACGATGGTAGACCAAAAGATGTACCTGTTAGTTATACAAAAAGTAATGAATTAACAAGTCAATGTTCTATCCATAATAGAATAAAACAATATGTTACTTGTGCTTTTGAATATAATGATATAAAAATAGTTTTAATTGAAGTAGAATCAGAACATAATGACTTTGCAACCTGGGTTATTGCTTCAAGAAATGAGATATTTGAAGATGAAATTACTGAAGTTCTTGAGATGAGATATTCTGAATTAAATATTCTTGATACTATCAGAAATACCTATAATGATTTAAATACTCTAAAATTCTTCACATATAGACATGCTCAAGTCAATGATGAAAATGAGCATGAAGAAGTGCTTGAAAGGTGGTTATTGAGATTACTTAATAAAATTAGTTTTAAAACACTTAAAAGAAATATTTTTGCTAAATAGTGTGTAAAAAAGTGATTAAATTAAATTTTTATTATGCTTTTATCATTATTTTAAGTTATCTTATACTTTTTTTCTTATAATTGATTATTTATTGAGGGATTTTATGTTTAATATTCAAGATACAGTTGAAAATGTTATAAAAGTTAATTATTTATTTTCTACAGTAGAACAAAGTAAATTAACTGAAACTATACATCAAAGATTCAAATATTTTGTAGAAAATACAAAATCTTTTATAGTTGAGAACTATATTGAAAATGAATGGAGAGATAGTTTAGATTTATATTATTCAAAAACACTATACAACTGTGCCAATACTGTAAAAAGAATTCACTTTATAAATAAAAAAATTACAAAAGTTGATGATGTTAGTCCTGATGACTATATTGGATACATTACAATTCGTCCATTGCCTATACCTGAAAATGCTATTTCAAGAATACGATTTAAATGTACAAAACATGCATTTGAGGAGTGTGATGAGAACAAAATATTTTGTCTTGCAATGAAAACAAAAGTAAATTTGCCTCATATATCAATATCATATGACAGTTTTCCTATATATGCACAAGACTCAATGGTGGCAATATGTGCTCATGCAGATTTGTTAATGATATCAAAATTCATGTATAAAAAATTTAACTTTAATAACTATAAACTAAAAGATATAATCATAAATAATGCTATTGCATCTAAAGGAAGAAAAATCCCGTCAGAAGGCTTAACTGTTAGTGAAATGGTAGAAATTTTAAAAGGAAATAATTATAATCCAATTATTACATATTACTCACATGGGAAACATAACAATATTTCAATAACTGAACATATTGATTCATTTTTAGAAAGTGGTTTGCCTGTCATTATTGCCTTTGAATGCCATGTTATAATAGTTATAGGACACATGCATAATGAAAAGAAACATTATGTAATTGCAGATGATTCAACTTATCATCTTTCTAAAACTTTTAAACAAAGAGAAGCACATGTAGGCATTGTTTCTGAAGAAGAATTGCTATCAAGATTTTCAAACCTACAAACTGTTTTTACCATTGCTCCAACTTTAGATAGATTTTATTTACATTATCCCTATTTAAAATTGATGGTACAAAATTATTATAAAAATAAAATCCAAGAGACTTATGAAAAAACTGGTTTTACAGTTAACATTATCACAAGAGAAATTTTAGTAGAATCCTCAAAGTTAAAACAATTTCTTTATAATTGTGGAGATTCATCTTATACAAGTATAATTATGCCTCACTATGTTTGGTATGTTGAGTTTTATTTGAATACAAAAAAAGAAGAAAATTTATCACATTATATGATATTTGATGCTTCATCACATAAATATGATCGAGTTTATAGTATAATTAAAGATGAGGCCTCAAATGGTATACATTTTGTATCTGATAAAATGTCTAACAAAAAACAACTATCGTTGTTAAAAGAAATTTAAGGAGAAACAATAATGAATAATATCAAAGAAGAAAGTCTAGAGCAACAAGCTTTAAAAGCAATGACAGGGAGTGAACTTGGTTCAATATCTTGGGATGATATTGTTAAAGAAATATCTGAAAAAGAAGAAGAATTTAATAAAGAGGTTAATGCTTTAGAAAAATTAGATATTGAAGCACAATATATTGCATCTACATTTTACGTAAGATAATAGTAAAATGTAGATTCCTCTACAATAAAAGTAGTAAATATACACCTAAAACTCAATAGTATCAATCAAATCATTCATATTAAAATTAATTAAAAAAGATGCGTATTGATTTTCAAATATACTTTCAATATATTCATTTATTTCAATAAACTCTTTATCATCATCTTTAGTAACTTGATATTTGCTATTTTTATTGATTGTATATAAAAATATAGTATGTAAATATACTTTTACAATATACTCTTTTTCGGTTTTTTCTCTAAGCTCAGTGCTATTTATTTTAGATTTATGATTTTTAAGTACAGTACTATCTAGATTAATATAAATTTTTTCAAGATTTTCACCATCTCTTAAAATATACAATATATTATCAAAACTCATATCAATATTATTTTCATTCAACTTATCCCAAGAAATGATTTTATCATCAGTTGGATTTTCTGCACAAGTAATAAGTTCAGGTAAGCCGAATTTCTGATCCTCATCTTCTTTTTGCTTAGGAGTTTTATCTTTTTGAGGTTCAATAATTTCTACTAATATCAATTCTTCAAAACTTCTTTCAGGAGAAGTCAATTCAACTTTAATCTGTACAGTATCTCCAATTTCTAGGTCTTCATTTGGTTCTAATGATAATTTTATCTTTCCATTTTCTGGACTCGATTTTGAAATATCAAAACTATCACTTATTTCTTTAGGCTCCCCTGGTTTACTTCCACCTTTTGTTTCATTTGAATTAATATCAATAATTGAAATATTTAACTCTCCTGCATCATCATCTCTATCAAAATAATGGTTCTCCACATCTGTATCAAATTGTATCTTTTTAGACTTTCCTTTTTGAACTTTTACTGCATTGACTCCATTTTTAGAATTTGACAAGTTAAAATAAGAAGGAAATCTTTGAGGTAAGAATTCTTCCTCTTTTTCTTCTTTTTCTTCTTTTGGTTTACTTTTTTGATTTTTTGATTTTTTCTTTGTTTCATCTCTTTTTTCTAAATCAAAAGTGTTATTTAGAAGTTTTAATAAATCATTATTTAAAGGAAGATTTTTTGTAAAAGATTTTATTAAATCTCTAGTATTACTACCATCTATAGAAATTGCATCTTTTCTACTTTTATGAATACTTTCTAATCTACTATTTTTTAATTCTTTTGCCAATAGCTCTCTTAGATATCTATATTCTTCTCCTTCTTTAAGTCTATCTCTACTAGCCATAAATAATTGACTTCTAAAGTCATATTCCATATTTGTACAATCAACATGAATAAGTAAATGATCTTTTAAAAGTGGAAACTTTAGAGACCTTGAAATAAACTCATTTGTGAGATGCCCTTGAACCTGACCATTCATAGTAAATACTACATACATATTACTTCTAAAAAATTCATTTTTAATTGTATTTCTAGAATCTTTTGTATTTTTATCTCCAACTTTTGTTTTAAAAATATAGGAAGTAATTTTACTTTTTCCAACTTTATTGCTATTATGTTCTATTGTAAAGTAATCATCTAAGTATTTACTATCTTCGTCATCACCTTTTTCAAGTCTTTGCTTAAGACCAAAAGAAACTCTTTGCAAATTCCTATCATCAGGGTATCTTTCTTTTTTATCAACTAGAAGTATTGGTAATGCTGGCTCAAAAAGATATTCATCTACCCTATCTTTTAAATCTTTTGAAATAACTGATCTTGCACCTTCTGGCAAATCATACGAATATAGCTTAATAATAGAGCCTGTTGTAAATTTCCTTTCAAATAACCCTAAATCGAGTTCATCGATTTCAAAAGAAGGTATTTTTTCATCAATTTTAAAATATTCATACCAAGTATTTTTCTTAGTCTTCTTGTCATTTTCACTAAAAGGATGTTTTCTAATAAGAGTAAAGCCAAACTTTCCACTTCCATCATATTTTTTTGAAGCAATTAATTGATATCTATTTTTACCACAAAATACAATTGCCCCCGTACCACCCATATTATATTTACCTTGTACAAAAAGAATATCATTTTTATTTCCTTTTGCAATTGATAAAAAAGTCGATTCAAAGTCTTCTGGATGTTGCCCTTCACCATTGTCATATACTATCAAGGAAGTTTCATATGGTATTTTGCCATTTCTAGCCCTAGCACCTTCCTTTCTTGTAGTACCATCAGCTATTACTTGAATATCTAAAGATTGTTCTTTTACATATTTTGAATTAAGCCAGTTATATTTTTCTCCATAAAATTCTTCTACTGCTTCTTGCATACTTTTTGGAGCTTGAAAAGATTTAGGGTCAATATTTTTTTCATAACATTTTTTCATAAGTGTTGCATCAATAGAGTTTGTGAACTTTTCAATTAATGCACCAATAGAAGATGCTTGTTGATTTTCTATTGTAGAAAAATTATTTTCATTTCCACCAAGGGGATGCCAATTTTCTTGATTTTGAAATATTTTTTTCGATTCAATAATTTTATGAAGTTCTTGTTCATTTTGAGATTCAAACATTTTGAAAAATAAATTGTTCATACTACCTAACTCCTATCTTAAGACATAAATATATTTAAACTTCCCATACTTTGTGTCTTAAGTGATTTATCTTCTCATTTAGAGTTTTAATTTTTTTATAATCTGAAGTAATAACTTTTTGAAGCAATTTGTCAAGCTCTTTATTATGTGTTTTTATTCCTGAATAAATTTCAAATTGATTAAATAGTTCTTCTTTAACTTTATCAAACTTTGTTAAGTTTAATTGTTCTCTTATATTAGTAAGTAAAGTTCTTTCTTGAATACCCTTTTTCCCTTCAGATAATCTTGATTTATCGATTAAGTTTAATAGTTTACTTAAGTCTGAGATATATAGTCTTTTTAAACTTAATGCAAAATCTAAAACAACTTTCTTGGGAATAATACTTTTTCTATATAAAATATTTAGTAAATCAATAGTTGTTAATATACTTCCTATTGAATTTATTTTAAAAAAATCTTCAAAATCACTTATTGCTCCATCATCATCCGTAAATAAAAAAGTTTCATATAATGTTTCCTTCTCATATCTTGATTCATACAAAGCATAAGAGGAGCAATGTAATTCTCCATTATTATCAGTATAACAATGTACTTTCTTTACAAATGGAATCACTTCTTCATAATCACTTTTATACTCTACAAACTTATTAAATTTTTTTTGAATATAAGAATTCAAAAATTTGATATCGGCAACCTCTTTTAAGTTCTTATCAAAGTTATCTTTAATTTCATTAAAAACTTTAGGCAAAATTACAATTCTTTCTTCTAATTTATTTAATAAACTAAAAAAATCATTGTTAAAAGATAACTCTTCTAAGTTATCTTTTTGTATATCTGTTTGTAATAAATGAATTGCTGTACAAGCATCTAAAATAAGATTCATTTATTCTTCCCAAGAAATAATCTCAAGTTTAATTTCATCAATAAATTCTTGGTTAATGGTATCCTTATCTTCTAGTAGAGCCATTTCAAGTATAATTGAAAAACTTTCATTAATTTTTCTAGCTGTTAAATTTCCAATATGACTTAAAATATATTCTAATGTATCATCATCAATCGGAATTTCAGAATTCTCTTTAATATTAAAATCAAATAACTCTCTAACATACTCTTTTGCTTCTTCAATAGAAGGATGAGTAAAATCAATTTGTACTTTTGCTCTAGATGTTAATGCTTCACCAAGGTACATGGATAAATCTTCTATATCCATAAATGCTTTTTGAGTAAAATTAATAAATAAAGTTAAATTACTAGGTGTTTTATCAATAAATTGTCTCATAAATGTTGTAAATCTATCTTGAAGATTTTTGTTTATTGTATCAATATCTTCAAATTCATCTAACCAAATAAAAAAAGAAGAAAAATATTTTTTTTCAAAGGTAATACAATTTATTATTGTTGCCAAAAAATTTGCAATCTGTTCATCATTAGTTAGCCCATAAGGAAGTTCAAGATAATTTAAAGTCCCTTTTGTTGTGTCACCATATATATAGTTTTTTAACTTAAGAAAATGTTCATCTTCTTCTGCTTCTATCAAGTTTTTAAATACTTCTGCAATTATTGTATCATTTGAAAAAGTATCAATCATCTTAATTAATTCTTCTTCTCCTAAATCTTCTTTAATCTTTAAAAAGTCATTATATATTTCTTCTAAGGAATATTGACCTAAAAATGATCTCAAAAACTCTTGTACTATATTGCTTGAAGCTCTAGGTAAAGTAACTTTAACACTTTTTGCAATTGATATATTATTTTCCGTTGTAAGTTCTTGTAAGCGATTTGTTTTAGAGAAATATAAAGCAGCATGTGTTTTTCCACTACCATAAGTACCCCAATTAATTACAATTCTAGAGGGTTGTGTTTTAAGTGAAATTTTAATTCTTTTTTCTAATTTATTTTTAATATCCTTCATCCCAGCCCATATTATGTCCTTAGGGTTTAAGGGAGGGGTTAAACGAAATGGATTACCATTTAAACCTAATTTTTCAAAACTCATTAACTACTCCTTTTTCTAATTGAACCATCATTTTCAGTTTTGTACCAATCGAAAATAAATTTTGTATTTTTTTTACTACTTAAAAAATGTTTAATTTCACAAAAATTAACTATTTTCTTTTCTTTTAATAACATCATAAAACAAGTATATAGTATTGCTTGAGATGCAGTTACTCTGTTTGGGGCAATTGTTTTAAATAAATAAAAACTTTCATCAATATATTCTTCTATTAATACTAAATCT
>TARA_R110002033_G_scaffold12528_5_pt1 | contig 21927 bp, 9 predicted proteins | sample TARA_R110002033 | Tara Oceans TARA_R110002033 (sample SAMEA4397051) | marine metagenome | biome: Polar Biome; feature: [SRF] surface water layer (ENVO:00010504); material: water (ENVO:00002006), including particulate matter (ENVO:01000060) such as... | depth 5 m
AAGCAAAATATTTTAACACAAATACCTCTAATTGCATATTTTAAGATACCAAAAAAGATGAAAAGTGCAATAGGATACTTCAAATACTAACGACAGACAACACCTCCAAATCGATAAGTAACACTTATCAACACATAAATGCATTTTTCTTAAAAATTTAGCATTTATACTGGTTATTTGATATAATATTAACTAATATTATATCAATATTATGTAATTCTTAACACACATTAAGAATTGATAATAATTCAACAATTAACTAAACAACCACTTATTATGAATCAAAAAATAGATTTTAAATCAGTGAAATCCAAAGGACGCTCATCATTCCTAAGCAACGGATTTCTACTGATTTTAGCTTGTATTTGCACGCAAGAAATTGTTGCAAATGAGAAATTAATAACTTCCAAGGAAGTTAAACTAACAATTGTTCAAAATACCGTTACAGGAACGGTTTCAGATGAAATGGGGCCCTTGCCAGGGGCTAGTGTACTTGTAAAAGGTACAACTAACGGTACCCAAACCGATTTTGATGGGAATTATACTATTGACGCACCAAGTAATGCGACACTAGTAATTAGCTATATTGGCTTTAAAACCATGGAGGTTGCTATTGACAATCAAACAACTATTAGCGTTACTCTTCAAGAAGATGCCAGTAAGTTAGATGAAGTAGTAGTAACTGGCTACGGCACTCAAGCGAAAAAAGATTTGACCGGTGCAGTAACTGTAGTTGATACGGATGACCTTTTAGCTATTCCGGCAACAACCTTCGCCCAACAACTTCAAGGTAGGGCTGCTGGTGTAAATATAGTTAACGACGCAAGAGCTGGTGGTGAAGCTACCGTGCGTATTAGAGGTTTTGGTACCTTAGGAAACAATGACCCATTATATATTATTGATGGGGTTCCTTCTCAGACACAATCTAACCTAAACCCAAATGATATAGAATCATTACAGGTTTTAAAAGATGCCTCTGCCGCATCTATTTACGGTTCTAGAGCTGCTAATGGGGTAATCATCATTACCACAAAAAAAGGTAAAATGGGCAAACCACAAATTACCTACAATACCTTTTATGGAATACAATCTGCAGCAGAGGATGTTGACGCTTTAAACGCAGCAGATTTGGGTGAATATTTATATTTAGCTGACTTATACGCTGGTGTAGCACCAAGTCACGGTCAATATAGCTATGGACCAAATGGAGAAGTAACTATTCCAGATTTTGTTTTTCCAAGTGGAGCAAATGCTGGTGATGATGGTACTGACCCAAGTTTATATTCTCTAACACCAGATAATATCTATGCAATCACAGAATCGGCAGATACAAATTGGTGGGATGCCATAACACGTTCTGCTCCAATAATGAGTCATAACCTTTCTGCCTCAGGTGCTACTGAAAATGCACGATATGCTTTTAGTTTAAACTATTTTGAGCAATCAGAAATTATTAAATTTTCTGATTACAATAGAGTATCTATTAGAGCAAATACAGAATTTAAAGCTTTAAGTCAAAAATTAACTTTAGGTGAAAATTTTACAGCTTCTTTTGAAAACAAAAAAGGTGTTGTAAACAATTTTGATGAACAAGGTCCTGTACAAGGATCGTATAAACATCATCCTCTTTTACCTATTTATGATATTGCCGGTAACTTTGCAGGAAGTAGAGGTGCTAACTTGGGTAACAATTACAACCCTTTTGCAAGCTTATCTAGAAACCAGGACGATCGTACTTATGGATTACGTTTATTAGGGAATGTTTTTGCTAATTATGACATTACGCCTAACATTAGTGTTCGTTCTAGTTTTGGTTTAGATAGTAGAGTGGAAAGAAATAGAGATATAGGAAGACCACAACCAGAATATGTAGAAGGTAATTTCATCAATAGTTCTACAGCTCGTGAGCAATATGAATATCAATGGACATGGACCAATACGGTAAGTTATTCTAAAACATTTAACGAAAAGCATAATTTCGCTGCCTATGTTGGGGTTGAATCTATTCAACAATTTGAGGAGCGTTTTGAAGCATCTCGTCAACGTTTCAAATTTGAAACCAATAATATTATAAGTTATTTAGACTTAGGAGATGCAACCACATCAAGTAACCGTGGTTATGTATGGCAAGATTATTCTTTATGGTCACAATTCGGAAAATTAAACTATGATTATGATGGTAAATACCTTGCACAAGTTACATTAAGAAATGACTCTTCATCCAGATTTCAACAAGCAGCAAATAGTGCAGTTTTTCCAGCATTTAGTTTAGGTTGGAGAGCATCTGACGAGAGCTTTATGGATAGCGTTGAATGGATAAATGACTTAAAACTTAGATATGGTTGGGGACAAACAGGTAACCAACAAATTGGAGATTATAATGCCTATACGACCTTCCGTTCAGATATTAATACTGGTGGCTACCCAATAGACGGCAGTACAGGTTCACCAACTATAGGGTTCTCTACTCAAGCCTTCGGTAACCCAAATGCTAAATGGGAAACTACAACACAAGGTAACTTTGGTATAGATGCCGTAATGTTTGATAACAAGGTAAATTTCAACTTGGACATTTACAGTCGTACAACCTCTGATATGTTGATTGAGGTTCCACCAACATATACTGCAGGTCAAGCAACCGTACCTTCTTTTAACGTTGGTGAATTGGTAAATAAAGGTCTTGATTTAGGATTAGGTTATAGTGATGATAAGGGTGATTTTGGATATAGTGTAAATGTAAACTGGTCAACTTATGATAATGAAGTAACTGAATTAGGTGGTGAGAACATTCGTATTTTTGGACGAAGTGAAAGAATTCCTGCTTTATCAATAACACAAGAAGGTTTACCTGTTTCTTCCTTTTATGGATTTAAGACTTTAGGTCTTTTCCAATCTCAGGCAGAAGCAGATGCATGGGCTCCTTACGGAGATTACAACGCTCCTGGTAAATTTAAAGTTGAAGATGTAAATAATGATGGAGTAATCAATGATGATGACCGTACGGTAATAGGTACACCTCACCCAGACTTCACTTATGGTATAAACATAAACCTTACTTATAAAAACCTAGCGCTTAATGTGTTCGGTAATGGATCTCAAGGTAATGATGTCTTTAACTACACTCGTTATTTTGCGGATTTCAATACCTTTCAAGGTAATAAATCAACAAGAGCACTTTATGATGCATGGCAACCAACAAATCCACAATCCGACCCTTCAACTTGGGTAGCGGCTAATCCAAATGCTACTACTCCAATAATGGATCGTAACGATGCTGTTAGTAGTCGTCCTTCATCTTACTTCATTGAAGATGCTTCGTTTTTCCGTTTGAAAAACATACAGCTTACTTATAATTTTGATCAAAATTTATTAGAATCTATTGGTGGTATTGCTAATGCTAATATTTATGTTCAAGGTCAAAATTTGGTAACGTTTACTAAGTACACAGGGCTTAACCCAGAAGTACAATTAAGTAATACTGATGATTCAAGAAGAAACCTAACGTTAGGTTATGATGGTGGTGGTTTACCTGTAGCCCGTACATTTACTTTAGGTTTAAATGTAACTTTAAAATAATTTGAAAATGCTAATTAAATATATCATGAAAAAGAGAAATTGGATTTATATATCCTCATTAATTACAGCACTCCTTTTTGTCGTTGCATGTAGTGATGAGTTTTTAGACAGACAGCCCGAAGGTCAATTTAGTGAGGCAGACGTGGCAACTCCAGATGGTGTTGAAAACTTACTTATAGGTACTTATAATATGGTGCCAGGTGGTGGTCTTGAAGGACAAACATGGCATAATGATATTCATAGTTGGGTATTCAATATAGCTTCTGATGATGCTTTAAAAGGTACAGATGCTGGAGATCAACCAGAACAATCATTCATAGAAGCCTATGACTTTCAATCATTTAACGTTCACATACGTGATAAGTGGAGAGGTTTATACAAAGGTGTAGCAAATGCTAATATTACATTAACCACACTTGCATCGGTAGAAGAAGGTATATCTGAAGAAAGAAGAGCTCAAATAATTGCTGAAGCCAGATTTTTAAGAGGATTATTTCATTTTGAGGCTAGAAAAATGTGGAGATCACCTGTATATGTTGATGACACAAATTTTCAATTAAATGATCTTGAAAGCACCAAAATACCTAATGACAGAGAAATTTGGCCACTAATTGAAGCTGATTTTGAGGCAGCGGTAGCCACATTACCAACCACACAAAGTGACGTTGGTAGACCAACAAAATGGGCAGCAAAAGCATTTTTAGCAAAAGCAAAAATGTACCAAGGATGGGATGAAGCAGGTAACGCAAACACCACTAAATTGGGTGAAGCAAAGGTTATTCTAGATGATATTATTGACAATGGTCCGTTTATATTAATGGATAAATTTGAAGATAATTTCAAAGTTGGAACACGAAACAATACAGAATCAATTTTTGAAGTACAGTATGCAATTAGTAGTGCTGCAGATGGCGCTTCTAATAGAGGTATTGGATTAGCTCATCCATACACTGATCCTTGGGGCTGCTGTGGATTCTACCAAGCTTCACAGAACTTAGTTAATGCATACAAAACAGAAAATGGATTACCAATGTTGGATACTTTCAATGATTCTAACGTTCCGTTTGAAACTGATGAAACTACCACGCTATCTACCTATACAGGCACATTAGATCCTAGACTAGATCATTCAGTTGGTAGACCAGGTATATTATACAAAGGTTTCAAAATTTACCAAACTGATTTTGTACGTGATTTAACGTATGCAGGACCTTTCTTTTCAATGAAGCATGTGGCAGAGCCAGAAGCTTTTGGTCAAGGTGGCTGGGGTAATCTTTCTGCCAATAATTATAGAATCATGAGGTTAGATATGATTTATTTATGGTTAGCTGAAGCTGAAGTTGAATTAGGTGACTTAGAAAGAGCTAGAGAATTAGTAAATGAAATACGATCAAGAGCTGCTAATCCTGCTGGTTTTGTACCAAGGGCAACACAAGGCGCAGAACGTAATGACTTTACAATTGTTGAAGGAACTCCTGCCGCTAATTATGAAATAGCAACGTATGACGATGCATGGACAGATCCAGCAGTAGCAAGAAAAGCAGTACGATTTGAAACTCGATTAGAGTTTGCATTAGAAGGACACCGTTTATTTGATCTTCAACGTTGGGGAATCGCTGCAGAAACACTTAATGCTTATATCGCAAGTGAATCTCAATTGAGAAGTTATTTACAAGGTAGATCATTTGTAGAGGGCAAGAATGAGTTTTTCCCTATTCCTATTGAGGCTATTGACAGATCAGCTATTGACGGGCAACCTACATTAACACAAGATCCAGCTTATTAAAGTATAAATAGTATTGTTAATTGTTAGTTGCATAAAGAGTGGTTAAAACAGTTTTAACCACTCTTTATATTTTTATATATTACCAGAATTATTCATAAATACCAATGAGATGTGTTCTTATATAAACAGGTATCTCATTTATTCCATCTTCTGCTTTTAACTTCATAACTTCAGAAGGCACTAATGGCATATGACAGCTAATACAATTTTGAGATGCATTATGCTCTTGCCCCTCAATTACAATATTTATAGTACCAACATCATGGCACGATAAACATTTAGCATTAAACACATCAGCATTACCTCTTTGATTTTCATGAGGATTATGGCACGTTATACAGTCCATTTTCGGTGAGTTTACAAAACACGAACTTTCTCTCAACAATCCCATTTGATTTCCATGAACGTCTAGTTTAGTATTTGAATTTACATTTCTATAATTTTTGGAATACAAAGACAAGGTGTCTCCTGCAATGAATGAAAATGGATTTCCTTTTATCTGTTGAGCCTGTAAACCAGAATGACAAACTGCACAAGCATCTAAGCGTTGCTGTCTATTATATTTCTTGAAGTCATCTATAAACTTCCCAACTAAAACATCTGGGTTTTGCCGATGATATTTTACGTGATTCTCAGAAGGTCCATGACAACGTTCACAATCTATACCTAAAATTATTCTTTCTCTATCATAAGATTTACTGCCGCTAGTTTCATCTTTATGCTGAGCAAAGGTTACATGGCATTTTAAACAATTATCATCAACCTTTCTATTCAATTCACTTTCTGGAAAATTAGGACTATTTACCCAAGAGTCCGTGGGTTGAAAATAAGAAGCCTGTAATTGATATAAATCATTCCCTTTCCAATTAAGGTGGCTTTGTCCTTTTACACCTGAGCCAATTACAATATCAATTTTAGACTTTACTACTTTCTTAGTTTTATACTTAACATTTGACAGTTGAAAATAGTCTTCTTCATCTGCAACCATTTTTAATCGAACACTCCCTAAATCCAACTCGTTTGAATCTGGACTAAAATTTCCTTTAATCGAGCCTTCTTTAGGATAAAATGAAGTATTAAAATGAGCAGTTTCTAAATGCGTTTTATAAATATCTGCATGACACTCATAGCAAGTTTGTGACCCTACATAATTAGTACCATTATAATGAGTGGCTACTATTTCAGGCTCAAGGTATTCTGAAATCTCAACAGCATTTTTTACATACCAAAAAAGATAAATCAATAATAACCCAAGAATACTTAATATAATATATTTTACATTCTTGCTATTATTCATTTTAAACCCTATTATTATTTCAATTCTTGATTCATGAACCAATCATATAAAGCATCAGTTTCATAAGCCTTTATCCATGCATTGTGCCCAACATTCGGATACTTTGTAAAGATAACCTCGTAACCCATTTCCTCTAATTTGGCGACCATAGTTTCCGATTCAGAAATAGGAATAGATTTATCTTTCTCCCCATGAAATACCCATATAGGCATATTTCTATTGATCCAAGAAGCATAAGGCAAAGGTGTCATACCACAGACTACCGCCATTGCTGCAAAAGTTTCTGGATATTGCACTGCCAATTCCCATGCGGCACCACCTCCCCTACTCAATCCTGTTAAATATATTCTACGTTTGTCTATTCTATTATTGTCAACAATAGAATCTAACAATTGTTTTACAGCCCTAGTATTCCACCATTTTTTTGCATTCGGATTTTGAGGTGCCAGTATTAAAAAAGGAAATTTTTTGCCTTGTACTATAAGCTTTGGCGGTCCATTTCTTTTCACGGTAACCAAACTATCGCCAGATTCACCGCCACCATGCAAAAACAATAAGATTGGAAAATCTTTCTCTGGTTCTTCTTGATAATCTTCTGGGTAGTACAAGTAATAGGCAAGATTTTCTTTTACATTGGTTTCCATTTCTGAATCTATCAGAATTGGTTTTACCTGAGATGCGCAACTTTGAAAAATAACTAGTAAAATAATATAAACAATAGACCTCATCATTGACAGCAAAATTTTCAACCAAATGTACCCTAAAAACAAGTTCTTTTGAAGTTAAAGTATCTTTAGATCAATTCCTGATTAAAAAGCTAAACATATAAGAATTTAGTAAAACAAAAAAGGAGATGCAAATTGCATCTCCTTTTTCAAAATTATATTCCTTCTTTATCTGTATAACGTAAAGTGACCTACATACTTAATTGCATCACTATTTGCATTAACTACATACCAGTAATCTCCTGTTGGCACTTCTTTACCTTCGTAGGTACCGTCCCAACCGCTTACTTCATCTAATACAGCAACTACTCTACCATAACGGTCATAAATTCTCACCTCAACACCATCAAAAAGATCTCTGTTTTTAGGTGACCAAATATCATTTAAATTATCACCATCCGGAGTAAAGAAATTAGGGAATTCTAACATTCCTGTAAATTCAAATGGTACACTAAGTTCTAACTCACAACCTCTAGCATCTCTTACACGTACATTTACTAATCCACTTTCATTGGTAGTAAAGATAGTCTCGTCTCCAAAAGATCGACCATTGAAAAAGAATTCATATTCTCCATAACCACCTGCCGCAGAAGCAGAAACTTCATTAGGTCCTGTTTTATCTACGACCAAACTCAAAGGTTCATATCCTTCTACACTAAATTCTACCATATTCGTACAACCATTTTCATGGTAGATGTACACAATATGATCACCTGCCGGCAAATCTCCCCAAACATACTCATCTGTGGCATTTGCCGTAATAGCATCGGTTGGATCAATTGGATCAATTGCAAACATTAACTCAGGCAACAAATTACCATTTGCCAATTGAATAGTTGTGGTACTGGTAGGGAAAATACCTTCGCAACCATATTGTACTTGTGGGTTTGCAGTTAAATCAACTCCTATATCTATTGTGAACAATTCTGAAGCAGTACACATATTAACATCTTGTATATAAATAATATAAGATGCACCTCCTTGTAAATCTTCAAGAATTTCTCCAGTATAAGGAGCAAATGTAGCTGTACCTGTCTCATCTACGGGATCAACCATTTCAACTTTATACTCAAAATATGGTGTAGGGTTTACAGTCACATCATCAAAAGGAGTACCACCAACAACCTCAAAAACAACAGTACCATTGTTTGCACCAATACATAATTCATCGGTAGTTTCAATGTTTATAACTTGAATTTGATCAGGCTCTTCAACGGTGATAAAATCTTTCTCAAAACAACCGTTATCATCCTTAATTAATATTTCATAAGTACCTGCCGCCAAGTCTTCAAAAGTATATGTACCCGGATTATCAGAATCATTAAAGAAATCATTAAAGTTTGGTGCTATTGCAAACTGAATTAATCCTTCGCCACCAGCACTTACAGAAACCGTAATAGTACCGTCTTCTTCACCATTACAAGTAACGTTGGTGGGTACAGCATCAAATATAATTGGATCAGGTCTTACGATTTCAAACGGACCACCTATACTCATACAAGTAGACCCACTAGTTACAGCGATATAATATTGTGTTTCTTCTGGAAGACCTTCAAAAGTACCATTATCCTGAGGACCTCTTACTAGGGTTGCCGTAGCCGCAGGATTAAATGCATCTACAGGATCACCTATATATAAGTAGAATAAATCTTCACCTACACCACCACCAACAAATGATTCTATTCTACCATCCAATTCAGAAGCACATGAAATATCATCTATTAAGTTTGTAAACAAGGTAACATCCGTAGCATCTGTCATGGTAATACCATTAGAACGAATTGCCGGGCAAGCACCTGCTGAGTTCACCTTTCTAACATCAAATTGATACGTTATACCCTGAACACCTGTAATAGTTACCGAGTTTCCTGTCATTGGAACATAAGTACCAATAGTTACTCCGTTTTCAACCCTTAAGTATTCATACGTAAACAAAGGATCAGGATTCTCTACCGTCATTCTCATTTCACCATCGCCACCACAACCAGGTACTCTTGTCTGTACCAATACTGGCTGAATTGGTGGTGGTGGATCTACAAAATAAGCATCGGTAACAAATGAACATCCAAAACTAGAAGACACCTCAATAGCGTACCAACCTGAGCTTATATATCCTCCACTATCGCCAATGAAAGTAGGTGTATTCTGTAATCCACTCTGCGAAACAACGGCTGTATTATCGTCACCACTTAAATACAATAGTGTATAGTTATAACCTGCACCTGCAAAACCTCCACTTGCTCCAGCTGTAGCTGTAATAGCATCTCCAGATGTAGTATCATAAGCTTCAAGCACCGCATTGTTACCATTTGGACAATCTAGACTTTGTGGCTCTCTAATTCCTGCTATTATTTGTGGAACTTCTTCCAACTCAATTTCTACAGTACTTGTACAACCTTCAACATCTCTAACCTCAACTTCATAGAAACCAAAAGATAAGCCGGTAAATTCATTATCAACCGAGAATGCTGCAACTTCAGAAGTATAACTTACACCACCATCGGTACTCATTAACAATCTATATTCATATGGTGTAGTATCCCAACCGCCCGTACCTATTGCAACAATTTCTCCAGTATCGTTTGTACAACTAACATTTCCTATAGAATCCGCTGTCACTACTAATGGACCATTTGGAGTTCTAATATTGGTAACATTACTAGTTCCTGAACAAAACGGTGTATCAACAGAAACAACATCAACAACTAAATTACCACCAGGTAAATTATTTATACGTGCTTCGTCGCCATTAATATCTGGAAAATCAGTTGTATTAAACGTACCCGAAGCCAATGGTGTAGACCTAGTGTCATCAGTTGCTTCATAGACAACATAGTTAAACTCACCTACATAATCACCAACTGTTATAAACAATGCCCCATCATTTCCAGGAACAGCACAACTAACGGGTTTTGCTTCACTAATTAAAGCTGTAGGCACTATTGGTGCATTTACCGTGTGTACCGGCATTGGATAGGTACAACCAACCGTGTTATCTGTTATTTCGAATAAGTAATCGCCCTCTTCAGGCAAGTAAACATCCACATAGTTATTACCAGAAGAATTAGAAACAGGAGCCACAGGAATAACAGAAACAGTATTTACCGTAAAATCGCTAGTACCACTAACCTCTATACGTACACGCTCATCATCTCTACAGTTTAAAATATCAACCTCGACAATAGTAGGTATAACATCTGTAGGTTCATTAATAGTTGGCACATCAAAAGTAGTTTGACAACCATTACCATCTATTGCGTAAACCGTAATGTTTTGAGGTGAACCGTTATCAATTATTTCAAATGTATTTCCTGTTTGATAATTTTCAAATCCTGTAATACTATACTGATAACCAGAACCAATTGTCCCTGCATCAACAACATTTACAGTGATAATTGTTGAACTATAACGATTTGCACCAGGTTCACAAGCAAAATCCGGAGCGCTAGCAGTAATACTAAAAGCATCAGGATTATCGATTGTTTGAACAGCAGATAAAACTTCACAATTACGAGCAGTTACTACTTGAACTTGGTAATCACCTGCAGGCAATCCAGAAAATGCACCTGTTGTGTTTCTGTCCTGCTCTGTAGCTGTCGTTAAATTATTTAAAATATAAGTTAATGGTGTATCCTGTGATGTAAATGGAACAGCTGCATTAGCCGGACCAACAACAACCTCTATAGAACCATCATTTTCATCTCTACAACTAATATCAATTGCTTCTTCAGAAATAATAACTGGTTGTGCAGCTTGATTAAGTATGATATTGGAAACTCTTGTAAAACAATATATAGTTCCATCAAATACAACACGGTCAGTAATTAACACCTCATAAGTTCCTGGTGTCAACCCTGTGAATAACGGATCATTAGTTTGGGTAATAGGACCCACTGAATTTGAATTATAATCCGTTCCTGTAAGTTCAAAAGTAAAATCACCACTACCACCGTTAGTACTTATTGTTATAACGCCATCTGCATCATTACAAGTACTGTCTGTAGAAAACTCTCCTGTAGCAGATAAAAAGTCATAAACTGTAGCAGTACCTTGACTAGTACAGCCATTAGCATCGACCACATCAACTACATAATCCCCAGGGCTACTAACTATGTACGTATATTCCCAAAAACTACCTACTATCGTCGGTAATTGTTCATCACCACCTAAGGTAAATCTAGGCGTATTTATAGTATTAGGCACTCTCACCGTAATATCAAAAGCAGTAGATGTAGGATCACACTGATTTACAACTGTAAATTCTGGCACTGCCAAATCTGGATCTAGTGATATAATAGTCGCAATATCAAAAGAAGTACAACCACTTACATCTCTTACATACACATCATAATTACCATCTGGCGCAGAGAATGTAGTTTCATTAGTCCAATCTGAAGCAGTTGGTGAAATACCATTGTCCATAAAGGCAAACTCATATGGTCCGCCAGAACCTCCTCTACCTTGTACGGTTACTTGACCAAATGCATTACAATTGGCTGGAACTTCTTGTAAAATATCAATATCTGGTAGGTTTTGGTCTATAATAACCGAAGTAGCATCTGTACAATCATCAGTTAAATTAGTTACCAATATTTGGTAGTTACCGGGTAATTCGGGGTAAATATCATTATATGGTAAAGCTGTTGTTGTAACCGACGGTTCTAATGTAATTCTTGAACCATCCGCATCATTGATCAACTCGATCATTAAATCATCACCTATTGTGTAGCCTGTTATTTCATATGCTATCTCTCCATTTCTATTTACATCACATGCACCCGGAGTAGAACTAGCCGTAACATCTAATGTTGAAGGTGCGTCTATTGGTGGAATTTCTTGTTCATAAGTACATAATGAAACCATATCCATAACCACGACAGTATAGGCTACACCATATTGAATACCATCATCAGTATTACTGAAAGTATGATTATTAAAAGCTGGTAGATTATTTAAAACATCAAAACTTGGGTTATCTAATAATCTAATCTCATATGAACCTGATCCTCCACTAACACTTACCGAATACGTAAAGGTGCTATCATCACAAATAGTAGGTGCTGGTTGTGGTATAGGTGTTATTACAACTTCGTTGGAAGTAATGGTAACAGCATCTATATCTGTACAACCATTAGAATCTACTGTAATTACCGTATAGTTACCTGTTACTAAGCCTGCATCTAATATTTGTAATGGTAATGCAGAAGGATCAACATCTTCTCTACGTGTAATTTCTACGCCTGTATTATCTTCAATAATAAAATCAAAATTTGGGGTACCTTGGGTAACATCCACTGTAATACCCCCACTTACCGGACCACTACCACCACAAGTAGCCTGAATTTCAGAAACAATTGTTGCTGGCGGTGGAGTAGTATCCAAAACAATATCAAAAGTATCTACAACCGTTTCACACCCCCTTGCATCTCTTACCAAGTATGAATATGTACCAACGGTTAAATTTGAAAATACAGTTTCTGAACCCCATCCATTGCCATTAAAATTAACTTCATATGGTGGTACGCCACTTGTTGCATCAGGAATGATTGTAACAGCACCATTATTTGTAGAACTACAACTTACAGGTCTAGCTACGTAAGATGCAGCAGCAATATTCTGTGGTGGGTTTAAAGTAATAGAAACAGATTGTGCTATACAACCACTGCTGGTAGTATTATTATCTGTAATTCTGAAAACATAATCTCCAGGTATATTTGTATCATAATCAAAAGTATCTGAAGTAAGTGGTATTGCAGTACCAAAAGTAGCACCTCCATCAGAACTAACTTCATATTGCTTTGCACCAGCACCAGAAGTATAACCTCCGTTTACACTTACACTAATTCTTCCATCAGCTCCACCACAAGGTATTTCAGTAGTAATACTTGTATTTACCCTTAATTGAGGTGCTATTGTAATTGGTAGACTATCTGAACAGTCATTACCATCTACCACTTCAATCGTATAATTACCAGGTGCAAGACCTGTAAAAGAAGCGCCAGCCTGTAATGTTCCTCCGTTAATTCTATATTGGTGCGTTCCAATAGCTGCAGTACCTGCACTAGAAGTTACTGCTACTGTTGCACCAACACCTGCAACAAAACAGAAATCAGAAGCTGGACCATCTAATGAAATACTTGGCGCATCAATAGGATTTAAATCGAATGAAAACGTATCTGTACATCCTTCTGCATCTTCAACAGTTAATGTGTATGTCCCTGCTGCAGAAAGATTACTAAATGTTCTTCCAGATTTAGGACCAACTTGTGGACCTACCGGTGGAGTTAAAGTATATCTGAATGCACCCCAGCCGCCGGTTGCATTTGCTCTAACAGCACCTAAATTGCCATTTGCACAGCTCATATCTGTAACCGTACTTGTAGACAAATCTAAAACTGGTGCATCTTGAATATCAAATGAAGTGGTATCTGTACAACCCGTATCAGCATCTGTTACGGTAATCGTATACGTACCAACACCCGATGAAGGTAAAACTACTTCACTTGCACTTTGAGGTCCGCCTGTGAATAAACCTCCATTTATATCATAGGTATAGTTATTAGCAAATCCGTCAATAATAAAAGTACCTGTACCATCTGTTTCACCATTACAAACTCTTAAATCTCCGCCAGACTTTACACGAACACGAATAGAACTAATTACTACAGGTCTAAATCCTTCAGTATAAGTGCACCCGTTTACATCTGTAATTTGGAAAATATATGCTTGAGAGGCATCAAGATCATCGAAAGTGTCGTTGCCAAAATTATCATGAACTTCAGAAGCTGGACTAATTATGCTATAGTTAGCAATAGAAGCGTTACTTGTAGTTAATAATTGTACATCTACCGTATTATTACCACAATTACTATCTGATGTTACAAAATCGATATCTGTTGGTGGATCTGTGTCTAAAATTTCTATAGCAGTAAGTTCTAAACGACACCCACCTGCATCACGAATTATTGGTGTATATGTACCAGCTGCTAGGTCTGTATATGATGTAGTAGTCGTAAAATTAACTCCGTCAATACTAAAAACATAACCACTACCAGAACCACCAGAAAATGGACCAACAAAATCAATTTGTCCGCCATTAGTACCAGCACCTGTACAAGTAACATCAGTAACTTTAGTTGCACTACCTGTTAATGAGCCAACCGTATCTACCGTTACAGAAGCCAAATCTAAAGTACATTCAAATCCGCCTTGTTGGTATCTTACTTCAATATCATTATAAGTTCCTGCAGCTACTGAAATCTGCGGAGTACTTACCCATGGTTCAGAAGCACTTTCTCTATACGATATATTATAACCTCTACCGTTATTTATAGTAAATTCTAATTTTGCACCACCATTACTACAAGTACCATCTATACCTGCAACAGTAATATCTGGTGGTAATAAATCCTCAACATCAGAAGAAGCATTAATAATACAACCATTACTATCTGTAATAACAAAATCATATGTTCCTGCAGATGATACCGTATATGTTGTTGTACCAGAATCTGTAGCCGCATCTCCAAATGAAGGTTGCACACTACCACCGTTAACCGTAAAAGTATATGGGGCAGAACCACCAGTAGTATTTAAAGTAATATCTACGCTAGAAATATTTGAACATCCAAAACTGCTATTAACTTCAGTTGAGGCATCTAAGGCAGAAGCCCCAGCACCTATTGTTAAAGGATTTCCACTGGTATCTACCGTTTGTCTTGGAGCACTAATTCCGTTTAAAGGGTCTCCCTTACATTGTTGTGTTTCTACTTGTACTGTATATGTACCAAATCCTACAGCTGAAAAAGTATAAGGATTTGTTGCTATGTAAGCTGTAAATTCTTGGGCAACACCACTAGAATTTAATAAAGTATATTTATAAGGACCAGGAACGTTTGAAGCAGTAACTGTTATACTTCCTGTATCACCACTACATAAGGCATCTGTAAAAGTTGCTTCGATTTCGATTTCCTTCTCCTCTATTACAATTGGCTCATAAGGATACTCACATGTATTAGCTGTATTTCTTAATCTTGCCTTAACGTTATACGTACCAGGAGCTAGACCAGAGAATATTGCACCCTGCCAAGTTGTACCACCATCAATACTAAACTCGTAGGCACTAGATAAGTTGGTTATTTGAATTCTACCATCTACTCCACAGATGTAATCTTGTTTTACATAGGTTTGGGTAATTGTACTTTTCTTTACTTTAAAGTAATATGGTTGACCGTCTACAACAACTCGGTATTCGCCACCTGTTGTTGAAGAGACCGAACTAGCATCTAACGAAAATGTAGGCCCATTATGAACTTCAGTATAACAAGAACCGGTATTTGGACATTCAGTATTTACATTCGGTGTACAAGAACCTCCCAATACTTGCCATGAAACTGAAGTATGACTACCACCGGATAAACTTATAATACGATCATCATAATCTCCACATAAATTGAATCGTGCAATTGTGAATCCGTTATCGTTACAAGTCTCAGTAGCGTCTGCACCTACAATAATTGTTGAATACATTGCCGAAGCAGCTAAATTAGACTTTCGTGTAACTATGACTTCTTTTTCTGAATTGGGTTGGTTTTTGGTAGAAATCGAAACAGCCTTTTCGATTACAAGAGCCACCTCTTCGTATAAAGTAGTTACTTTAGAGTTGGCTAGTGCCGTAGTACCTATAACTGATATAACAATCAGTAAAAGTACATACAGCGCATACCGCTGTTGTTTTGGGAGCATAGGTTAAGTTTCGTTTTTAAGAACAATACCGATTTGGGATCTATAAAGTTCTTTGGTGTAATTTTTATACTTATATTTTATCTTTTAAATAATCATGTGTTCTCTAACATATTTCTAACGCCTGTATATGAAAAATAGTATCACCATAGCACTTTTATTCGTTGTATCGCTAAATTATTCTTGCGCACAAAATCCTGAAAACAAAGTAATTACACCAAAAGAGCCTGTTTTTTCTACTGAGCTGTTCGTCGATGAGCTACAGATACCATGGGGGTTTACCTTCCTTCCAGATAAAAGTATTTTAATTACTGAAAAAGAAGGAAAATTGATTCATTTTAGAAATGGAAAAAAGACGATTATCAGCAATGTTCCAGAAGTATATAATCGAGGTCAAGGCGGATTATTAGATATTGAAATTCACCCTAATTATCAGGAAAACGGATTTATTTACCTTTCCTATGCATCAACTGAAGGAAATGAAAAAGGAGGACATACCGCAATAATGAGAGCAAAATTGAAAAATAATGCTTTAATCGAAAAAGAGGTATTGTACAAAGCAATACCAAATACGACTAAAGGGCAACATTTTGGATCAAGAATTGTCTTTGATAATGACGGTTATCTTTATTTCTCCATCGGTGAACGTGGAGACAGGGATATTAACCCGCAAGACTTAAAGAGAGACGGCGGTAAAATATATCGTTTACACGATGATGGTCGCATTCCAAAAGACAATCCGTTTGTAGATGTAAACGGTGCCAAGACTGCTATTTACAGCTATGGACACCGAAACCCTCAAGGACTAATTAAACACCCCTTAACCGGAGAAATCTGGGATAATGAACACGGACCACGTGGAGGTGATGAAATTAATATTATAAAAAAAGGAGGCAATTATGGATGGCCATTGGTTACATATGGAATTAATTATGGAGGCACACCTATCACCGATAAAACAGAAATGAAAGGGATGGAACAGCCAATTCATTTTTGGGTACCCTCTATAGCTCCAAGCGGAATGACATATGTTACTGGGAACAATTATAAAAATTGGAAAGGAAGCCTATTGGTAGGCTCATTGGCTTTTCAATATTTAGAAAGATTAGTATTAGATGGCAACAAAGTTATAGCTCGCGAAAAATTAATGGATGGTTTAGGAAGAGTACGTGCCGTAAAGGAAGGTCCAGATGGTATTATTTACGTAGCCGTTGAAGGAAAAGGAATTTATAAATTAATTCCTAAAAAGTAAACTATAAAAAAACGCCTGTTCCTATAAATACTGGGGTTTCAGGCGTTTTTTATTCAAAATTTATTATAAAAAAACCTCAACTTAGGCCTTACCGGCATCTATTGCTAATTTTACAGAGCCGTGTTTTTTCAACAACTTTTCAGCTTCGGTATAATCTATATTCAAACCTTCCATAATATAGCGGGTACCTCTATCTACCAACTTATCATTGCTTAATTGCATATTAACCATCTTATTTCCTTTCACTCTGCCAATCTTAATCATTAAAGCAGTAGAAATCATATTTAGCACCAATTTTTGCGACGTACCACTTTTCATTCTAGTACTGCCGGTAAGAAATTCTGGTCCGACATTAATTTCTATAGGAATATCAGCAATTCTGGCAATAGGCGCGCCAGGGTTATTTGTTATTGCAGCAGTTAAAATACCCGCTTTCTTGGCATCTTCTAAACCACCAATAACATATGGTGTACTACCCGATGCCGCAATACCCACAACAACATCGTTATCATTTATATCATGAGCTTTCAAATCAACCCAAGCTTGTGCTGTGGCATCTTCAGCATTTTCAACTGCCTTTCTAATAGCGGTATCACCACCTGCAATTAAACCAATTACACGTTCATGAGGCATACCAAAGGTTGGCGGAATTTCTGAGGCATCTAGAATACCCAATCGACCACTTGTACCTGCGCCAATATAAAACAATCTTCCCCCTTTATTAAATCGCTCTGCCAATCCATCAACAAGTTTAGTCACCTGCGGAATAGTTTTTTCTACTGCATCAGCTACTTTTTTATCCTCCTCATTCATTTTTTGCAGAATGGTTTGGGTATCCATCAACTCTAAATTGTCATGATTAGACGGAGTTTCTGTAATTTTCTTATAATCCATTTTTCACTATATAATTTTAATATCTAGATTTTTAAAAGCTTTAAGTAATTGATTATCGGGGTTTAATTCGGTAATCATTGTATTAATAGAATTTATATCACATGTTTTGTATCGATGTTGAGAATTGAGCTTTTCAGAAATAGACAAAAGCACGGTTTTTTTTGAAGCTTTTATTACCGCTTTTTTTATTTGAACAATATCCCAATCAAACTCCGTTAAGCCAAAAGTAGCATCAACATAACCAGTACCAATAAAACTATAGTCGAAACGTATTTCAGATATATGGTGAATGGCATTTGCACCAATAGAAATTTGAGCCTCTTTTGAAATTTGCCCTCCAATAGAAATAACATTGATATTGGCTTTATGAGAAAGTTCCATTGCCACAGGTAAACTAATAGTAAAACACGTAAGGTTTAAATTTTCTGGTATAATCCTGGCAAGTTCCATACACGTTGTACCACCATCAAGAAAAATTACGGCACCATCTCTCAACATACTTATCGCCTTTAGTGCAATTGCGGCTTTATCTTCTAACTTATATATATTGGTATTTCTGGCACTATTGGTCATGTACCCCATTGAAATAGCACCACCATGAACTTTACGAAGTTTATTCTCTGCATCTAACTCCTTTACATCTCTCCTAATAGTGTCTATAGATACATCTAAAGCTTCAGCAATATCAGTAATAAGAATTCTATTATGCAAATCAACTTCGTTTAATATCGTCTGTTGACGTTCTTCCTTTAACATTTAAAAGCAACTTTTATACTTGTGAATAACACAAAGATAGCGAATTTTATCACATGCCGTTTTATGACGTTAATGTAATGTAAACATAATTTAAAGATTAATTAACAGCACAATACAGCATTATTTCTTGCAAAAAACAGCAAATATTTAAAATAACGCATATATTTGCATGAATTAAAAACCTAAAAATTTCATCATAGACTTATGAAAAATGCCGTAAAAGACTCCAAAATCGACATCACCCACAAACCCATTGGTCAGTTTGAAGAAACAAGATTCGAAAAAATTCACAATGTAATTTTTCAAGATTCCAATGAAGCTTCCATTCAAGTTGCTCATGAAATAGCTGCCTTAATTAAAAAAAGACAAGGTCAAAAAAGAAATTGTGTCTTAGGTTTAGCTACTGGATCTTCACCAATTAGAGTCTATGAAGAATTGGTACGCATGCACAAAGAAGAAGGTCTGAGCTTTAAAAATGTAATTACCTTTAATTTAGATGAGTATTTGCCAATGGAGCCAAATAACATTCAAAGTTATTTCTACTTCATGCATGAGCATCTTTTTAATCATGTAGATATTCCTGAAAAAAATATACATATACCAGACGGTACCGTAAGTATTGACAAAACTACGGCCTATTGTTTAAGTTATGAACGAAAAATTAAAGAACACGGCGGACTAGATTTTCAATTATTAGGAATTGGTAGAACAGGTCACGTAGGTTTCAATGAACCAGGTTCACACTTTAATTCAGGAACAAGAGTAATTACGTTAGATCATATTACTCGTGTAGATGCCGCTCCGTCATTTTTAGGAATCGATAATGTACCTAGAAAAGCGATTACCATGGGTATTTCTACAGTAAGAAAAGCTAAGCGTATTGTTTTATTAGGCTGGGGTCAAAATAAAGCGGACATTATAAAGAAAACAATTGAAGGTGAAATTTCTTCACATGTACCTGCAACTTATTTACAGGAACATGACAACTGTACTTTTGTATTGGACACAGGTGCAGGAAGCGAATTAACAAGAAACAAAACTCCGTGGTTAGTTGATGCATGTAAATGGACCGAAGAATTAAGATCAAAAGCCATAGTTTGGCTTTGTGAAAATACTGGTAAAACCATTTTAAGCTTAACCGATAAGGATTATAATGACAATGGAATGGCAGATCTTCTGGCAACGGAAGACGCTTATGATTTGAACATAAAAATGTTCAATAAACTACAGCATACCATTACCGGATGGCCAGGCGGCAAGCCAAATGCCGATGATACGCATAGACCGGAAAGAGCCAAACCTGCCAAAAAACGTGTAATCATATTTAGTCCTCACCCAGATGATGATGTAATATCTATGGGCGGTACTTTTGACAGGTTAGTTGAACAAGGTCATGATGTACATATCGTTTACCAGACTTCTGGAAATATTGCGGTTTCTGATACAGACGCTAGAAAATATGCGGAAATAGCGATGCAGATAAATCCATCCGATGCGGCTAAAAACATCATTGAATCAATTTCTGATAAAAACGAAACCCGAATAGATTCACCAGAAGTTAGAAATTTAAAAGGGAAAATTAGACGTGGAGAGTCATATGCAGCTACAAGATATATGGGGCTACAAGATGAAAATGTACATTTCTTAGACTTGCCTTTCTACGAAACTGGTACTATCAAGAAAAAGAATTTATCTGATGAGGATATAGCAATTGTAATAGACATCATCAAGGAGATTAAACCCCATCAAATTTATGCAGCAGGAGATTTGGCAGATCCACACGGTACGCACAAAGTGTGTTTAGATGCTATTTTCGCTGCATGTGATAAGATAAAATTAGAAGATTTCATGAAAGATTGCTGGTTATGGTTGTATAGAGGTGCATGGCACGAGTGGGATATCAATGAAATTGAAATGGCCGTACCGATGAGTCCAGGGCAAGTTCTGAAAAAACGGTATGCTATTTTCTGTCACCAATCTCAAAAAGATGGTGTAATGTTTCAAGGAGACGATTCTAGAGAATTTTGGATGCGAGCAGAAGAAAGAAATCGCGATACTGCCAATAAATATAAAGCTATGGGCTTATCCTCATATGCTGCAATCGAGGCCTTTGTAAGACATAAATTTAACTAACAACTAAATTGAATTAAAAGGCCTATTTTTAATAATAAAATAGGCCTTTTTACTATTTATGACAAAACAACTCGCCCTTCTAGCTCTAATACTACTTTTTAATTCTTGCGGAATTTTCAAATCTTACGAAAAACATCCTAAAAGAGAATTTAGAGGTGTATGGATTGCTACCGTGGTCAATATAGATTGGCCTAAAAACGGTAATGACACTTCTGAAAAACAAAAAGCAGATTATCTTAAAATTCTAGATTTTTATGAAAAGGAAAATTACAACGCAGTAATTGTACAAGTTCGTGCTGCCGGTGATGCTTTTTATGATTCTGAGTATGCACCATGGTCCAGATTTTTAACCGGAGAAGAAGGTACTCCTCCAAAATGGAATACAGATGTTCTAGAATGGATGATATCTGAAGCTCACCAAAGAGGCATGGAGTTTCACGCATGGTTGAATCCTTACCGGGCTACTTTTGATGAGAATTTTGAGGTGCTGGCAGAAACCCATGATTATTGCACACATCCAGAATGGATAGTACATTATGGCAAAAAGAATTATTACAACCCAGGGTTACCCCAGGTGCAAAAACATTTTTCGAACATTATAACTGAATTAGTATCCAACTACGATGTAGATGCAATACATTTTGATGATTACTTCTATCCGTACAAAATAAAAGATGCCATTTTCAATGATTCATTAGCATTTGAAACTTATGCTCAAAACAATCAAAGTATTGATGATTGGCGACGAAGCAATATTGATTCATTG
>TARA_R110002033_G_scaffold35382_25_pt1 | contig 21925 bp, 22 predicted proteins | sample TARA_R110002033 | Tara Oceans TARA_R110002033 (sample SAMEA4397051) | marine metagenome | biome: Polar Biome; feature: [SRF] surface water layer (ENVO:00010504); material: water (ENVO:00002006), including particulate matter (ENVO:01000060) such as... | depth 5 m
GAAAATGTAATTTCTTGCTGTTTAAAGATAAAGCAAAATTAGGGGTGCTAGATATGTTAGGAAAAGAAGTTTTAGAAACAAAATATGATGACATTACGGGTGAATTCAATAACATGATCATTGTAAAAAATAAAAATAAAGTAGGTATTTATAATTTACTTACTAAAAAAGAAACAACAGCCTGCATCTATGATCAAATTATAATTGATAAAACCGGTAATTACGGTACAATAGGCACTGCAATTTACAAACTCAATTTAGCTGACAGTACTAAATCTATTAAAATGTAATTTTGCTGCGATTACAATATAAGAAGGCAATTGTTGTTTACTGCAAATACAAATAGTTGTTGCAATAATCAATAATTGCTTTTCCTTTTAGTAAAACATCTGCTCCTATGATTCCGTGAACTGCCTTAGCTTTATGTGCTAGCAAAGCTTCGTTTACATGAGATAAATCAAATATTACCAACTCAATATTTTGGTTTTTCCAATAACCCAATTGCAAATTAAAGTCAGATGCAGATTGCGTGGTCATACCTGTGGCCCCTGCTCCAGATGCTTTTGTTTTAGAATCCTTGGCGTTAAGCTGAAATAGCGCTACACTTTCAAAACCAATACAGCTGTTCGAGGCTCCAGTGTCTAAAATAAATTTTCCTTTAACACCATTAATCTTAGCTGTAATAAGTAAATGCTGTGTTTTAGTAATTGTAAATCGTACTTTTTTATAGTTTTCTTTTTTCAAAACTTCGTGTAAATCTTTCATAAGGAAATAGTGATTCTCAAATATAACCTAAATTAGCAACAATTAAAACAAAGAGTAATTCAAAATGCTAACTTTGCATTTTCAAATAAATACTATGATAATTACAGATACGCACACCCATTTATATTCAGAGGAATTTGATCAAGATCGTGACGAAATGATACAACGTGCGATAAAAGCGGGTGTTTCTCGATTTTTTATTCCAGCAATTGACTCTCAAACTACAGAAGGCATGTATGCGCTTGAAGCAAATTATCCTGATGCTATTTTCTTGATGGCAGGCTTGCATCCTACGTATGTTAAAGAAGATTATCAAGTACAGCTAGCTCATGTTGAAAAACAATTGAGCGAGCGAAAATTTTATGCTGTAGGTGAAATAGGAATCGATTTGTACTGGGATAAATCACATTTGCCACAACAGCAAGATGCCTTTAGGAAACAAATTCAATTAGCAAAGCAGTACAAATTGCCTATCGTTATTCATTGTAGAGAGGCATTTGACGAAGTTTTTGAAATTCTTGAAGAACAAAAAGGACCTGATTTATTTGGGATTTTTCACTGTTTCACGGGAACTCATGAGCAAGCTTTACAAGCGATCTCTTATAATATGAAGTTGGGGATAGGTGGCGTTGTAACCTTTAAAAACGGAAAAATAGATCAGTTTTTAGATCAAATTGCCATAGAACATATTGTATTAGAGACTGATGCGCCTTATCTTGCTCCCGTGCCTTTTAGAGGGAAACGAAATGAAAGTAGCTATCTTAGCAATATTATCGAAAAACTTGCAGTTATTTATAAAATATCAGAAGAGGGGATAGCGGAAATCACTACGCAAAACTCCAAAGTAATTTTTGGTATTTAAATATAGAATTCATTATAAATTGATATTTTTTTTGTTCATTTGCCACCTAAAATAACCAAAATGCAAAAATTTGACGCTATTAGGCCATTTTATGATTCTGAGATCAATCAGGCCATTACAAGTGTAATAAATCATCCCATGATGAAGGCGATGATGGGCTTTACATTTCCTGATACCGATGATGAGGTTTGGAAGGAGCAGTTAAGAAAAACACACTCTATACGTGATTTTCAATGTAATTTTATTTACTATACTATTCAAAAAGTTTTAGAGAAAAGCTCTGAAGGTTTAACCACTTCAGGTTTCGAAAAATTAGAAAAAAGTGAGGCCTATTTATTTGTTTCTAACCATAGAGATATCGTTTTAGACACTACATTATTAAATGTGTGCTTGTTCGAAAAAGGGTTAGTTATGACAGCTTCTGCAATTGGAGACAATCTTGTTAAAAAGGATTTCTTGAATACATTGGCTAAGATGAATAGAAATTTCTTAGTTCAAAGAGGATTGACACCACGTGAAATGTTGTCTAGCTCTAAGTTATTGTCAGAATATATAGGACATTTAATTCAGCATGAAACGAGATCAGTTTGGATTGCACAACGTGAGGGCCGCACAAAAGATGGTGACGATGCAACCAATCCTGGTGTTTTAAAAATGCTTGCGATGGGATCTGATGAAGCAAACTTAATGGATTACTTCAAAAAAATTAAAGTTGTTCCGGTTTCTATTTCGTATGAATACGATCCTACAGATGTTTTGAAGATTCCGCAATTAATGGCAGAATCTAAGAACGAAATATACATCAAGGAGAAAAATGAAGATTTCATGACGCTACTGAGCGGAATCTTAGGTCAGAAAAAGAAGATTCACATTCATGTAGGTGATGTTTTAGATACTGAACTAGATGCTATAAAAAGTGAATTTGACAATACAAACAAGCAGATACAAGCGCTTGCACAAGAGATCGACCATTCGATACTTAAAAATTACAAATTGTGGCCTACAAATTATATCGCATATGATATTGTAACCAAAACAAATGAATTTGCACATTTGTATACAGAAAATGAGAAATCACTTTTTGAACGAAGACTTGAAATGCGTATTGATGGGGAGAATCCTGTAGCTTTACAAGGAATATTAGACATGTATGCTAATCCAGTTTTCAACAAATTGAAATATAAAGATGAGTCAGAAAGCTAAAATTTTATTGATTTATACCGGAGGAACGATTGGAATGAGTAAAGATTTTGAAACAGGTGCGTTAAAAGCATTCAATTTCAATAAGCTGTTGCAAAAGATCCCCGAACTGAAACAATTAGATTGCGCAATCGAAACTTATTCTTTTGATGAGCCTATCGATTCTTCTAACATGAATCCGGCGCAGTGGTGCAATATTGCCACTGTTATAGAGGATAATTATGAACAATTTGATGGTTTTGTTGTACTTCATGGTTCTGATACCATGTCGTACTCTGCATCTGCATTAAGTTTTATGCTTGAAAATTTAGCTAAGCCTGTGATTTTTACAGGATCGCAATTGCCTATTGGGGATTTGCGTACCGATGCTAAAGAGAATTTAATTACTGCGATTCAAATTGCTTCTTTAATTACTGATGGAAAACCAATCATTAGTGAAGTATGCTTATATTTTGAATATAAATTGTACCGTGGTAACCGTACTACAAAAATAAATGCTGAACACTTTAGAGCCTTTACTTCGCCTAACTATCCTGAGCTAGTAGAATCAGGCGTGCATTTAAAACTGAATTCCGAATTGTTTTTGGCTCCTAATACTACTGGAAGTTTAAAAGTACATACCACCATGGATACTAATGTGGCTATTATAAAAATGTTTCCTGGAATGAGCGAAGCCGTTTTATCAGCAATTTTAGCCATTAAAGATTTAAAAGGGATCGTTCTCGAAACTTACGGCTCGGGTAATGCACCCACAGAGGATTGGTTTCTAGATCTCATTAAGAAAGCTATTTTAGACGGACTACATATCATCAATGTAACCCAATGTTCAGGCGGAAGCGTCAATATGGGCCAGTATGAAACCAGTACAGTCTTGAAGGAAATAGGAGTGATTTCAGGTAGGGATATTACCACTGAGGCCGCTATAACTAAATTAATGTATCTTCTAGGTCATAATATTCCTCCTAAAGAGTTTCAAAATATTTTTGAGCGATCACTGCGTGGTGAAATAGCACTTTAATTTATTGGTTTACTTAACTTTATAAACCAACGGACAAGACAACACCATTTGAGATTTTCTGTGTTTTTCATAGTAAACATAAACGGCTACCGAGACTAGACATATCAAACCTTGAAATGCCACAGTACTTCTTGTGCCAATAATGTGTGATAAATAACCTATAATTAAACTTCCTACGGGAATCATTCCTTGATAAGCCATCATATAATAGCTAATGCTTTTTGATCTCATTTGAGAGCTGCTTTGCGTTTGAATATAAATATTTATCGAAGACGTTTGTCCCATCATTCCAATCCCACTTGCAGTCATACAAATTAGAGTTAGAAACAAATTGGTTGATAGTGCTAAAATGAAAATACTTGTTCCCAATAAAATACTGGCAGCTAGCATAATTTTATTAATGTTTGCAGTAGATTTCAGGTTGGCCAAATAGATAGCCGACACAATCGAACCTATTCCTGCTGCGCTTTCAAACCAACTAAACGTTTGTGCATTTCCATTAAAAATATCTTTGGCAAAAACAGGCATTAAAGTATTGAATGATATTACAAATAAACTGCTGCAAGTGAGCATCAGTAGCATTCGAGCCATATCACCTTCTTTTTTAACATAATTCAACCCAGCAACCAAATCATCAATCATTTTAATTTTATGAAGTGATTTAGGTGCTTTTTCGATGCGCATTAATGATAGCGAAATCAAAACTGGAATATAACTCAGGAAATTACCAATAAAGCAAATGTCTTCTCCATATTGATGTAAAATTATCCCAGCTAAAGCGGGTCCAGAAATTCTGGCAAAATTAGTTAAGGTTGAATTTAGCGCCACAGCATTAGGTAAATCTTTTGGATCGTCGACGATATCCACCATCATAGTTTGACGACAAGTCATGTCAAAAGCATTTATCAAACCTTGAATTAGGCTTAAAGCCAAAATAAAAGTGATATTGTATATTTTTAAATAGATTAACACGGCCATGGCACCAGCTTGTAGCATCGCTAAGGATTGCAGTACAATCATTGCTCGGTGTCTATCGTAGCGCCCTATGATACTACCTGCGATGGGAGCAAGAAACAAAGACGGAATCATGCTTAGAAAAGTAGCCAATCCTAATAAAAATACCGAGCCAGTAATGCTATACACCATCCAACTAACCGCAGTTTTTTGCAACCAGGTACCAATCACAGAGACTGATTGCCCGTAGAAAAATAATTTAAAATTTCGAGATTGAAGCGCTTTAAACATAACAGATTTTATTTACTACAAATTTCGTCATTTTGAAATCATTAGAAAAATTAATAATTTTACTGATAATGATTAGTAATACTTATTAATATGGAAATTCAGCAACTGCATTATTTTATTACAGCCTCGAGAGTGCTGCATTTTACAAAAGCAGCTGAGCTGTGTTTTGTCACGCAGTCAGCATTATCGCAACAAATAAAAAAATTAGAAGAAGAGTTGGGGATGCCTTTATTTTTAAGAAGCGCTAAGAAAATTCAATTAACAGAGGCGGGTTCTGTTTTCTTAAAACATGCCAAACAAATACTTAATGATGTGCAATCAGGTCAGCAGGCAATCGATGATTTAAATGCTATGATAGGGGGAGAATTACGAATAGGCGTGACTTATATCTTTGGCGTTTTGGTACTGCCAGTGGTGCAAACCTTTGCTAAAAAATACCCACAGCTACGTATTATTGTAGAATATGGCGCTACTGAACCACTGGAGCAAAAATTATTGAATAACGAACTCGACTTGGTTTTAGTTATTTCTGCAAATCAAATTAACCCTGCTATTAAATCGATAGCTTTATTTGACTCGGAGTTGGTTATGGCTGTAGCCAAATCAAATCCTTTGGCTAAGTTAGCCAAGATTCCTTTTCGTGATTTAGAAAACATTCCATTGATTCTACCTTCACAGGGTTTTAATTCACGAGAGTTTCTAGACAAACTATTCGAAAAAAACAATATGCATCCCATAATTCCCATTGAGTTGAATGCTATACATCCTTTATTACAAATAATAGAAAATAGTGATTGGGCTACCGTTGTGACAGCAATGGCTTTAAAAGGGTGGGATAATTTAAAAGCAGTAAAGTTAGATGGCGTTGAGACCGCTAGAAGTTCGTTCATACTAACCTTAAATAATGATTACCAAAAAAAAGCAGTGAGTTTGTTTATTACAGTTTTCAAAAAAATCCTTTTACACAATGGAAATATAGAAAAGTGAAGCTCTCAAAATTTACTTAATATTTATTGCTAAAGCTCATTTTTTTAGTGTTATTTGCAAACCTAATTAGAGAGGTGGCCGAGTGGCTGAAGGCGCACGCTTGGAAAGCGTGTATATGGCAACATATCGAGGGTTCGAATCCCTTTCTCTCTGCGAAAACAAGTGATATTTTTCACTTAAAACGCCTTAAAGTACTAAAAACCTGCAAGTTATGGACTTGCAGGTTTTCTTTTTTTATGCCCTGTACCTTCATAATTTTCAAAAATGCTCCTATTTTTTGTGGCACATTCGTGGCGCGAGGGACTTGAAAAAAAAGTGTGCCACAAAATCGTTGTAACTAATTGATTTACAACATGTAAATGGCGTTAACGACTTGATTTTAAAGTATTATAGTTCGACCTTTATTAACTTAAAATGTTGAATTATGTTAGAGAACAGTTTTGGATTAACCTTCTTTTTGAAGAGTCCGCGAAAAAAAACTAATGTCAGATCTATTTATTTAAGAATTACAGTTGATGGGATTCCTAAAGAAACATCTACGAAGTACACATGGAATGTGACCCGATGGGATCAGAAACTGGAACGCGCTACCGGAAGTAAAGAAGATTCAAGGGTATTAAATGAATTTTTGAATTCTCTTGAATTAAAAGTAAAAAAAAGAAAAACCGATTTACTTTACAACGATCAGACAATCACTGCGCAGAAACTCATTGATTACGTTAAAGGGAAGGTTGCTTCAAAAGCAAAAGTTTTAGAAGAGTTTCAAAACCATAATGATGAAGTCAAAGCGTTGGTGCCGAAAGAGTATGCTTCAGGCACGCTTGAGCGTTATGTAACAGCCAAATCTCATGTTAGTGATTTTATAAGGTTTAAATATAACGTAGATGATCTTGAATTCAGGGAGCTGAATTATGAATTTATAAAAGATTACGAGTTTTACCTTAAAACAGTACAAGGATGCAGCAATAACACTTCTTTAAAGTATATATCTAATTTTAAGAAAATTGTGCTCAGAGCCATCGCTAAAGAGATTATTACAACTGATCCTTTTAAGCTGTTCAAGGGTAAAAAGACCAAAACGAATAAAAAACCCATGACTGCAGAAGAGCTTTTTATATTGGAGGATCGCGATTTTGCCATAGAGAGACTCGAAGTAGTTAGAGATGTTTTTATTTTTCAATGTTATACGGGATTAGCTTATATAGATGTTTTCCAACTGAAGCGGGCAAATATTAAAATCGGTATTGATGGGGGAAAATGGATTATGTCCGCGAGGCAGAAAACGGATTCCGAAACTAACATTCCATTGCTCCCAAAAGCTGTTGAAATTATGGAGAAATACAAAAAGCATCCTTTATGCCTGAAACGTGGTACTGTCTTGCCTGTTTTGTCAAATCAGAAGATGAATGCCTACTTGAAGGAAATCGGTGATTTATGCGGTTTCAATTTCACATTGAATACGCATAAAGCGAGACGTACTTTTGGTAGTACAGTTACGCTGAACAATGGTGTGCCGATTAATGTAGTTAAAGAAATGCTTGGTCATCAATCTGTTAAGCAGACTGAGGAATACGCATTAACAGAACAAGTGACAATTGGTAGGGAGATGCAAGTATTAAAGAATAGATTGGATAGGGACAAAATTATTACCCGAGGTGAGGGGCTTTCTGTTCTCGAAAGAATGGAAAGGGAAATTCAAGTATTGAAGCTGCAATTTGTTACTGCTGATAGTGTGCAGAGTATTATAAATAATGGTGAGGAACTTCTGGATATAGATTTACAGATGGCAAAGTTACGTAAGATTTTTAATGCTTGAAAAGTATTTTAATATTACCAAGAAACGCTTAAGATAAATCGTGAGGCTTTATTGTTATTTCCACTTCGCTTCGATATCCTGGATGATAGCATGGTCGGTAATTGATATAGCCCATTTGTTGCAACTCCTTAAAATATTTATGATAGGTTGGGAACGTGCTAATATGTGAAAGCGACATTATCTTGCTACGACTCACTTTAATGATTCTTGTGTGTCCTTGCTTATAAGCGAGACAAAGAATTGCGCTCAAAAGTGCAAAGTGCCAAACATTAAGTCTGTGATCTTTCTCTAAAATGGAAAGGTAGTTTAAAAGCTTTTTAAGTCTCATATTATTTTTTATCGTTGAACAGATTCATTAAATCTGATTTGTTGTAATAGTAAGATCCTAAAACTTTTTTGAAGCGCACTTTTCCAGTAATCCGGAGATTCTTTAACGATGCGGCAGACATATCCATTAGTTTCTTGACAACACGGCTTTTAATCCATTCTGGATTTAGGTCGTCATCGTCTTTATTCTGGTTGTTCTTTATAATTTGTTTGAATTGGTCTACAAGCAATAGAACAAATTGCCTTAAATCATCTTTATTTATATTGTCGTTCATCATCGCACCTCTCATTTTTAATTGTTAAGTTGTGAGCTAAGATATGCTGCAATCTTTTTCGTTGCTTGAAAGTGGCGCTTTGGGTCGCTTTTAGGCATTAAAAGTCCATGCTTAGGAATTTAATATATATTAAAGAATTTTTGCTTTTGCAGTATGAATGAAGAGATATCAAGACGATTCTTTTAAAAAAAATTCCCAGTGGCGAAAAAACTGATAAAAATACACTACTTCAAAAAGTTAGATGCTACTTGGATAAGCTCAATGCCAATGAAGTGTTTTTTTATTTGTTCGCTCAAGTAGCTCCAGCCGAACAAATGGAGAACTTTTTTGCAGAAGAGGAAGCTTATTATTGCCTCTCCTGATTAAGTTTATACCGACACTTTTACCTTCGGCATTTAATGAAAATTTAGAGCGCGAAAGGTTATTCGACATTCCCATCAATAGAAACGCATCGTGAGCCTCACTTTATAGCATCTATGTAAAAGCATAACTTTGAGAGTACTAAAAACGAAGATTATGCCAATACAAGATGCCTTAACTATTCCAAAGATATTCATTGGTTTAGACATTCACAAAAAAAGCTGGACAGTTTCCATTCAAACAGATTTGTTTTTTCACAGAACCTACTCGATGCCTTCTGTTGCCGAGGATTTATTCCAATATGTGGAGCAAAGATTTCCTAATCACGAAGTGAGTTTAGTTTACGAAGCAGGTTGTTGCGGATTTACCGCAGCTCGCTATTTTTTAAATTTAGGCTGGCATGTTTTGGTGGTCAATCCATCGGATATCAAGACAGGAGACAAGGAAAGGTATCAAAAAACAGATACCTTAGATTCCAAAAACCTCTCTAATCAATTAAAAGCAGGTGTTCTAAAGGGAGTTTATATTCCTACTGAAGCACACGAACAGTTTACGACTTTGGCTCGTCATAGAACGCAAGTGACCAAGAAACTCCGACAAAGTAAATTGCATATCAAGAGTATGTTGCTATTTCATGGTATAACAATACCGCAAGAGTTTGATAATTCCAATTGGAGCAAAGATTTTATTGTATGGCTTGAGAATATAAAATTCAGCAGTACTTGTGGAGAATTGGCTTTGCAGAGTAAAATACGGATGTATCAATTTATCCGGTCAGAGTATTTGGAAATTGCCAATCAAATGCGTGCTCATTGCAGGAAAACCCAAAAGAAAGATTATAATCTCTTGAAGAGCATTCCGGGAATTGGCGGTTATCTAGCCAGTGTAATTTTGGCCGAATGTGGTGATTTGCGCCGATTCAATAACGAGGGACAATTTAGCTCCTACATCGGATTGGTGCCCGGGATTTATAATAGCGGTGGATCAGAGAAATGTTTGGGAATAACCCCTAGAAGCCGTTCGCAATTGCGGAGTTATTTAGTGGAAGCAGCTTGGGTTGCCATTAGAAAAGATGCCGAAATGCAAAATTATTACCGCAAACATCAAGGCAAGAACGTAAAGAGTGTTATTATTAAAATCGCTCATAAAATGGCACGAAGAATACTCTCGGTCATTAAAACGGAAACGCCCTATCAAATCAATAGAAATTTAGTGTTAGAAAAATAAAAACAATCTTCTTAAAAAAGCTCAACCATGACAGAAAATAGACTGCAAAACAGCCAGGGTGGTTCTATAAAACGAAGCCACATTTTGTAGCAGGCAGCTATTTTTTATTCTTACAATCATACAGATGCTGGTGGCTACTAAAAGTAGACCACATAAAGGAGCGGGAGCCTTAAGAATTTTAAAAGAAAGACTATGAAATAAAAGAGATCTAAATTCGTGGCATTATTGAAAAAGTTAGAACAACTTTTTCAGTCCCAGCCTTCGGCGGACAAAAAGTTGTTTCCAACTTTTTCAACAAGCCGTTGGAACGGCATTTTATACTCGAAAAATAACCAACATATAACCCTCTCAAAAGTTGTTAATAACTTTACGATACTTTACATAGGAGAGGCTGTTACGTTTCACTTGAGCAGAAGTAAAAGCAAAGAAGGAAAAAGCAACAGACAAAAAACATGAATCGGAGAAAATATAGCAACGATTAAAGAAGGTAGAAGAAAAATGGTTTAAAAAGATGAAATAAATAAAGATACCTATACTTTCATGAGCCAGAAGGAACAAGAGTTATTTTAGATGAACGTCTGCCACTGTGGTAATCCTTTCACAGGATCACCATCACGAGGTAAATCAGGAAAACATTTTTACTATTATAAATGTAAGCTCCCTCGGCATAATAATCTTAGTGTTGTAAAAATTCATGATCAGTTTCTTTCTATATTAGAATTAATTACTTTTCTGAAAAAATGATTGACAACATTGTAAGAGGTTGTCGAATAAAAATAAATAAGGAAACAAGTATTACAAAAGCGAGAGTGGATAAGGCTTTTGTTTGGTAATAACTTATATTATATCAATGGCAATTATCTTGCTCACAATATAACAAAACCATTAAGTTATAAGCTGCCACTGATGAATGAAAGAGGATTTTTTAAAATTTAATTATAATAGTTTATTGCACAGCTATGACCTTATTTTAAAGGATGATTTATTAAGATAATTTTGTATTTTTATAAGCAAATGTTTTGTTAATAATGTATTACTAAATCATACTTTAAATGAATCAAATTAGTCTTAGCATTCCTTTTCAAATTAATTTAAAATTAGAGAAACCACTTTATTTTCGTTATGAAAAAGTTGATTGTGGTCTTATATCTCAAATAGCGATTAAAGAAGGATTACATCCAGTAACAGCAGTTCATAAATATAATTTAATTCATGAGATAAGTACTGAAAAAGGACAAAGTTTTCAAGTTTCATTAGAAGGTAAAAAAGAAGGTTATAATATTGTAGGACTTGCTGAGCATCTGCCAGAAAAATATGTATTGAATGACACAAGAATTGACAGTGTTACGAATTCAGGAAAATCTCTTCGTAAAGCTCAAGTTGGAGCGACGTATTCTTTGTTAGCTCATTGGTCATTGTCTAAAGAAGCGGCAACAATAGTTCTTCCTACCGGGACGGGTAAGACAGAAACAATGCTGGTTTCAGTTTTAGCAGATAAAGCCTCAAAAGTTTTAGTTATCGTGCCTACTGTTGATTTGAAAAACCAAATTGCAGATAAATTTGCTACTTGGGGTATTTTAAGGGAGCTTGGAGTTATAACAGGTGCCACATCTAATCCGTCTGTACTTGTTCTTAATAAAATAATTGGTAATATCGAAACAATAAAACATATCAATTCAGTTGATGTAGTTATATCAACACCGGCTTTAATTGCAAGAGCACATGGAACAGTTTTGGAAGAATTGAAAAAATCTTTTTCCCATGTTTTTTTTGATGAAGCTCATCATATCGAGGCAAATGAATGGAAGCAGATAAAAATTCTATTTAAAGATTCCAAGATAGTCCAGTTTACTGCAACTCCATATAGAAATGATAAAAAACCTATAGAAGGAAAAGTTGTCTATAATTACTCATTAGCCAGAGCATTAAAAGATGAATGTTTCTCAAGAATTTCTCTAATTTCTGTAGATGAGAGAAATCCTAGAAAGAAAGATAAGGCAATTGCAGAAGCTGCAATGGCAAAACTTAGGCAGGACAGAGAAAAGGGCTGGACGAGACACAAAATGATGGTTCGTACTGAAACAGCTCCAAATGCGGACGAATTGTTTAGAAATTACAAAAAATGGTTTCCAGATGAAAAAATAATTGCTGTTCATTCAAAGACCAAAGAGAAAAGAAAGATAATTGAAAGTATAAAAAAAGGAAAGTATGACATAGTCATTTGTGTTGATATGTTAAAGGAAGGTTTTGATTTTCCTGATTTCAAAATTGCTGCAGTCCATAAATTACATAAATCTCTCGCAGTATTATTACAATTCATTGGAAGATTTACAAGAACGCAGGATGGGCTTGGAGATGCATCCTTCATAGTCAATTTCGCTGAAGAAAATCTATCAGTTGAGCTAGAAAATTTATTGCAAGAGGGATCTGGTTGGGAAGACGTTATAAGTGAAATAGCAGATGCTAGAAAAGAAGATGCGGAATCTTTATTATCCTTCCTGCAGGGATGCCAGCCCTATTCTGGATTTGATTCTCCAGATACTGAACTTAATCCAAAACTTGTTTACCCAGCTTTAAGCTGTGTATGTTATAAAACGGAGAAGGTGGAGTGGAGTAAATTTAAAAATGCATTCAATCTAATTAAGTATGCTTTAACTCAACCATATTATAATAAAGAAGAAAATGTTTTTTATTTTACTACTCAAAAAAGAGAAAAAGTAAAATGGGCTAGAACAGATAAAATGCGTGATCAAACTTGGAATTTAATTGTCATGCATTTTGATAAAGAAACTCAACTTTTATATATTGGTTACTCGGAAAAATTGCTGGACATTAAAGAATTGGTGCAATCAATAACAAGTAAAGAGCCAGTTCCGTTAAATGGTGACTGTGTATTTAGATCATTTGATTCAATTAAGCGATTAAGTATTGTGCATGCGGGAATTTTTAAGCCGGCTAATCACTTACACAGATATTCAAGATTAAGCGGAGCTGATGTTACAACTGAGCTGTCAAAATGGAAAAAAGGAAATAGATGTCAAAAGTCAGATTTTGTTGGGATTGGTTTTCGTGATGGATTTCCAGTAAGTGTAGGTGCGTCGGTAAAGGGGAAAATTTGGAGCCCTGCTCGAATGGGGGATCTAAAACAATGGAAGGAATGGTGTCTAAATATAGGCAAATTAATTACTGATGAGAGCATTGATTCAAACCAATTGTTAGAAGATTCGGCTGAGAAAACACAAATTGAAAAATATCCTAAAGATTTAATTATTCTAGCGTGTGACTGGGCGGAAGAATTATATGATAAAATTCACAAGATAAGTTTAGAAACTTCAACGGGAAGTATTATGCTAGCTGAATGTTTTTTAAAAAATACAGAAATACAGGAAAAAAGATCTAGTTTTATTCTTAATTTACCTGATCAGGTTATCAATTTTGCTATAGTTTTAGGAGGGGAAAAAGGGCATTCTGTTGAGGGTTTAGATGATTCTAAAGTTGTTGTTGAAGGTTTAAGAAGTGACCCCATGCCATTAAAAACTTTTTTTGAACAAAATCCTCCAACTATGTTTTTGCTGAATGGATGCACAATAGCAGGCTGTATTCATACCAATTACAACATTTCTCCCAAATTGCAGATTCCTGCGGAGCGTATTGAGATTTTAAAATGGGAGGATGTTAGTTATACGGCTGAATCAATGTATAAAAAAGGTAAAAGGCGTGATAATTCAGTACAGGAGTATGTAATGAAACGTCTAGTAAATCAAGGCGCAAAAATAGTTTTTAATGACGATAATTCAGGAGAGTCTGCCGATATAGTAGCAATTTTTCAGCATGATGACATTATTCGTTTTGAAATGATTCATTGTAAGTACTCTAAAGAATCTTCGGGTACACGATTGAAAGATCTTTTTGAGGTATGCGGACAGGCTATTGTATCTTTACGATATAAGTGGAAACCGGAAGAATTGTTAAAATATTTAGAACGCAGAAATGCTATGGGAGTTTTAAAAGATAAAAGATTTTATCACGGAGATAAAGATGGAATAGAAAGTATTAGAAAAGCACTAAGATATACAAATGTGGAATTTGAATTTGCTATTGCGCAGCCAGGAGTTAAAACGCCGAACATTAATGTTGAAATGATGGAGTTTTTAGGGTCCATTTATTCTACAGTAGTTGAGATGACCGAAACTAAATTAAAATGTTATTTCAATTCATAATCAAGAAAATAGTAATTAATTTAATCATAAACTTGGATCAGTATAAATAGTACTAAAATTATGTTTCTGACGGGATCATTGTTATTAATTGCGATTATTTTTTTTAATTTTAGAAAAGAAATATCAGATTTATAATCAGCTATAAATTGTGGCTGATAAGATAGATTTAGATGCTTTAGCATCTTTTTTTGTTTAATAGAGATTTTATAATTACAATATGAAACATTCAGAAATAATTAAGAACATACAGGCATTCGATTTAAAAACTGCAACATCTGAGGATATTCGCAAAAATCTACAGCTACTTGAAAGGTTTGGCGTAATGATAACAACATTACATCCTGGCAAAAAAATTATTCGGGCAAGACTTTCGGAGCCGAAATCATTTAAAAATGTCTCAGCTTTATCATACAAGCCTCAGAAGTTTAATCAAATATTCCAAAGAGCTAGTACCCCGCAGAAGACTATGTTCTATGGTTCCATCGTACCAGAAATTCAAGGAACAACCGAACCTACAACTGCGAGGATTACAATTCTTTTTGAAATAAGTGAATTTGTCAGGGATACCAAAACAATCGGGGAACTAGATATTACTTTTAGCGCATGGGAGGTTACTGAAGACATTGATTTAGTATCAATTGTCCATCATAAGGGATTTCAAAGACCAACACAGCTATCGAATAATCTACAACAACAGTTTAAAAAATTAATTAGTGATAATCCAGAATTAGAAATCCCATCCTTAGAAATTAGTGCTTTTTTAGCAGGTGAATTTGCAAAAGAGTCAATTGGACACCATACCGATTATAAAATTTCTGCAATATATTCGGAAATTGTTTCCGAAAAATATGACGGAATCCTTTATCCAAGCGTAAGATTGGCAGGAGAGGGTATTAATATTGCGCTAAAACCGGAAACAGTCGATACTAAATTAAAATTTTTGGGAGCTTCTGAATGCAGACTCTATAAAAATGAATTGAATGTTTTTTTAGACAATCTTACTAATGCAGAAAGGGATGAAATAGGGTTACTGAAATTTAGTCCTCTAGAGGCACCATACTTTATTGGTGAAGAATTTTCTAGGAAAAGTGTTGGACTACTATGAGATGTGCAGGTTTTCTTAAGAAGAATATAGTGATACATGCCGGAATTACTAAAAAGGAATCTGACCCCAGTTGTAAAGATTTTGCAACAAATATAAATAGCAATGAATAACGCAGGCATAGAAATCTTAGACGAAAATTTTATTGGAGGTGGTGGAAATTGGAAGGTATATACTCACAATCTAGACAAAGAATTTATCATTAAGAAAAGAGATGGATTTGGCAGTTTTAGTGAGGATAAAAATCTTGAAAATTATCAAGCTATAAAACAAATAGGCTTACCAACTTTAAGCTCTTTTGCCGTTGAATTTCTGAAGAAATACGACAAATTTGTGCTGGTTGGAGAAAATTTAAACAGCAGCGAGAATATAATTTATGTTAGTCCTAATAGCATTCGTCCGCTGCCAGAATATCAAAAAGAGTTTTTAGATGAAAATTTAGAAGCAGTATTTAGACAAATGGTTGAGAAGGAAAGGACAAACAGAATTGATAGCATGCCAGTAGCGGAGAGGTATCGATACGAGAACAAACTGACGCAAATAGTCGATTTCGAAGTGTTCTGCAATTCTGCGATTGAAGATTTAAAATTAGCATCTCATAAGAAAGTATATATCAGTTATGACTGTTATTTTATTGGATCGAAGAAGAATTCCAGTATATCCGATTTAACATATAAGTTAGCTGATTTTGACGACATTGAAGAATGTTGTGACCTGTCTTTCCAAAAAATATTTGATACCAATAAAGGTGAATTTAAGAGAACAATGACAAGTTTTTTACAATACTTTGTTTGTGAAATGAATATTGATAATTACTTAGATTATCTTGGAGAGCTCTAAAAATGAATATAAAAACATTGGTCTGGCACATGAAGCTAAGTTGATCGAAGCGGATTATTATCTTTTCGTATTGAATTTTTCCTTTAGTTATATCATTTTCCTTAAATTATGAATTCATATTTTTCAGATATCGATTATCAAATAATAAAGCAGATTAAATTGGCCCAAAGCAGAATATTAGTTGCAGTTGCATGGTTTACTAATACTGATATTGGAAAAGAAATTATAAATAAGAAAGGAATCGATATTGAAATACTTGTTGATGATAATAAAATAAACAGAGAATCCGAAAATCTAATTGCCATTATAAGGGAGGGAATTGAAGTTACTTTTGTGAAAGACCTTAATGAAAAATATTATCAGATGCACAACAAATTCTGTACTATTGATAATGCTATTGTAGTTACGGGTTCATATAACTGGACGTACAGCTCCAAGAGTAATGATGAGAATATAACGATTATCAATGACCAGATAAATGCTGCTTTATATGCTCACGAATTTCGCAGAATTAAAAATCTGAAATTTCCTGACGACGGTTTTTCTATTAGTCAGGAAGAAAGAAAAGAGATTGTTGATTTGATATATAATGGATTGAAAGAATTATTAAGAGCAAATATTGATAATTTTGAAAAGAAGCTTATTTGTGAGTGGTCAAATGAAAAAGTGAAGAATAAAATTAGAATAGTAAATGAGCGATCCCGCAACATTCTTCAAAGTATGTCAGGACATTTAGCAGTCTATAATGAACTAATATCTAAATATGGACTCCAGTTCTATACTTTAGCTTCGGAGAATGAGAAAATTGAAGCTCGGGATAAATTTTTAAAAAAAGATTTAGGCAAACTCGATGATGATTTACGCTTGGGTCTTCAATACTTTAAGGTTTTTGCCATTAAGAGGCTCTTACAAGATTACGCGAAATTTTTAAAAGACAATAATGACTGGGACAAGACCCAGCGAGTACTAAAAGTAGTTAAATTTATTTCGGATGAGAAAAATGAAATTGGTAAAGAAATTAATATATCCTTTCTATAATTAAAAAATTAAAATAAATACGTTTCATATAGATCAATAATGTTTTAAAAATTAGAATATGACTGCAGAAAATTACTCTAAAATTCAGGAAGGAATTAGAAATAGTACAGAAATAATTTTGGCAGTCAGACATGGTTTGGGAGATATTATTCAGGATACTACATTCCAAGCTTACATCCTCGGTGATGATTCATATCAATATTCATTCGTATGGGGATATCTGCCAGATTTAAATTTATATTACAAGTTTATGCTTGATAATATTATCACTGTAAAAAATACAACTAAAAAATATTCCGTTCGAAAACAAGCTAGTTATCAGCATGCAATTGAAGAAGAGCAATTTGCAATTCTCGAGAACTTTACGAATATTTTTAATTAAATTGCAAATGACAAAATCATTAAATATTAACGGTGTCGAATTTAATACCTATTGATATTTTTCCGCCATGTTGTTAAACATTGAATTTTAAATGAGCGCAGAATTTATAAATTATTTAGAAGAATTAGTTGGAGACCAGCATTTGCAGCACTTTTACCTAGTGAACCATGTTCTTTCATTAAATAGCAGAAATATTACTCCAAGTAAAGTCTTGACTATTGGCAACGAGGAGCATTGGATTCTAGTATTTTGTGCAGAAGGGCAATTTCATATCTATGGAAATAACTGGGTAGACAGCCAGCTATTAAAATTTCTGGATTCAGTTGATTTCAGTGAAATTTCAGACGGTTATTTTTTCTCGGGGAACCGATATTTAATTGAGTATCTGATGATTAATAATGAATCTGTAGGAATTATTACATTTAAAAACAGGGAATTTTATGAGACAAAAAAAAACTTAAGTAGTAGGGAAAGTGAGGATTTAAATATTGGATTTTGCACCATGGAAGATCTGAATGAAGTTACTGAAATGAACTGTTCTTTCTTCGAAGAAGAATACAATGGAGAAAACAACAAGGATTTTGATGAAATTAAGGTTGATATGATATCTCACATTTTAGACAAGAAATATTTTGTAGCAAAAGCAGATAATGAGCTTGTAGGTTTTTGCAGCATAATGGACACGGTATTTGGTAATTCTATGATCGGAACAATTTATATTAAGCCAAAATATAGATCTAAAGGCTATGGTCAGACATTATTGCAAAATACAACACATTTTGTATTGACTGAAAACCCTAAATGCTGGCTAATGACTGATGAAGCAAATATTTCGTCTAACAATATGGTTTTAAAAATTGGTTACAAAAGAATATTCCAATATACCTCTGGAAATATTAAAAAGTTGTAGTTGATCTCCTTAAATATTTAGTTTTTCCTTATTCTAATATTTTTTTTAGGTTCCAATTATCTTTTTTCTTTTTGAATGTTTTTTTCAAAAATAGTTATTTTTTTGATTGAAAATGTACAAAAGGATTAATTGAAGGTGTTCGACTGTTGAACACCTTGAACTATATGTTTTATTATAAGTTGTTGCATAGAAGTTGGATCACAAGGGAAATTCGATATTTTGTAGCAAAATATACAATATTCTTAAGACACGTAAAAGCGACATAATCCTGTAGAAGTGCACTGAAAATTGATGAGATGTAAGATTTATTTTTACACTATACAAGCAACATTTTAAAAAAAAATATGGACTGATGAAGAAATTAAAGAAGGCAGAGAAAAGGATAAAAAAATGAAAAAATGAAAAAAAAATACTTTTTCAGCTGGGAAAAAAAGAAAAAATGATTCTTTTGGTAAAGAAAAAACAGGCGGTAAAAAGCCTGTTTTTTTATATAAATTCAAAAATGAAGGTCACAGGCTCGAACCCCTATTTGGTCTAAACCATTGTAGTTTAAAGGTTTCTTACTTCCCACAAAAAAGTATTGGGGTAAATTTGTAGCAAAAAAGTTTTTTTTAAAAGTAAAAATAAAGACGTATCATTTTTAGCAAACGCATAGATTGCTACTAAAGAAGCGATTGTTGCTATTATACTTTCTAAATTCATAAGTTAAAGATACTAAAATAAAACAATTAGTTTTAGTATAGTAATATTGAAGCTACCGAGAAAACTATCTAAATTTATTGTTCTACATCCCCCCATTCAAATAAATGTCCTTCGCCTGGTTTAATTGAATTAATGTACTCTTGAAAATGAACTCTTGGATTTTCAGCATATTTAACCTTATCAATTGGTAAATTATGAAGCATTCTATATTTAGTAAGATACCCGTCATTTTCCCAATCTTTCCCAAAACCAATTATGTAATTGTAATAAAGCATCAATTGTTCATCGTTAGACATTTGAGATCTTAATATTTTTAGATAACCTCTCGATTGTTTATAGTCTATTAATCCTTCTCTTTCTTTGTTTACAACGTATTTAACCGTACTATATAAATGTCTGTAATAATGACCTAATCTATTTTCGTGACCAGTAAAAGGGCTGTATTTAATAAACAACTCAATTTTTTTGTTTAAACCTTGATATACATTTTTTCTACTATATGAATCCCTATGTCTTTTGCGATGTTTTCGCAATTGTTTTTTTACATGATCAATAAAATCAACATCAATTTTCTCTAATATTATAAGTTCAGAATTAGAACCAAAGAAAAATATTCTATAAGATAGTTTTAATAAATCTACAGGATCATATCTAACTCTCCAAGTACTATTTATCTCCTCTAAAAATTCATAACATGATATTAATTTAACAACCATAGAAACAAAAACTTTTCTGCCTTCTATTATTTTTGTATTATGGGATCTAACTATTTGAACAACTTTCTTTTCATTATCTAATGTTTCTTGAATTACTGAATCATATCCAGTAATTTTCATTTCATTTACATTTTCTTTATGCAGTCGAAGCATCTCGAAAAATTGACTTTCAAATTGTTGAATTTTAAATTGATCTTGAACTTGTTTATTGGCTTCATATTGGGCATAAAATGCAAAGCCAGCAGCAAAAACCGCAAAAACCGCTATAAGTGGATTAAGAATTCCCCCTATATAGTCACCGTATGGACCAATTTCGCCATAATCTTTTGCGTTATCCAAAACATCAATTGAATGAATTGCAGTGAAAAAGAGCAGAACTAAAAAGGACAATAAAAGAATAAGTGCTGCAATTAATAGTTTACTATATGTTTTAAAAAACAGACCCTTTCCTAAAATGATTGACACTAAGATGATTGCTAAAAAAATGATTGCTACTAATGCCATTATAAAGCCTGTTTAATTAAACTCATGATGTACTCTAAATTTTGGGTGTCAGAAATAGATAATTCATAATCACCATTACCATAATGCCCCTTTGAGGAAGCATCAATAGTTAAATTTTTGGGATCATCAAGCGTTGTTTTTTTCATGTTAATCCAAAAGATGAGGTTCTTTTGTTGAATGCGTATATCCACAATATTGTTCTTTAATTTGAAAGCGACATACATTTTTTTAGGGATAACTTCAATATCTGATGACAATTGCAGAATTGCATTTTTGAAGGTTTCATACAATTCAATTATTTCATCACTTTTACCAGTGATATGGTCTTCCTCATTATAGATTTTGATTTCTTGAGTTACTTTGCTGATTTCGGAATTGTCATTGTTTTGCACCTGTTTTATACTAGGTGCCGATTTTGATTTTTTGATTGGGTTAATTACAATTACATCATTTTCAAACTGCTTGATTTCCCATAATTCAATGGATAAATCTTTGAAATTTGAGGATTGTTTTTGGAAATCGGTGAAAGAAGGAGACACGAATATGATTCGGCTTTGTGACCAATCCACATCGGAACGTTTTAGCGTTTCTTTTTGGGATTCGTTGTATTCCACAATAAAATCAGCTTTGTATTCGAGCATTAAGTTGAGGTAGGAAACGCCTTGGTCAATAACACTATAATTTTGGCTGCGCTTGTACTCGATAATTACAAAAGCATTGCTTTCTTCGTCAAATGCTAGAGTATCAATTCGGTTGTTTTTGATAGTAAACTCCGACTTAATAAATTGCAAATTAGTTAGTGCAATCAAATTAGCTTCGAACAAGTTTTGTATTTCTTTTTCAAGCTTAAATGGTTTTTCTTTTAAGCTGTTTACTTGGTTATTTTGGTTTTTGTATAGGTACATTGACGGTAATTATATTAAGCTTAATTTACGCATTAAGTCATGTAAATGTTCTGCTTTAGCATCATTTACAAGAGTATGACTATGGGAAGTTTGATAGGTCGATGACCATATTAAATCTGATGAATATTTGGCCTTAATGTTTTGCACTGCAAGGACCGTATTCCCTCTAGTACGGGTTGCACAAACGAGTACATCTGGTTTAAATGTAACCATAATATCATCTAAACGACGCTCTAACCCCGAATTAGGGTCACCCATACTTTCTAAAGCATAAATTTTACCCTTTATTTCAAGAATTAGTCTAAAATCAATAGTTAGAGCCGATGGGTTTTTATTGCAGTGAACGACACGATGACTTGGATAAGTACTCATTAAAAAGTTGGCTAAACTTAAAATGGAGGATGATTTCCCTTTGCCACTTGCATTCCATATTCCTATTATAGTACTCATTAGTTTGTAATTATTATTTGTAATTCTATTTACAATTGCCCTCCAACTCCTTTAAATTTGTCGACAAAGAAGCT
>TARA_R110002033_G_scaffold2792_17_pt1 | contig 21918 bp, 22 predicted proteins | sample TARA_R110002033 | Tara Oceans TARA_R110002033 (sample SAMEA4397051) | marine metagenome | biome: Polar Biome; feature: [SRF] surface water layer (ENVO:00010504); material: water (ENVO:00002006), including particulate matter (ENVO:01000060) such as... | depth 5 m
GGTAGTAGTTCCTGATAGTTTTGCTAAATCTATTAATAGGAAAAATTACCAAGATGTGATTAATGCCTTGAATATAAAAGATAGTCAAATTAAGACGATCACTTTATAGTTTAGTATTCGATAAAAAAAAGAAGGGAGTCTTAATTACAAGTACTCCCTTTTTTATGTCTTATTCAGATTCGTCGATTGTTGATGGTTTGTTCTTAACTAGTGAAATGATAATTCCTACTACAAGTGAAAGGGCGATAAACCCTAATGAAGCCCACTCGGGAATCTCAATAAAATCATGAAGTAGCATTTTAAGACCTACAAAACTTAGGATAGCGATTAAGCTATATTCTAAGTAACTGAATTTTTCTAACATGTTTGCTAGGAAAAAGTACATTGAACGCAATCCTAATATTGCAAATATGTTTGAACTAAACACTAAAAATGGATCACTAGTTATTGCTAGTATCGCAGGAACACTGTCTAACGCAAATATCACATCCATTACTTCGATTACTAGTAGTGCTACAAATAGCGGGGTTGCAGCATTTATGTGCTTCCTTCTTACAAAGAAATGTTCGCCTTCTATTGTGTTTGTTATCGGAATTACTTTTTTAATCATTCTAAAAGCGAATGACTTTTTTGGGTCAAATTGATCTTCATCTTTTGAAAACAGCATATTAATAGCGGTGTAAAGTAGGAAGAGACCAAATATGTATGTCGTCCAAGCGAATTTGTTAATTAACATCACGCCGAAGTATATCATGAGACCTCTAAAAACGATAGCTCCTAATATTCCCCAGAACAAAACTCGGTGTTGGTATTTTTTAGGGATTTTGAAGGCTGCAAATATTATTGCGATAACAAAGATATTATCGACACTTAATGACAATTCGATCAAGTAACCTGTAATAAATTTCATGGCGGCCACTGTAGGTTTTAAACCGTCAGGGTTGGCAATATAGGCATTGTCATACAGCCAATAAATAACCCCAGAAAACACAAATGAAATGCTAACCCAAATTGCGGTCCATTTACTAGCTTCCTTTGTACTTATTATATGCGGCGTTTTATTAAAGACTCCTAAATCTAACGCCAAAAACAATAAAATAGCAACGATGAAACAACTCCAAACTATCATAGGGAACAATTTTAAATTTTACAGTTACAAAGATACCTTTTGATTTCAAAGTTAGAAAATAAAAACAGGAAACTTGGTGATTAAGATGGGAGTGCTGATTTTAAGCTAAATACGATAATTGTAATAATTGTCATTAAAATACACCACTTTGCCAAATTTCCCCAATGTTTTTGTCAATATCATAAATTTAGAAGATATACCCATAAAAACAGGAGGTAAGTTTTTAGTAAAGTGATAATTATTTTATATTTGCGCTCTATTAACGGGGGTTTAATCAAAAAACAAATTATGTCGACAATACGTTTCCAAGCTTTAAGAGAAGCTTCAACTAGAAAACCAGTACAATTTGAAGAAAACGGTAGAAAATCTGCTATTTTCGGGGCCAATGTTTTTAACGAAAAAGCAATGAAGCAATATTTGACTTCAGATGCTCTTAAAGGAGTTCAAGGTGCTGTTCAGCATGGAACTAAAATTGACAGAAAATTAGCTGATTATATAGCGATGGGTATGAAAGAGTGGGCCCTTTCAAAAGGTGTTACTCATTATACACACTGGTTTCAACCATTGACTGGAGCTACAGCAGAAAAACATGATGCTTTCTTTGAGACATCTTATGATGGAAGCGATCCAGTTGAAAAATTTGGTGGAGCTCAATTAGTACAACAAGAGCCAGATGCATCTAGTTTTCCTAATGGAGGAATTAGAAACACATTTGAAGCTAGAGGTTACACAGCATGGGATCCTACATCACCTGCGTTCATTTATGGTACAACTTTATGTATCCCTACAGTTTTTATTTCTTATACTGGAGAAGCATTAGATAATAAAATACCATTATTAAGAGCATTATCTGCAATTGATGATGCTGCTACAGATGTTTGTAGATATTTTGATAAAAACGTAAAGAAAGTTACTGCTACTCTAGGATGGGAGCAAGAATATTTCTTAATCGATAGATCATTAGCAGAGTCACGTCCTGACTTAATGATGACTGGAAGAACTTTACTTGGTCACACTTCTGCAAAAGGACAACAATTAGATGACCACTACTTCGGTTCAATTCCTACACGTGCATTAACGTACATGAGAGATTTAGAGCAAGAATGTATGTTATTAGGAATACCAGTTAAAACACGTCACAATGAAGTTGCTCCAAACCAATTTGAGTTTGCACCAATTTTTGAAGAAACTAACTTAGCGGTAGATCACAACTGTTTATTAATGGATGTAATGCAAAAAGTGGCTGAACGTCATGACTTAAAAGTATTGCTTCATGAAAAACCATTCAAAGGTGTTAACGGTTCAGGAAAACATAATAACTGGTCACTTGCAACAGATACTGGAGTAAATTTATTGAGCCCAAGTAAAACGCCAATGACGAATTTACAGTTTTTAACTTTCTTCATCAATACAATTAAAGCGGTAAATGATCACGAAGCTTTATTGAGAGCAGCAATTGCTACAGCAAGTAATGATCATCGATTAGGAGCTAATGAGGCACCACCTGCAATTATATCTGTATTTATTGGAGCGCAATTAACTAAAGTATTAGAAGAATTAGAAGGTGTAACTACAGGGAAATTATCTCCTGAAGAAAAAACTGACTTAAAATTAAACGTTGTAGGCAAAATTCCAGAAGTAATTCTTGACAATACGGATAGAAATAGAACATCACCATTTGCCTTTACTGGAAATAAATTTGAGTTTAGAGCGGTGGGTTCTACTGCAAACTGTTCTAATGCAATGACTACTTTAAATACAATTGTTGCAAAACAGTTGAAAGAATTCAAGAAAGAGGTTGATAGTTTGATCGAAACTAAAGACATGAAGAAAGACGATGCTATCTTTAATGTATTAAGAGAGTACATCAAACATTCTAAAAAAATTCTTTTTGAAGGTGATGGATACAGTGAAGCTTGGGAGCAAGAAGCTGCAAAGAGAGGGTTAAGTAATTTTAAAACTACGCCACAAGCATTAAAGGCTAGAGCTTCTAAACAAGCATTAGACTTATTCTCTGATATGGGAATTATGAATCATGTAGAGGTAGAAGCACGTTACGAAATTGAATTGGAAGAATACACTAAGAAAATTCAAATTGAAGGACGCGTTTTAGGTGATATTTCGACTAATCACGTAATCCCAACAGCAATTCGTTACCAAAATACATTAATCGAAAATGTAAAAGGATTGAAAGATATCTTTGGTGATGATTTTGAAACAATCGCTAAAGAGCAAATTAATATTATCAAGTCAATTTCTAAACACATTGAAGGAATTAATTCTAAAGTAATGGAAATGACTAATGAAAGAAAGAAAGCAAATGTATTAACAGACGCTCAAGAAATGGCTGAAGCTTATTGCGATAATGTTAAACCGTATTTTGAAGTTATTAGAGAACACTGTGATAAATTAGAATTACTAGTTGACAATGAACTATGGACATTAACAAAGTATAGAGAGTTACTATTTACTAAATAGTATTAATAATAGTTTTATTTGTAGTGCCGCTCCTTTATGGAGCGGCTTTTTTTTGGTCTATAGCCATGCTACTGAATGTTTACCAATAGTTTTCAAATAAATAGGAATGAAGAAAAACACTAAATATTTATAAATTATAATGATAAAATGTCTATTTAGTATTTAATAGTTTATTTATAATATGAATCTTTGTTATTTTCGTTATATTTTAACAACTGATTAGTTTTAATAATTTTTTTCTGATAGCATAACTTTTCTAGTGTCGTAGTTGGTCGTTAAAAAGGCACACTTCATCGAAAAATGTTCATATTACTGGAAAACAGGTATTTATACGGGGATGCTACTTAAATATCTTTTCTATCTTTGAAATGTAAAACAAACGAAAAGCTGACTATTAATAGTTAAACAAAACAGTTTTATTACAATTGAAAAGATTCCCAAATCGTTTTCAAACCTACATAAGATGAAAAGTTTTCCCCAAGACTTTTTTGAACCTACATAATAACTTGTATTAATAACCAATTAAATATATGTATTATGAAAAAAGTAATTTTAAGCATCTCCGCGATGCTATGTGTAGGAGCAGTTTCTTTCGCTCAAAACAACATGTCTAATGTGAATCAAGTAGGAAACGCAGATGTTTCTACTGTTATGCAACACGGTCACAACAACATGTCAGACGTCGATCAAACTGGAAACAGCAACACTTCTGAAGTTTCACAAGGTATTAATCCAGGATCATGGGACGCAAGACGAAACTCTGCAAAGGTAGTGCAAGATGGTAACAGAAACACCGCTTTTATTTCACAAAGCAACAAGGACAACGAAGCTTTCCAAACTCAAATTGGTAACAACAATAAAGGAACAATTTGGCAAGATCAAATTAATGGAGCACCAGCAGCAACTCGTGGATCTGATTTGGGAATTCAAGTACAAACAGGGAATAGAAACGTAGCTACAATTGACCAAGGTACTAACGGAAACGAAAGACCTACAGGTACAGCAGTGTTCTCATCTGCTCAGATAGCAGCTGTTAACGCGGTTCCGGTTCCTGTGTCACCAAATTTCAATAATGATGCAACTCAAACTCAAAATGGAGATGCTAACACTGCTTATGCTAGTCAAGGTGGGGTAGAAAATCATTCTTTCCAGACACAAACTTCTCCAGCAGGAACAGGTATGGCAGCAGGAAACGTATCTAACCACTATCAATATGGAAGAAACAATACTGCTACTTTAATTCAAGATGGTACTAGATTATTAGACAACACATTGCAAATTGGTAACAATAATAATGCAATGATCACTCAAAATGGTATGGGACATGAAAGTGTAGCTTACTCTAACGGTAATGGTAACTCTATCACTGTATCACAAAATAACGGAATGTAATATCCTGTTACTGTTTTAAAATGAGATAACCATACAGGTTATCTCATTTTTTTAATTTAAAAACTCATAAGATGAAAAAGATACTATTAAATTTTATGTTGCTTTTATTCCTTTCTAGTCCATTATTTGCTCAAGAGAAAGAGTCAAATTCTATTTTTAAAAATTACAGTTCTTCATTGTTTGATCAAAAAGAAAATGCCTTAGGATTATTTTTCCCAATAGAAAAAAAACAGCTTAGCACTTCTACTAATTTGGCAACTCAAAATTCCTCTGTCAACATTGAACAAATAGGGAATTACAATGTCACAACTATTGCTGCAAGTAGTAATAAAGCAACGATAAATGTAAATCAAAACGGTGATAACAATAAATATTACTTAACTGCCTATGGAGACGATATCACAAAGGATATTGTTCAAAGGGGAAATAATAATAAGATTCAAGATTACTCAAATGCTAGTAATTACAGTATTAATACTCAAATAATCCAACATGGGAATAATCAAACTATAAGGAATTTTGGCTCTAATTCATTGTCTCAAAATATGAAGGTGGTGCAAAAAGGAAACGATGCAGCAGTTGTAATTATAAATTATAAGTAAGATGATAAAAGCGAAACCATTTCTAACTTTGATTTTAATCTTAAACTCCATAGCACATTATGCACAATTGTCTAATACTGTAGCGAAAGCCAAAATTGAAATTGAACAAGCTAATGGAATGATTAAAGTGAAAGGTGTGTCAGAAAATTTGAGTGCTGTTGTTCAAAGTTTTTCTTATAAATTAACTGTTATAAAGAAAAATTTAAAAAGCAATAATATATCTGACAATTCACAAGAAGGAATTGTCACCTTAGATCCAAATCAAACCAAGATTTTATCAGAAACTCAATTAAACTCTAGAGACGAAGATGAAATTACGGTTCTTTTACTATTCTATGATGAAAATAAAACGCTAATAGGAAAAGATCGTTTCGTATTAAGTCAAGAAAAAAAAAAGTAGCAATTAAACCTGTTGATGGATTTTCTTTTAAAGGAGTTATTGTTGACGAGACTAAAACTAAAATTGGGAAAGAATTCTATGATTTATATTACTATAAATACAATGAATACAATATTAATAGTGCTAAGATCGTAACTATTATAGAGGAATTAAGCTTTGGTAGAAATACTAAAATTATGATTAGCATAGACAACAATGTAGTTTATGAGTTTCTTGCAAGACCTGATCAAGAGTATATTGAATCTATGGTTCAGTCATCTGTATATCAAACCTATCAATATTTAAGGCAACTCGAAAATCAATTAAAATCTTTTACGCAGTACTAATTTAAATTAGAAACTATGAAATCACTTCTACTTTTAGCATCATTATTTATTACCTATTTATCAAGTGCTCAAGACTTAGTTTATAAGCCTAAAAATCCAGCTTTTGGTGGAGATACTTTCAACTATCAGTGGCTTGCTAGTTCTGCTGAATCACAAAATAAATTTACAGCTAAAGAAGTGACAACAGTAGAAAAGACAGAATTAGAACAATTTAGAGATCAACTAAATTCACAATTATTAGGTCAAATATCAAGATCATTATTTACACAACAATTTGGAACAGATGCATTATCTGCTGGGAGTTATACTTTTGGTAGTCTAGCTGTCGAAATTTATCCATCCTCTGGCGGATTGACAGTTGATATATTAGATACTAAAACAGGAGAACAAACCCAAGTAATCATACCAAACTGATATTATGAAATTAAGATCCTACTTATTAATTCCTACAGCATTTTTACTGATAAATTGTGGTGCCTATTATAATCAGCCTACTGGTATAGAGAGGGCAGTTATTGGGGAGCCCACTCCAGCAACAACCGTTCTTACTGGATTGCCTAAACCTGTAAAACCAGTAGTTGTAGGGGTTTATAAATTTAGAGATCAAACTGGGCAGTACAAAGCTTCAGAAAATGGAAGCAATTTTAGCACTGCTGTAACACAGGGTGCAACTTCTGTATTAATCAAGGCCTTAGAAGATTCAAACTGGTTCATCCCTATCGAAAGAGAAAATATTGGAAACTTGTTGCAAGAGCGTAACTTAATACGTTCAACTAGAGAGGAGTATACGCAGGGAGATAAGCCTACAGCTCCACAAATAACGCCATTGTTATATGCAGGTGTTTTATTAGAAGGAGGTATAATCTCCTATGATTCAAATATTATTACTGGTGGTTTTGGTGCTAGATATTTTGGAACTGGTGGTTCGATAAAATACAGACAAGACCGTATTACTATTTATCTTCGACTAGTTTCTACAGCAAACGGTCAAATACTTAAATCAGTTTACATCTCAAAAACAATATTATCCCAAGCAATTGATCAAAGTTTATTTAAGTATGTAAATTTTAAAAGATTATTAGAAGTTGAGACGGGATATACTACAAATGAGCCTGTACAAATGGCCGTTACAGAAGCAATTGAAAAAGCTGTCGCGACATTAATAATTGAAGGTATTAAAAAAGATATATGGCAAGCTGATGCTCCCAAAGTAGCCCTAAATGCTATGATAGCTGATTATGATCAAGAAAATAAAGAAGCAAATAATACAGCAATTTACGCTAGAGAATTTAAAGATAGAAGAACACGTTTTGCAATGGAATTATCAGGAGGAGCTACCCTTATGGATGGTGATTATCCTAGCGCTTCTTTGCAACCCATGGCTCGCGGTGCTTTGAAATATTTAATTACGCCTTCTTTGAGTCTAAGTGCTTCTGCTAATGTTTTGAAACTAGCAAATAAAGGATATGTCAATGCAGGCTATGCTACTTTTGATTTAAATGCGGAGTGGATGTTACTCCCAAAAGATCGATTTAGTCCGTATGTTTTTGCAGGGGGTGGATTTGGATTTAATAAAAATGTGGAGAATACACATCTAAAAGTTCAGTTTGGAGCTGGTTTAGAATATATGGTATCTGAAAATATAGGCATCAAAGTTTATGGCGAACAAAATGTGAATTTTAGTGATAATGTCGATTATTTAGAGCGTGGAGTGCGGGACGATTACTACTATCGCTTTGGTTTAGGCTTAACGTATTATTTCCCTAATAGAAAATGATTAGCAATCAACCCACAATGCTTCTAGATATTATTATCCACTTGTCGCAACCAATCTAAAATGTATTATAATGAAAAATCTATATATAAAAATTTGCTGTATTCTGTTGTTGGTACTTTGTTCGTGTAGTGAAGAGAAATTTGCAGGAGAAACCTACGGTAGTATTGAAGGTAAGGTAGTTAGTGCAGTTGATTTTAAACCTCTAGCAAATGTGAAGGTCTTCTCTAGTCCTAATTCTAGCATTGTATTTACTGACGAAGAAGGAAAGTTCTCAATTCCTAACGTAAAAGTAGGTGATTACTCCTTTGAAGCTCAGAAAGATGGCTATGTATCAAAGTTTGAAGCTGCGACAATAAATGAAGATCAAGCAACAACCGTTGTGTTCGAATTAAAATTATCAACTGCAAATAATAAGGCACCATCAACACCTGTCTTGGTCTCACCTACAGACAATGCGGTAAACCAGGCATTAGAACTTGCGTTAAGTTGGACCGCTACAGATCCTGAAAAAGATGCATTAATGTATACTATCATTCTTCGAAAAGAGAATAGTAGTGATGTAGTTACTTATAAGGATATCGCTGAGACAAGTTTTACCATCAAAGAATTAACATATAGTACAAAGTATATCTGGCAAGTAGCGGCGTATGATGGCATCAATGAGCCAGTTTTGAGTGCGATTGGTTCTTTTACAACGGGTTCATTTGTAAACTCAAGATTTTTATTTGTTCGAAAAATTAATGACAATAACGTTATTTTTTCAGGTAATGAACTAGGTGCAGAAGTGCAAATTACTAATTCAGGTACTAATAGTTGGAGACCAAGAAAAAGTAATGAAGCTGGCAAAGTAGCATTTATTCGTTCTAGTGGCGCTCAAAATCATATTTATACGATGAATGCCGATGGGACTGATATATTTAAAGTTACATCTGCGGTACCAATAGCTGGATTTAACTCCGACTTTCTTAATTTTTCGTGGAATTCTTCAGGTAGCCAAATTATATATCCCTATTTTGATAAATTATATCGTATAAATAAAGATGGGAGTGGTCTCACTATGATCTATGAAACACCAAATGGTAAATTTATTTCGGAGTGTGACTGGAGTAAAGACGGAACTAAAATTGCATTGAAAACAAATGACGCTACTGGTTACAACGTAGAACTGTATGTAATTAATACAGGTGGGGCAGTAGTCAATCAAATCGCAAGCGGTGATCCCGGTGCAGCTAGTGGACTTAATTTTACAGTAGATGGAAAAAATATTATTTACACTAAGGATGTGTCAGGATTTCAAGGTGCGAATTACCGACAATTAGACACACGTGTTTTTCAATATAATTTAAGTTCTAAAGTTGTAGCAGAGATTGTGAGTGGTAAGCCTTCAGGAACTCTCGACTTAGATGCACGCTATTCTCCTAATGAGGCCGAACTGATATTCACAAATACATCAAATGATGGCTTGTCGGTTAAAAATATTATTCGCTACACACCATCTTCTGATAGCTCTGGTGCTTTAAGAACCATTCTGTTTGCCAATGCAAGTATGCCAGATTGGGAATAGTTTATATATTTAGTAGTAAGAAAGCAGCCATCGTTATTGATGGCTGTTTCGGTTTTTATGTGCTATAATATCGCTACACAACTTCTAATTCTTACTCTTTTACAATACACAAAACCCAAAAAAAATATTTATATTTGCCAAAACAACCCAGTTGCTGATTAGCAACTTACACAACTACACTACATGAGTTCAGATACTTCAAAAAGATATGCACAACGCGGTGTTTCGGCATCAAAGGAAGATGTGCATAACGCCATTAAAAACATTGATAAAGGTTTATTCCCACAAGCATTTTGTAAAATTGTTCCAGATTATTTAACTCAGGACGAGGATTATTGCTTGATCATGCATGCTGATGGCGCAGGAACAAAATCGTCTCTTGCTTATATGTACTGGAAAGAAACGGGAGATATTTCTGTTTGGAAAGGGATTGCTCAAGATGCCTTAATTATGAATATCGACGATTTATTATGTGTAGGAGCAACAGATAATATTTTACTTTCGTCAACGATTGGAAGAAATAAAAATTTGATTCCGGGCGAAGTTTTATCAGCAATTATTAATGGAACAGAGGAACTAATAAAAGAGCTTGATTCTTTTGGCGTAACCATCCATTCTACAGGCGGTGAAACAGCTGACGTTGGTGATATTGTGCGCACTATTATTGTAGATTCTACTGTAACGGCACGCATGAAACGTTCAAAAGTAATTGATAATGCCAATATTAGAGCTGGTGATGTTATTGTAGGTATGGCTTCTTTTGGTCAAGCAACTTATGAGAAAAGTTACAATGGCGGAATGGGAAGTAACGGACTTACATCTGCTCGTCACGATGTTTTCGAAAAGTATCTAGCTACTAAATATCCTGAAAGTTTTGATGCTGCAGTTCCTGAGGATTTGATTTATTCAGGTCAAGTAAAACTGACGGATGCTGTCGAAAATTCCCCTATTGATGCAGGGCAGTTAGTGCTTTCTCCTACGAGAACCTACGCACCTATTATCAAGAAAATTTTAGATAAATACTCATCTGATGATATCCACGGAATGGTGCATTGTAGTGGAGGAGCGCAAACTAAGATTTTACATTTTGTAAAAAACCTACACATTATAAAGGATAATTTATTTCCGGTACCGCCACTTTTTAAATTGATACAAGAGCAATCAAAAACAGATTGGAAAGAAATGTACCAAGTATTCAATTGCGGGCACCGTATGGAGGTATATGTTCCTGAGGCTGTTGCTCAGGATATTATTGCGATTTCTAAATCTTTCAACGTTGAGGCACAAATCGTAGGTAGAGTCGAAGCTGCCGATGATAAAAAGTTAACAATCAACAGCGAATACGGGACTTTTGAATATTAGCAAGCGGGCAACATGTAGTAAATGAGAGATTTTTAATCTTTCAATATTTTAATCTTTCAATTTAATAAAATGTACGAATTAGTATTTTGGAAATATCTAGAAGAAGTATACTTAAATCACCACGAGATTTACGAATATATTTCTGAGGAACAAGTAGTCATTGAAGGTCTCGAGGAACTTCCTGTTCAAGTGATTTTGAATAGAATAGCATCAGTATTCTCAAAATGGGAAAAAGTAGATGATAAAAGTTGGAAGAACAATGATGGAGTGGGTGCTTTTCAAGTGCGTACTACTCCGCAGAGTATAAAGATTGACTGCTACGGTACACAAGGCACAACGATGGATAAGTTAGTAAATGTAATGGAGGAATTCAAATGTCCGCTTTACGATCCTCAAGTTCCTGAGCGTTATGACGAAATGAGCGAATAATCATTTTCTGAAATGTATAATTACATAAAAGAGACAATAGAAATACGTATTTTTATTGTCTCTTTTACTTTAAGGGAAAACAGAAAAGTCACATTTGAACGAATATAAAATAGTTGATATGGAATTTGATTTCTCACAAAATATTCAATTAGAAAATGATGCTGTGTTGTTACGTCCGCTACAATATGCAGATATTGATCATTTACTTTATTTTGCAATCAACCAACCGGATACTTGGCGCTATTCTCTAGTTAGAGCAAATGGCGAAGAAAACATGATAAATTATATTGCATCAGCTATACAATCTAGGGAAGATAAAATGCAGTTTCCATTCATAGTTTTCGATAAAAAGACGAATTCATATGCTGGATGTACTCGTTTTTATGATATTAATTTCAGTCACAAAACGTTGCAATTGGGCTATACTTGGTATGGAGAAGAATTTAGAGGAACGGGTTTAAACAAACAATGTAAATTCTTGTTGTTACAATTTGCATTCGAAGAATTAAATATAGAACGCGTTGAATTTAGAGCCGATAGTAACAACGCGAGGAGCATAGCTGCAATGAAAAGTATTGGCTGTGTGGTAGAAGGGGTAATGCGTAGTCACATGCCTACTTATGATAATCCTACTCGTAGGGACACAATTGTATTAAGTATCTTGAGAAACGAATGGTTTGAAACCGTAAAACAAAATCTACAAGCAGCTATCGCAATTATATAGTAGCATTTTTAAAACAAGTATTTAATAATTTATAGTTCTATAAATAGCGTGATTATTAAAAACTTTGCGAACTTTGCAGCGGCAGTAATTGGCGGTTACAAAATAGTAATATGGTTAAACGATTGCTATTGCTTCATAAGAATAATAAAATAAAAAAGATGAAAATAAATTTAAAAAGCGGAATTGATAAACTCATTTTCGGAATGAAACAAAATGATGTAATTGCTATTTATGGTAAGCCTGACAGAAATTACAAAGATGAAGATGATAATGTTATTTTCTCTTACAACGCACTTAAAATTCGTTTAACGTTTTACCATGAAGAAGATCTTAAATTAGGATATCTAGTTGCTTCTAGCGCTGATTTAGAGTTATTCGAAAATAAGATTATTGGAAGAAAAATAAAAGAAGTAAAAAAAGATTTGTCTCGCAAAGGAATTGCAAAGTTTACTCAAGAAGAATTTGATACTTTTGAGAATTACTTTAATGAAGACAACTGGATCATCTTGCAAACTGAATTTGATGAGGTTGTTAAGTTTGAAATAGGCGCTATCATCAATGAAAAAGATGAATTTGACTGGAAGTTTAGTAAAAAATAAGATAAGCTAGTTAGTTACTAATTATCATAAAATTAAAAAACCCGATAGGTACTTTACTTATCGGGTTTTTAATTGTTTTGTAGTGCTTAATTATCTTGTTTTTCAAACATCTCTAATTCAAAAATTAGATCAGTGTTGGAAGGTATCACATCACCAGCTCCCTTTGCTCCATAAGCAAGATTAGCTGGTATAAAGGCAACCATTTTATCGCCGTAGCTCATTAAGTTTAATGCCTCCATAAATCCAGGAATCATACCGTCTTTTCGGCCTGCTTGAAAAGGTAAGGGTCTGTATCCGTTAGCGGCAGCTCTTCGCTCGTCAAATTTTCCATAGTCTTTGCTAACATTTTCATAGCTGCTGTCAAATAGATTACCATCCTCAAAGTATCCTGCGTAGTGAAAATAAAATGTTGATCCTGCAATAGGTTTTACATCTGTTCCTTTTTTAATAATTTTATATGCAAAACCAGAGGCTGTCGTTGTTGCAGTAGACTTCATTGATTTAAAGTATGCTGCTTTCTCTACTATCATTAATTTGCGGGCTGCTGCTTTTTCCTCTTCAATTTTGATAAGCGCTTGTTTTTTCTCTTCGTCGATGATTGCTTGTTTTCTAGCGTCTTCGGCTTTGTTGTTAAAGTAGTTAGCAAAAACCTTATCGGCTTTAAATTTCTTTGCTGCTCTCCCTGTGCGAGTGATTGTTACTTTATTGATAACATCGTCTTGTGCAATTGCATTAACAACGTCCATGCCGCTAACAACTTGACCAAATATAGTGTGTTTGCCATTAAGCCAAGGCGTTTCTTTATGAGTGATGAATATTTGGCTAGAATTAGTTGCAGGTCCAGAGTTTGCCATTGCAAGCACTCCTGCTTTATCAAACTTAGCGTCTCCAAATTCATCTTTGAAACTATATCCTGAACCGCCGCTACCTGTACCTAGTGGATCACCAGTTTGGATCATAAAATCTTTAATAACTCTATGAAATTTCAAACCATTATAAAACGGTTTCTTCATAAGGGCTTTATCAGTAATGAATTTGTTTTTACCTTCTGCCAAAGAAACAAAATTAGCAGTTGTTACTGGAGCGTTTACGTAGTCTAAAGAGACGATGATATCTCCTTTATTAGTTGAGATAGTAGCATAAAGTCCATCATTTTCTTTCAATGAGAAAGGAATTTCTACTTTTTTACTCTCAGCAAGTGCTGTAGAAGTTTTTTTTATTGTTTGCGCTTGTAAATTGATAACACCAAATAGTACAAGTCCTAAAATTTTAAAATTCATTGCTGTAGGTATATTGATAAAACTTAAGTGTGACGTTATTGTGGATTGGCATCCATTAATTCTATTTCGAAAATGATGTTTGCATTTGGTGGAATCACGTCACCAGCTCCTCCAGCTCCATACGCTAAGTGCGACGGAATAAACAGAATTGCTTTTTCACCATATGATAATTTTTCTAAACCTTCGATAAAACCAGGTATCATTCCTTCTTTGCGACCAGCTTGAAAAGGTATTGGTTGATAGCCGTTTTGATCCGCTCTATTTTGATCAAATTTCCCAAAAGTAGCGGCTACATTTTCGATGCTACTATCAAATAATTGTCCGTCTTCTAAAAAACCAGCATAGTGAATAAATACTTGTGTTCCATTTGCGGGTTTTTTGTTTGCGGTTTTTTTAGTAATCACATATTTTAAACCTGTTGAAGTTCTTGTTACTTTACTCTTTAAAGCATTAAAGTATTTTACTTTGTCTTCACGAACATCTTTGTATTTTTCGTCATAGACTTTCTTTTCCTGAGCTTCTTGTGCTAAAATCTTTTTTTGATTTTCAGACTCTACTGAGAAATAGTTAAAAAATGTTTTAACAGCGTCGAATTTTTTTGCTGCTTCACCATTTCTGATAATTGTTACTTTGTTTAAGTAGTCGTTTTGCTGAATTTTATTGACAACCTCCATACCATTTTCGACAACGTGTCCAAAAATAGTGTGTTTGCCATCTAACCAAGGTGTTGCTACATGTGTAATGAAAAATTGACTGCTGTTTGTAGCTGGTCCATTGTTAGCCATTGCAAGAACACCTCCTTTTTCAAAACGTAAGTCAGAGAATTCATCCTTGAATTTATAACCTCCATCTCCAGAACCTGTTCCTAGTGGATCTCCAGTTTGGATCATGAAATCATTTATAACACGATGAAATTTTAAACCATCAAAAAATGGTTTTCCCTTAAGGTTGTTATTTGTGACGAAATCGTTCTTACCTTCCGCCAGAGTCACAAAATTAGCCACTGTTATTGGCGCTTTTTTGTAATCTAAAGCTACAATAATTTCACCTTTACTAGTTTCTAATTTGGCGTACAATCCATCAGGAAGGTTATTGTTGTCTTCCTTACATGATGATAAAGCAATAACTGCTAGTAGTACAAATAGAATCTTCTTTTTCATATCAATAGTATTAACTTAATTTATGGTGTCTCTTTCTGGTTTTGCAGCTACTGGTTTGAGAGGTAGTGCTTTTTCTGCTTTTTGTTGAGTCGCTATTGGTGCAGCTGCTGTAGTTCCTTTGTCATAAACTGCCTCAGGCATAAAATTATTTAAAGTAACGGTAACTTGCAATGGTACGTTTGGACCTATCTTTTTATTATCACCATGATACCCATAAGCAATGTGTGAAGGAAATAGAAAACTTATCTTCTCTCCTTTACGCATCAATTTAATAGCGTCTCTCAATCCCATCATGATTTCTTGTTTATCAACATAATATACTTGAGGTCTAAGCTCGAGTTCATTGTAAATGATTTTACCTTTTAAGTCTTTTACCTCATAATTGAATAAGGCTACATCACCTCTTTTAGGTCTCAAAGTGTCGTTTGTATTTGCTATCTCGTAAGTGTACCAATATCCTTTTGCAGAAGCTGTATATTTTTTTGAAGCATTATTTTTGATGATTCCTTTAATAACATCTTCTTCTGTAGCGACTAATTTTTTATTACGCTCTACAGATTTTTTCATGAACGATCCTGAACTTTGAGATAAGGGTCTTCTTGCTTCTTGCTGTTGCTTACAACTTGTTACTGCTACCATAGCAAAAGTTAATAATGCGATTGAGTGCCTTAATTTCATTGTTTATATCGTTAAGTTAGCAACTAATTTTTCGAATTTTTGAATGGTTTCTTCCATTGAAACCTCTGATCTTCCACCAGCTGCATTTTTATGTCCGCCTCCATTAAAATGGTCTCTTGCAAACTGGTTAGCATCAAAATCACCCTGAGATCTAAAAGATATTTTGATGATTTTTTCGTCTTTGTTTTCGATAAAAATCGCTGTAAATACAATTCCCTTTATACTCAAACCATAATTTACAATTCCTTCAGTATCCCCTTTTACATATTCAAAAGTGTCTAATTCCTTTTGCGTAAGTGTAGTATAAGAAGTTTGATACTGATTAAAAACTTTCATATTTTGAAGTGCTCTCCCTAAAAGTTGCAAGCGTTGATATGAACTATTTTCGAAAAGTAGGTTTGGTATTTTAGTGTTTTCCACACCCAAATCTATTAAGTGTGCAACAATGCGGTGTGTATTTCCATTTGTGCCAGGAAAGCGAAACGAACCTGAATCAGTTAAAATTCCGGTATAAATGCAGGTACCAATCGTTTTGTCTAGAAATTCTTTCTTTCCTAGAAATTCGATGAAATTATAAATCATTTCGCATGTAGAACCAAAAGCGGTATCACTGTAAATGTAAGCAGCATAATCATCTGGCTTTTGGTGATGATCAATCATAATGAACGTAGTATCCAAGGATGCTAAAGTTTTTTCCATTTCATGACCCACACGATGAAAAGCATTAAAGTCTAAAGTAAATACGATATCTGCTTCATTTAATATGCTTGTGCAGTTGTCTTTATCTTTTTCGAAAATTTTCACTGTTTCAGAGCCAGGAAGCCAAGCTAAAAAATCAGGAAATTCGTTAGGCGCGATAACTACTGCGTCATGGTTAAATTTAGATAAAAAATGGTACAAGGCCAGTGTTGATCCCATAGCATCTCCATCAGGACTTCTATGCGGTATAATTGCAATTTTTTTTGGTGTTGCTAATAACAACGCTATAGCTTCAATATCTTGTTTTTTCATAGTATGCGAAATTACATTTTTTTAATGTAAAGTTGGAAATCATTTTTAAATAATCAGATTAAAGAGTGTTTAAAATGATGCTCTTTTTGTGCGTTTTAGTTTTTGGTATAAATGGTATTTAGCTCCTTTAACGATTTGTGCATGATATATTCCCACTGAGCCAGAAGCTAGATAGGCAATAAAGCAAGCAATAGCGATGTAAATTCCGCCTTCAGTTCCAAAGAGTTCTAACCCCATTACCGTACAAGCTATAGGAGTGTGTGTGGCTCCTGAAAATACAGCTACAAATCCTAAGCCAGCTAAAAAAGCAATCGGTAAAGGAATAATCAAGGATAATGCACTTCCTAATGTCGCTCCGATAAAAAATAAAGGAGTCACTTCCCCTCCTTTAAAACCAGCTCCTAAAGTAAACCCCGTTAACAAAATTTTCCAAAGAAAATCATAGTACCCGCTAGGAGTTGAAAAGGATTCAACAATAGTAGGTACGCCTAAACCAATGAATTTTGTTGTTCCCATTAAAAATACTACCGTTGCAATTATTATGCCGCCCACAAATGGACGTAATGGAGCATAAGTAAAATAAGTTGCAAACAGCTTGCCCCAAAAATGGGTACTTCTCGAAAATAACATAGCAGCCAAACCAAATAATAAGCTTGCAGGAATAATCCAGGCTAGTGTTGTGAGTGAAAAATCAGGAACAAACGGAATAGCATATTGAGTATGGTGTACTTGCCAAAGTTCTACCGTATAATAGGCGAAATAAGCTACTACAAAAGAAAGAGCGGTGCTTTTTAAACTAATTTTGCTAAAATAGACTACTTCAAGAGCAAAGATTGCTCCGGCTAAAGGTGTGCCAAATACAGAAGCAAAACCAGCACTAATTCCCAATATGATAATCGTTTTTCTATCGGGTTTGTCTAGTTTAAAAAAGGAGGTAAACTGGTCGGCAATTGCGCCTCCCATTTGCACTGCTGTACCTTCACGTCCAGCTGAACCTCCAAATAAATGCGTGCCAATAGTCCCAAACAGAACTAATGGAGCCATGCGAAGCGGAATTTTGGCTACCGGTTTTTCATATTCTTCCAGTAATAAGTTATTCCCTCTAACGGCTATTACTCCATAATAATGGTAACTCAGCCCAATCAACAAACCGGCTATTGGCAACAGCCAAATAATCCAAACATTATTCTCCCTAGTTGCAGCAGCCCATTCTAATGCAACAAGCAGAAAAGCAGATGCTGACCCTGAAAAAAAACCGATTAAAGCACAAATAAGAACCCACTTAAATAGGAGAACGATAACTGTTTTTATTGTAGATAAATTCATTTTATATTTTGCACGAGCTCACCGTAATAAGTTAAAACTCGTATTTGTAAAAATTATGCGAGCACTGCAGTGAATTCAATTTCGACTAAATACTCAGGGGCTACCAGTTTACTAACTTCATAAAATCCGGTAGTCGGTTTAATATCCTTGAAAAAAGTAGCATGTGCTTTTGCGACAGCTTCAAAACAATCGATATTTGTGGTAAAGATGCGTGTCCTAATTACATCATCCATGCTTGCATTAAGATCTTGTAAGACAGTCGAAACACGTTCAAGAATATTTAGAGTTTGAGCATAAGCGTCATCTGCTTTTACAGTGTCATTGTCGACAATAGCAACAGTTCCAGATACCTCTATAATATTACCAATTTTGACAGCGCGACAGTATCCCATTTTCTCCTCCCATGCTGAACCACTCAAAATATTTTCTCTTTTCATGTAATGTAGTTTTATGATAAGCTATTTACGGCTACCAAATTACTTTTGGTATATTTTTTGCAATTTAGCAAAAATAACAAAACAGAGGTCTTTATCATCTGATGTTTAATTATAGGATATGATACTTTTTTATTTTATTTGATGTAATAAATGTTAAAAAGGATAGTTATAATAGTACGTTAAATTATATAGGTGTAGGATAGTAATTAATTTTGGTTTTTTTATTTTTAAAAAATTATCAGACGAGTCAACAACGACATTATGAAAAAAATATTTTTTCTCTTATTAATAGTAGGATTTGCTACTGGAGGTTATGCTCAAAATGAATTTAGTAATAAGTTTAAGGCAATTCCGCCGGTGGATAATAGTTACACCCCTAAAAAAGCAGAAATTAAAAATAATGATCCAGCGGTAATCACTGCTCCAAATATTTTTAAAAAGCCAGATCCACTGATGCCCGCAGCTAGGCAGTACACCATAGGAGCGCCTAAGGAAATGTCAATGGTTAAAAAAGATGATTTTGTAAATCCAGGTGACGAAATAGTAGAAAAATTTAATAAAAAAGAAGACAATCCTGAAGCAACGATTTATAGAAGAAATCAAAATTTAGGAGATTTTAAAACAGCTTCACTTACAGCAAAAGTCATGTATAGAGATGCAGCTTATGTCGATGGGGACCAAATTAGAGTCTATTTAAACGATAAAGTTATTCAATATCAAGTCAATCTAGATAGTAGTTTTAAAGGTTTTGAAATCACACTAGTTAAAGGATTTAATAAAATAGATTTTGAAGCTTTAAATCAAGGAACTTCTGGTCCTAACACCGCCGAATTTAAGGTTTATGACGACAAAGGCGTTTTGATTAATGCTAGTCAATGGAATTTAGGTACCGGATTTAAAGCAACTATTTTATTAGTAAAAGAATAATTTTTACTAAAAAGGATCTGCGGTAACTTTAAATTTCATGTTTGCATCTATTGTGATATCCTTAGTTACTGTTTCTTTTAAAACAGCTTTTGTTCTAATTTTATAACTTGAGGCCTTTACATATTTATCAAGTTTAGCTGTATTTGGAATTAAAGAGATAGTATTAACAGTGGTATTGATATTCTCTAAATAAGCTAATTCTATTTCATCATTTGAATCAGTTGAGATATACAAGCGCACAGACTTTAAAAAGCTGAAACTTTTACCACTAGGTTCTGTGATTGTCAAGTTCAAAGAGTTGAGCTTGACATCTTTTACTGAATTTGCCTTAGTATTATTGTTCTCGAATTCTTTACTAGAATTAGTTGTGATGTCAGGAGTGACGATCTCAAATACGCCTCCTACAGGTAGACCACTTTCTATTTTGATAGTTGCTGTATTGGAAATAGTGAAGGTTAACAATTTATCTACTACACTGCAAGAACTGATTGCAATTAATAATACTATTATAACGATGCTGCTTTTTAATCTTAAAGTCATGATATAGATTTTTATTCGAAATGTATTCTTTTTAAAGTGGTAAAGCGACAGTTTTAAAATTTGATAGTGATAACCAGCATGATTCCGTCTTCAATTACACGTTTAGTGCTTTTATAAATTTATTATTTTAGTACTATTTTCGAAAGGGCTTACCTCTTAAAATTGCTATTATTTTAGTAGCTGAAAAAAAATCCAAAATTTTCAAAATTCAACTTTTCAGTTTAAAATATAAAAAGTATTTTTGCGCATGCAACACAACGTACTTATTTTAGACTTCGGATCGCAATACACTCAGCTTATTGCGCGTAGAGTTCGCGAATTAAATATATTCTGCGAAATTTTCCCTTATAATCACATACCGAGTGATTTATCTAGTTACAAAGCCGTAATTCTTGGTGGAAGCCCATTCTCTGTTCGCGGAGAAGATGCTCCTCATCCTGATTTGTCGCAAATTAGAGGCAAATTGCCTTTGCTAGCCGTATGTTACGGAGCACAATATTTGGCGCATTTTAGCGGAGGAGAAGTAGCTGCATCAAACACAAGAGAGTATGGTAGAGCCAATCTTTCATTTATTAAAGAAAACGAAATATTCTTTGAAGATGTCGCTGTAAACAGTCAAGTATGGATGAGTCATAGTGACAGTATAAAAGCATTACCTACAAATGCTGTAAAATTAGCAAGTACTCACGATGTAGAATTTGCTGCTTACAAAATTGAAGGTGAAACTACCTATGCTATTCAGTATCACCCAGAAGTATTTCACTCAACGGATGGTTCAAAAATGTTAGAGAATTTCTTAGTGAAAATTGCTGAGGTTCCTCAAACTTTTACTCCAAACGCTTTTGTAGAAGAGATGGTTGCCGAATTAAAGGAGAAAGTAGGAAACGATAAAGTTGTTCTAGGATTATCAGGAGGGGTAGACTCTACTGTAGCGGCTGTTTTATTACATCAAGCTATTGGAAAAAACCTTTACTGTATTTTTGTAAACAATGGTTTGCTTCGTAAAAATGAATTTCAAAGTGTACTAGATCAGTATGAAGGAATGGGTTTAAATGTAAAAGGAGTAGATGCTTCTGAACGTTTTTATGCTGCTCTAGCGGGAGTTACTGATCCTGAATTAAAAAGAAAAGCGATAGGAAATGCTTTTATCGAAGTTTTTGATGCTGAATCACAGTTAATCGAAGATGTTACTTGGTTAGCCCAGGGAACAATTTATCCAGATGTTATTGAGTCGGTTTCAGTAAAAGGGCCTTCTGCTACAATAAAATCGCACCACAATGTTGGGGGATTACCTGATTATATGAAATTAAAAATTGTAGAGCCTCTTCGTATGCTTTTTAAAGATGAAGTACGTAGAGTAGGAGCTTCATTAGGAATCGATCCAGAATTATTAGGAAGACATCCTTTTCCAGGACCTGGATTATCTATTCGTATCTTAGGAGATATTACATTAGAAAAAGTACAAATCTTACAAGATGTAGATGCTGTTTTTATAGATGGTTTAAAGTCTTGGGGATTATATGATAAAGTATGGCAAGCCGGCGCTATTTTACTTCCAGTAAATAGTGTAGGAGTTATGGGTGATGAGCGTACTTATGAAAAAGTGGTAGCTTTACGTGCAGTAGAATCGACTGATGGTATGACTGCTGACTGGGTACACTTGCCTTATGAGTTCTTAATGAAAGTATCAAATGATATTATAAACAAGGTAAAAGGTGTGAATAGAGTAGTATATGATATTAGCTCAAAACCACCTGCAACTATTGAGTGGGAATAA
>TARA_R110002033_G_scaffold35382_16_pt1 | contig 21918 bp, 20 predicted proteins | sample TARA_R110002033 | Tara Oceans TARA_R110002033 (sample SAMEA4397051) | marine metagenome | biome: Polar Biome; feature: [SRF] surface water layer (ENVO:00010504); material: water (ENVO:00002006), including particulate matter (ENVO:01000060) such as... | depth 5 m
ATTCGGCTCAATACACAACAGATAGCAAAGAAACTTTAGAAAAGTATTACCAAGAAGACGCTCCGAAGTTTCGTGATGAGATCGAAAAATTATTTGGGGAGAAAGTATTGGCTTTTAGAACAGAGTTGCAAGTAGTGTCAGAGCACTAATAATTTCTTTTTGATAATCAGCTTTAGGGTTGTTCCATTAAAAAGCACGAATGCCTATTAGACGAAGCAAACGGTTTCTCTAATTCAAAATAGTTTAAAGAGTATGTGTTAAGTTGACAAACTTGGACTAGATAACTTTAAGCTTTAAACAAAAACCATGGAAAAAGTAAAAGCAAAAAAACACCTCGGACAGCACTTCTTGAAAGATGAGAGCATTGCAAAAGCAATCGCAGATACCATCAATCTTGAAGGATATGATGATGTGTTAGAAATAGGGCCAGGAATGGGAGTGCTTACAAAGTACTTGCTTGACAAGCCTACAAATACTTATGTTATTGAGATCGATACCGAATCTGTAGCGTACTTAGACGAGAATTACCCAAAATTAAAAGATAAAATTATCTCTAAAGATTTTTTGAGATACGATATCAACGAAGTTTTTCAAGGAAAGCAATTTGCTATTATTGGGAATTTCCCATACAACATATCTACTCAAATTGTTTTTAAAACGCTAGAATTGAAACACCAAATTCCCGAATTTGCTGGAATGTTTTAAAAAGAAGTTGCTGAACGTATTTGCGAGAAAAAGGGAAGTAAAGCCTACGGAATATTATCTGTTTTGGCGCAAGCCTTTTATGATGTAGAATATTTATTTACCGTAGACGAAAACGTGTTTATTCCACCACCAAAGGTGAAGTCAGGAGTAATGCGCATGCGTAGAAAAGCCGATTATAGTTTGACATGCGGCGAAAAGTTGTTTTTTACAGTGGTGAAAACCGCTTTTCAACAACGACGTAAAACCCTTCGTAACAGTTTAAAAACATTGAATTTATCTGACGAATTAAGAGAGGATACTGTTTTTAATTTGCGTCCAGAACAACTTAGCGTAGAAGAATTTATTGCACTTACACAAAAGATAGAAGCCGATGGAATTTAAAATCAGTAAAGACTTAATACTCGAATTAGAGCAGCATATTGTTAATAAGAACGATCAAGAATTAGAGCGTTTACTTCATGACATGCACCATGCTGATATAGCCGAGATTTTGGACGAACTTGATTTTAATGAGGCCACTTATATCTTTAAAGTATTAGACAGTGATAAAACAGCAGAGATTCTTCTTGAGTTAGAAGATGACTTGCGTGAAAATATTCTAAGCCGCCTTTCGGCAAAAGAGATTGCTGAGGAGTTAGATGAATTAGATACTAACGACGCTGCAGATATTATAGCAGAGTTATCTAATAATTTAAAAGCAGAAGTAATATCTGAGTTGGATGACTTAGAGCATGCCAAGGATATTATCGATTTACTTCGTTATGACGAAGACACTGCCGGTGGATTAATGGGGAAGGAGTTAGTGAAAGTTAACGAAAACTGGAGCGTGCTTACTTGTGTGAAAGAAATGCGTGCTCAGGCAGAAAATGTTTCACGCGTGCATTCTATTTATGTGGTCGATGACGAAAACAGATTAAAAGGACGTTTGTCATTAAAAGATTTATTGACTACCTCTACAAAGACACAAATTGCAGATATCTATATTAAAAAAGTAACTTTTGTAAATGTAGATGCCGAAGATGTTGAGGTTGCTCGTATTATGCAAAAATATGATTTAGAGGCGATTCCGGTTGTAGATGCAATGGGGCGTTTAGTAGGTCGTATTACAATTGATGACATTATAGACGTGATAAGAGAAGAAGCCGATAAAGATTACCAATTAGCGGCCGGTATCTCGCAAGATGTAGAAGCCGATGATAGTATTCTTGAATTATCTAAGGCACGTTTACCGTGGCTGGTTCTAGCACTTTTAGGAGGATTCATCACTGTAAGGGTTTTAGGGTTGTTTGAAGGTGCCATGGCTGAACATGGAAACTTATTTTTCTTCACTCCACTTATTGCCGCAATGGCAGGAAATGTGGGGGTACAATCCTCAGCAATTATTGTGCAGGGTTTGGCTAATAATACCTTGAGCGGATCGCTATTTAGACGATTAATTAAAGAGATTTCTTTGAGTTTGCTCAACGGTTCTATTTTATCTGTAATTTTATTTACAGGAAGTTATTACCTGCTTGATGAGCCCGTAATTATTGGTTTTGTTATTTGTTCTGCTCTAATCTCTGTAATTATTATTGCTTCATTAATTGGGACTTTTGTTCCATTATTATTGGATAAATTTGGCGTAGATCCCGCTCTAGCTACAGGACCATTTATTACAACCAGTAATGATATTTGCGGTATCTTAATCTATTTCTCAATTGCGAGAATGATCTTGGGCTTTTAAAATATGCATAAAACTATTGAACTATAACAACCAACTAATAACTACAAAAAATGAATATTCACATTATAGGAGGCGGAAATTTAGGCGCTTCTGTTGCCATTGGGATTGCTAAGTTTTCCAGCAACCATAAAATCACGGTAACCCGCAGAAATATTAGTAAAATTCAGCATTTAGAACCGTTAGGAATTACGCTTTCCACAGATAATACTCATGCAATTCAAGAAGCTGATGTTGTGATTTTAACCGTAAAACCGTATCAGGTAGATTTGGTTTTATCAGAGATTCTACCTGTCATTAAGGATAAAATCATTGCTTCGGCGGTAACGGGACTTTCTACAGAAGCTTTGCAAAATAAAATAGGACAAGAGCATCAAGCAATCCGAATCATGCCAAACATTGCGGCACAATTTGGAGAGTCGGCTACTTGTATTTCTTTCCATGAAAATAATGCGGCCCAAGGTCAGAAATTGGTAAGCCTTTTTGCTGATTTAGGAACAGCTCCAGTAATTGACGAAAAGTTAATGGATGCTGCAACCGTGCTAGCTGCATCAGGAACTGCCTTTGCATTGCGTTACATTCGAGCGTCTATGCAAGCAGGAATCGAAATAGGTTTTGATTGGCAAACTGCTTTAGAAATTTCGGCACAAACAGTAAAAGGAGCTGCCAAAATGTTGATGGAAGAACAAGTCCATCCAGAGCAATTAATCGATCGCGTAACTACACCGCAAGGTTGTACCATAGCAGGATTAAGCGAAATGGAATCGCATGGCTTTAGTTCATCAATAATACGCGGAATCAAAGCAGCTTTAAAAAAAATAAAGGGGTAAGGTGTAATTAATATTATTTTGGGCGTGCCCCCATAAAAAACAAGGGTCTCATCAGCAATGTCTTGATGAGACCCTTTTTTTTATAGCGTCGGGCTATACGCGCTACTTCGGTAGCTAGCTGCTATCCCTCACGCAAGATCATTATTCATTGATGCGTCAGTTGTAATGATAAGATAGTTCACTTTAAAATTATTAGTTATTAATTTTTATGTAGCCATTTTTGTATTTTAGCCCCTTTGGTAAAAACGACTCTCATGAAAAAATTTGTATTATTTGCTGCATTATTGGTTTGTGTTGTTAGCTGTTCGTCAACTAGTGATTCGGTTATGAATGGGAAATCTATTGTAAGTAAATGGCAATTAGTTAAGGTGAGCGGTGGAATTACCGGTCAAACTGTGGTACCAAAATTAACTAGCGAGATAGCCATTTCGAAAACAGAAATTAAAATATATGAAGGCGGTACTTTAATAGCAACCGAAAAGTATACTATCGAGACTAAAAAATCGATTTTTGGTGGAGAAAAACATATGCTTGTTTATACTTCTGGTAGTCCAAGTCAAGGGTATGTTTTAGAAGGAAATAAATTGCTTTTGAATGATGAATGCTACGATTGTTATCAAAAAGAATATACAAAAAAATAAAAGCATGAAACCAATTTATAAAGTAATGTTGAAGGCTTTTGTGGCAGGAGAAACAGTATTTGCTACAGGTCAGGCTACATGGGATTTTATAGATAATGACAACTTTAACCAGTGGAAATTTATGACCAATTTTATCATCTTTGGTTTATTTATGTTATTGATGGTGAAGTACAATTATAAAAGCAAAATAGAAAATAATCCTAATTCTAATTTGTAACTTTGGGCAACAGAAAAATAGATACAATGTTGCATCCTGAAAATATCAAAATACTACATATAGATAGCAATAATTCCATTATGATGGAGCAATTGCAGGAATTAGGATTTACAAATCACACCGATTTTAGTTCGACAAAAGAAGAAGTAGAAGCTAAAATTCACGACTATCAAGGAATCGTAATTCGCAGTAGGTTTAAGATTGATAAACAATTTCTAGATAAAGCTAAGAATTTGCAATTCATAGCACGTGTAGGAGCTGGACTAGAAAGCATAGACTGCGAATATGCTACAAGCAAAAATGTCACGTTAATCGCAGCTCCTGAAGGAAATCGCAATGCTGTTGCTGAGCATACTTTAGGGATGATTCTTTCTCTTTTTAATAAATTAAACACAGCCGATAAAGAAATTCGTTCCGGACATTGGAACCGAGAAAGCAATCGCGGACATGAACTCGATGGAAAGACCGTAGGAATTATCGGTTACGGAAATATGGGAAAATCATTTGCTAAGAAACTGCGTGGTTTTGATGTTGAAGTTTTGTGCTACGATATTCTAGATAATGTAGGTGATGCAAATGCCAAACAAGTTGCCTTCGAAGAATTCCAACAAAAAGTAGAAGTCCTTAGTCTGCACCTTCCGTGGACTCCTGAGACAGATAAAATGGTGAATGCGGAGTTTATAAATGGCTTTGCTAAACCGTTTTGGATTATAAATACCTCAAGAGGTAAGAACATCGTGACGACTGATCTTGTGGCCGCTATGAAGTCTGGTAAAATATTAGGAGCTGGACTAGATGTTTTAGAGTATGAAAAGCTGTCTTTTGAAACTCTATTTCAAGAAAACGATACCCCTGAGGCTTTTCAATATCTATTAGAAGCTCCAAATGTGATTTTGACACCTCACGTTGCAGGCTGGACATTTGAAAGTCACAAGCGCCTTGCACAAGTGATTGTCGATAAAATTAAATCAAAATATTTTGGGGAACCAAAAGTTGGCACAGTAGAAAATCGTGTCACAGGAATTGGAGGTGTTTTCTTCAAGGCTCAAAACTCTAAAGAACTCGTAGCTTGGTATGGTAAGCATTTGGGTCTGAAAACCGATGATTATGGATCTACTTTTTGGTGGAAAAACAATAAAGGTGAGGACTGCTCTACACAATGGTCTCCTTTTGCAGTAGATACAACTTATTTTGAACCAAGCGAGAAGCAATTCATGCAAAATTTTAGAGTTGAAAATTTAGAACGACTTTTACTGCAATTAAAAGAGGAGGGAGTTACAGTAGTAGGAGAGATGGAAAGCTTTGATTACGGTAAATTTGGCTGGATTTTAGATCCTGAAGGCAATAAAATAGAGTTATGGGAGCCTGTTGACAGTGCTTTTAAATAATATGAAGTCAAAAAAAAGTCTCGACATTGTCGAGACTTTTAGTTTATAGTAATACATATGTTACTCTTCTTTTTCCGCTAACTTGCGTTCTAACTCTGCTTGGAACTCCTCCATAACCGGTTTCATTGTGCTTTCTGGTATATCGGCAATTCTAATGTACATTAGACCATCTACAGCATTGTTGAATAATGGGTCTACATTAAAAGCAACCACCTTTGCATTTTGCTTGATGTATTTTTTTATTAACACCGGTAAACGTAAAACACCAGGTTCTAATTCATCGATAATTTTATCAAACTTATTTAGATCAGCTTCAGTTTCATTGAAGATAAAATCTTTGTCGGCATCTTTTAATTTTACTTTGTATGCTTTCTTAGGATGAATATATTGCGCGATATAAGGATCGTAGTAATTTGATTTCATGAATTCAATCATTAATGATTTTGAGAAATCAGAAAATTGATTGCTAATGCTTACGCCACCTAGCAAGTATTTGTGCTCAGGAAAACGCAGTGTCGTATGAATAATCCCTTTCCATAAAAGGAACAAAGGCATTGGTTTTTGCTGGTATTCTTTGATGATAAATGCACGTCCCATCTCGATAGACTTGTGCATCATATCGTGCAATTCATTTTCGAATCTAAAAAGTTCATTCAAATAGAAACCTTCAATACCATATTTAGGAAAAATCTCTGATCCTAACCCCATTCTATAGGCACCGGCAATTTTTTTGGCTTCATCATCCCACAAGAACAAGTGGTGATAATAGCTGTCAAACTTGTCTAAATCTATGGATTCATTAGTTCCTTCGCCTACCTCTCTAAAAGTGATTTCGCGTAAACGTCCTATTTCGTGCAGAACACTGGGAATATTTTTGGCCTCAGCAAAAAAGACTTCGTAATTTTTACTTTGCAGTAATCTACAGTCAGTGTCGCGTAACGCTTTTACTTCGGCAATAATTTTGTCACCATTTGCAGGTGTTGCAATCTCTTTAGGACTTCTGGGTAGTTTTAAATGTGGTGTATTTATTAGTTTGCTTTCCTTTTCGAATGGATTAGCAAGCATGTATGTTTTCTTTCTTAAAAACTCTGAATAACTTTCTAATGATTTGTGCTCATTTTGTTCTGCAACAGAAATAGCCTTACCCACACGAACTTTAATCACGCGGTTTTTTTGACTAAAAACTTCTGAAGGTAATTTTGCAGTTCTAAAAGTGCCACTAATTTTCGAAAGCAAATAAAACAAGCGACTGTTTTTTGCATGAAAATAAATAGGAACAACAGGAACTTGAGCTTTTCTAATGACTTTGATTGCGCCTTCTTCCCACGGTTTGTCAACCATGTGTTGCCCATCTTTGTAACTAGAAACTTCCCCTGCAGGAAACATCCCTAGCGGTTTCCCATCACTTAAATGACGTAAAGTTTCCTTGATTCCTACCACGCTAGATTTTACATCCTTATGATTTTCAAAAGGATTAACAGGCATGATGTATTTTTTTAAAGGCTCAATGCGGTGTAGAAGAAAATTAGCAATGATTTTAAAATTAGGCTCTCTCTCAAGCATTAATTTTAATAGTAGCACACCATCGATACCACCTAGAGGGTGATTAGATATGGTTATATAAGCTCCTTCTTTAGGGAGTCTTTTTAAATCTTCTTCGGGAATTTCAAATTTTATCTGTAAGTCGTCTACGATACCGTTTAAAAATGCAACATCTTTTAGGTGCTTATTTCTGTCGTAAACTTTGTTGAGTGTAGATATCTTAAGTACTTTCATTAATAACCAACCGGAAAAGGTTCCGAAAACCCCATATTTCTCAGCATTTATTGCTTTTGCAACTTCTTTGGCGGTAACTAAACCCATTTATTCTTCATTTTTTGAGCGAAAAACAAAGATAGAAAAAAACATTATCAACTAGCTATTTCACGCTGTATTTTCGGGATTTACTACCATATATTTTTTTATTTTTAGTACTTTTGAAAAACAAAATTCAAAAAAAATGCGAATAATCTCCTATAATGTAAACGGAATTCGAGCGGCGATTTCCAAAGGTTTTATCACTTGGTTGCAACAAGCAGACCCCGATGTAATTTGTCTTCAGGAAATTAAAGCCACTCCAGAGCAAATCCCTTTATTAGATTTTGAGCTAGCAGGATACCCTTATCACTATTGGTTTCCAGCAACTAAAAAAGGGTACAGCGGTGTGGCAATTTTATCGAAAGTTAAACCAAACAATGTGGTTTACGGAACAGGAATTGAGCACATGGATTTTGAAGGTAGGAATATTCGTGTTGATTTTGATGATGTATCTGTAATGAGTTTGTATTTACCGTCAGGAACTAATAAAGAGCGATTGGATCACAAGTTCATGTACATGGATGACTTTCAGAATTACATCACAAATTTAAAACTAGAAATTCCTAATCTTGTTATTTGTGGAGATTATAATATTTGCCATGAAGCAATTGATATCCACGATCCAGTGCGCAATAAAAATGTATCTGGATTTTTACCTGCAGAACGTTCTTGGCTTACTGACTTTTTAAACAATGGATTTGTAGATAGCTTTCGTTTTTTAAACAAAGAGCCTGATAATTATACGTGGTGGACTATGCGTGTGCCTACAGCGAGGGCAAACAACAAAGGATGGCGTATTGATTACTGTTTAGTTAGCGAGCCTCTTAAAGAAATGATAAAAAGAGCGGTTATTCTGCCCGAAGCAAAACATTCTGATCATTGTCCCGTTTTAGTAGAAATAGCATAAATGAATTGCACTTTAAAAAAGTTTAAAATGATAAAAAAAATTTCGATAGGTATATTAGCAATCACAATGGCTAGCTCATGTGTGTCAAAAAAAATATACGCTGATTTAGAAAATAAATACACTGATTTAAAAAAGGAAAATAGAACGTTAGCTGATGCAAATGCAGATCTTTCCTTAGATAAAAATCACTTAGAGACAACAAAGGACTCTCTAACTAGTGAGATGGGGAAATTAAAATCAGAGCGCGAAAAATTACTTGCTGATCAAGCAGCATTAAATTCTAAAATGAATTTGTTGCAAGAGTCTTACAAAGCATTAGAGAAAAATAGTAGTGATGCTCTACAAGCTAACATGAATAAAAATCGTGATTTGCTAGCAGAATTAGATGCTAAAGCGAAAGCACTTTCTATTGAGCAAGAGCGTTTGAGTAAAAGTACACAACGATTAGACGAGCTAGAATCACTAGTAGCTGCAAAAGAAGCAGCAATGAAAAAACTGAAAGAAACTTTGTCTAGTGCGTTAAATAGTTTTGAAGGAAAAGGGTTAACGGTGGAGCAAAAGAATGGGAAAGTATATGTTTCTATGGAAAATAAATTGCTTTTTAATTCCGGTAGTTGGTCTGTGGGTCCAGAAGGAAAAAAGGCAGTCGTTGAAGTAGGTAAGGTATTGGGAGACAATCCTGATATTTCAGTTTTAATTGAAGGGCACACTGATAACGATGGGTTCTCTAGTTCAGGACCTATTGCTAATAACTGGGATTTGTCTACAAAAAGAGCTACCTCTATAGTTGCTATTTTGAGTGAAAATGCCGATGTAAACAAACAAAACTTGACTGCAGCTGGAAGAAGCGAATTTGCTCCCTTAGCTTCGAATGCTACTACAGATGGAAAAGCAAAAAACCGTAGAATCGAAATTATTCTTACGCCAAGATTAGACGAAATTGCAGATATGCTGAAAGACATTAACTAGACAGCTATTAATAAAAAGTTAAATTAGGTTCAAAGATATTCTTTGAACCTTTTCTATTATAAAACCTTTGTAACTTTGGTTTCTTGTAAATCAGAATCTTATTAAAAATGAAATATACTACTTTACCAGGTACAGATATAAAAGTCAGCAAAATTTGTCTAGGGACAATGACTTATGGGCAGCAAAACACTGAAGCAGAAGGGCATGTTCAAATGGATTATGCGCTTGATCGTGGCGTAAACTTTTTTGATACTGCTGAGATGTATTCTATTCCAGCAAGTGAAAAAACCTACGGTAGTACAGAGAAAGTGATTGGTACTTGGTTGAAAAAATCAGGAAAGAGGGACCAAGTTGTTTTAGCGTCTAAAGTTGCGGGTCCAAATCCTAATTTTGCTTACATGCGTGATAAAGTTGATTTTTCACCAGAGAGCATTACATATGCTTTAAATAATAGTTTGAAACGCTTACAGACTGATTATTTAGATTTGTATCAATTGCATTGGCCAGAACGCAAAACAAATACCTTTGGACAGCGTGGTTTTACGTTGCAAGATGATGAGTGGGAAGATAATATTCACGAAGTATTGACTACTCTTGACGGTTTTGTTAAAGAGGGAAAAATTAGAAACATTGGGGTTTCTAATGAAAACGCGTGGGGAATTATGCGTTTTCTAGAAGAACATAAATACCATAATTTACCAAAAATCAGAACAATTCAAAATCCGTATTCATTGTTGAATCGTCTTTTTGAAAGTGATTCTTCGGAGATTTCTTTTCGTGAAAACGTAGGTTTGTTGGCTTATTCGCCAATGGGTTTTGGTGTGCTTTCTGGTAAGTTTTTAACTGGTGAGCATCACCCAAAAGCACGTGTTAACTTATTTCCGCAATATACAAGGTATAGTAGTGCACAATCAACTGAGGCTACAAAATTGTATCATGAAATTGCAACTAAAAATGGCTTGACATTAACGGAGCTAGCTTTAGCTTTTATTGAGCAGCAGCCTTTTTTAACTAGTACAATCATTGGTGCAACGACAATGGAACAATTAAAGGAAAATATCGACACAATCAATGTTACGTTGACTGATGATATTCTTAAAGACATAAATAAAGTTCAAGAGTTGATTCCTAATCCAGCGCCATAATAATAATAATAATAATAATAATTTTCGAAATTTAAAAAGGCTCTACAGACGTGATTTGTAGAGCCTTTTATATTTTAAAAATGCTAGTTTTTTCAATACTTATCTTTAATTGCTTTTTCAGTTTTTATATAAATTATGATTCCGAATATTGTTGTATTCGTTACGGCAACAAAAAATCCCATGATATCAAATAGAAAGAAGAGTGAGCCAATGGAGGAAATACATATTCGATCAGATCAATAATAAATTTAACGATGCCTATGATAGGTAGGGTTAATGAAAATGTATTGTCCATTTATTTTAGCTAAAATTGTAGCATTTTATAAATTGAATTCATTGACACTGTTAAGAGAATCTTTTGGTATACTATCTTGAACTTTTATTCTAAGATAAGATCGTGCTGGCCCTGATATATATAGCGGCAAAGATTTATACAAGGTATCATCTGAGGCTAATAACCCTCTCTTAAGCATGATGTTTGTTAAAAAACGCTCTTGTTGTGCGGCAGATTCTTTCAAGCTTCCTTCAGCATTAAATTGATACATGAATTTTTTCGGACTTGGAATTATTCTCGCTAAATACAAGCACTCATTAAACGTTAACTGGGATGGTTGTTTTTGAAAATAGAACTGGCTTGCTTCACCAATTCCATAGACATTAGGTCCCCATTCAATAATATTAAAATACACTTCTAGCATGCGTTCTTTACTCACAATGCGATTATTTTCTAAAATATAGACGAGTAAGATCTCTTCGAGTTTACGTGAGAGTGTTTTTTCTCTCGTTAGGAAAACATTTTTAATCAGCTGCATGCTTATAGTACTTGCTCCTCTTGAGAATTTTTTAGTTTTAATATTCTTTGCAATAGATTGCTTAAAAGCTTCATTGATAAACCCGTGATGTGAAAAAAAGGAAGGGTCCTCAGTTGTAAGTACACATTTTTTCAAGTAGGGTGATATCGCCGACATGGGAGTGTAATTTGGATTTGCATTCCCTACTAAAATAGGTCTTTGCAATACATTGTCGATAATGGCTCGATAGATAAACTCACCATTTAGTTTGTTTAGGTTTGCCTCACCATATTTAATTATTTTGAGATTTTCTTTATTAATATTGCTATCAAAAACCAGCTCATCAGGTTTATTTTTATTAAACTGAAAATTGAGTTTATAATCAAAATTTCCTAGTGCTTGCATCCCTTGAAAATTTGTAAATAATCCATCAGGTAGTGAATTAATGAAGTGCTTTGCTTTCATTCTTGGGATTACTACCTTGAGTTTGTATATAGTATCTTCTTCGGTGTCGACTGATAAGTAAGGGCGAAATTTAATTTGATTGAATTGTGCTGTGGAGCTACTATCAATAGCAATGGAATTAGCTCCTAATAAAAAGCGATAATCAAATCTAGCTTTCTTGATCAGGACATCTTTACTTGCTATTTTAGGATGGTTTACTTTTAAGTTTGCAATCGATGTGAAACCATCAATGTGCAATTGACCACCACTTTTATCTATGTTTTTAATATTTAATCGAATAGAGTCAAAACTCGAAATAAGATTATAGCGTTCGTCAAAATAAGGAACTTTAATGGCTCCAGTATCTCTATTAAAAAATTGTAAATCAGCTTTTTTATTTCTAGGATCTGCATAACCTTTGATTTTCCATCTTTGGGTAAATGTATTTGTTTTAACGTTTATTGCAGTTTCCATTTGTGAATTGGCCAAAATCAATTTTTTGATGTCAATAGTAGCTTTTTTACCATTGTCATCTAATTTGAATTTTAGATTCTCAATTTTCATATCGGTGGGAACCAAGTTTAAAGCTGTGGTGATGATTCGATACGCAAAATCAGCATAATTTTTCTTGTTATCACTTTGCACCGCTGTACTGTCCTTTTTTAAAAAGGCCGCAAAGTTTTTAATATTTCCCTTTTTAGTTAGTTGGACATAACCATTATTTATTTTTAAGGTCCCTAGTTGAATATCACCCGTAAATAACCGCCAGAAATTAATGCTAGTTTCCATGTTATCAATGTCAAACAATGTATCAGCGGCTCTAGGTTTCAAACTAATATTAGTCAACCTAATTCCGTTGAAATTTGTAAACTCCACCTTACCAATGAGGAGTTTACTATCATATTTTTGATCTAGATGACTGGTTGTTTTCGCGATAGCTTGCGTAAGCAATTGATCTCTAAATATAAAAAATCCGCTAATAGCAATTAAGAGCAATCCTAAAATACTTGATACTATAATAACTATTATTTTCTTCTTATTTTTCATTTACTTGTGTGTAAATAGATAAAGTTGGTGGCAATGTGATGAAATCATTTTGGTTTAAAAAGAAGCACTTGACTAAAATAGCGTGCTTCTTTTTTAATCTCTAATTCTCAATAATTGATTTATAGCTTTTAACCAAATAACATACTAGCAACATCTTCAATTTTTGTTACTAATTGAATTTTAATTCCTGGATTCTTCAATGCAATTTTATTGTATTTTGATACAAATATGGTCGAAAAACCTAATTTCTCAGCTTCCTGAATTCTTTGATCCACACGATTTACAGGTCTAATTTCACCAGAAAGTCCTACTTCTCCAGCAAAACAAAAATCTTTGTTCACGGGAATATCTTCATTACTTGATAAAATAGCAGCAACAACAGCTAAGTCAATCGCAGGATCATCTACCGATATTCCTCCCGTCACGTTCAGGAATACATCTTTGGCGCCAAGTCTAAAACCAGCTCTTTTTTCTAAAACAGCTAAAATCATATTTAATCTTTTAGCGTTATAACCCGTTGTGCTACGTTGAGGTGTACCATAAACGGCCGTACTTACAAGCGATTGAATTTCGATCATTAATGGTCTCATTCCTTCTAAAGTTGTGGCGATAGCGGTTCCTGAAAGTTCTTCATCTTTATGAGAAATTAAAATTTCTGATGGATTTGATACTTCTCGCAAACCACTACCTAGCATCTCATAAATTCCTATTTCCGCTGTTGAACCAAAACGATTTTTCAGGGATCTTAAAATTCGATACACATGATTTCGATCACCTTCAAATTGCAGTACAGTATCAACCATATGCTCTAAGATTTTGGGTCCAGCAATGTTTCCGTCTTTTGTGATGTGACCTATTAAAATTACAGGAATATTGGTTTCCTTAGCAAATTTTATAAGTTCAGCAGTAGTTTCTCTAATTTGAGAAATACTTCCCGCAGTCGACTCGATATAATCAGTATGCAGCGTTTGAATAGAATCTATAATGACAATCTCAGGCTGAATAGCTTCAATTTGTTTGAAAATATTCTGCGTTTTTGTCTCTGTTAAAATATAGCAATTATCACTCGTAGGAGTAATTCTTTCGGCGCGCATTTTTATTTGCTTTTGACTCTCCTCACCAGATACGTACAGCGTTTTATAAGGTAATTTTAAAGAAACTTGAAGTAAAAGGGTACTTTTTCCTATCCCAGGTTCCCCACCTAATAGCGTAAGTGATCCAGGAACAATTCCACCACCTAAAACTCTATTTAATTCCGAGTCAGTTGTATTCATTCGAATCTCCTGAGTAGAATCTATTTCGTTAATTCTAAGTGGTTTTGGTGCTTTGCTTTGTACTGTAGGCTCTGTTTTCCAGGCTACTTTTTCTTGTTTTTGAATTATTTCTTCGGCTATAGTATTCCATTCCTTGCAAGAATTGCATTGACCTTGCCATTTAGAATATTGTGCGCCACAACTTTGACAGAAAAAACTTGTTTTAACTTTTGCCATGAGATATTAATTATTGAAAATTTTATGCTGTTGCTAAAATAGTGTAAGTCAGCGTGATTTTTGCTTTAAGCGAATAAAAAAATCCCCATCAAAAATATATTTCAATGGGGATTATTATAATTTTTAAACTTCTAAGTTAACGAATTGTCGTTTTCATTAGGAAAAATAATCCATGGTTTAAATGTTTTGGCCTCCTCAAATTCTAAAGTCGCGTATGCTATAATAATAATAATATCGTCTTTTTGAACTTTTCTGGCAGCAGGACCATTTAATGTTATTTCACCAGAATCTTTTTTTCCTTTTATCGCATACGTTTCAAAACGTTCTCCGTTGTTGATGTTTACAATGGCAACTTTTTCCCCTTCGATAATATTTGAAGCCTCTAGAAGTGTTTCGTCTATAGTAATACTACCGATATAATTTAAATCGGCTCCTGTTACTTTGACTCTGTGGATCTTTGATTTTAATACTTGAATTTGCATGCTACAAAAATATATTAATTTAATGAAATGGTATCTATCAATCGAATATTATTCACAAAAACGGCTATAAAAGCGCGATAGGTTTTTGTGTCAATTTTTTTGTCCAAAGGTAATAAAGTTTCCTCATCTGCAATTTGGAAATATTCTAATTCGAATGAAGGAATTTTAGTGAAGATTTCTTCAACCCATTCATTAATTTGCGCTGCTGTATGAGTTGAAAATTTTTCTCTAACTTCTAGTAAAGTTTTGTAGATAAATGACGCTTCTTCCCGATGTTCGGCAGTTAATCTTTCATTACGCGAACTCATTGCAAGCCCATTTGCCTCTCTAAAAATTTCACAACCGATAACCTTAATAGATAAATTGTTTTTTTCAACCATCTTTCTGACGATTTGCAATTGCTGAAAATCTTTCTCGCCAAAATAGGCTGTGGTGGGAGTAACTATTTCGAATAATTTTTTTACAATTGTTCCTACGCCGTCATAGTGTCCAGGTCGAAATTTACCTTCCATTTGATTTTCTAATCCATCAAAATCGAAAGAGTCAGAAGATACATTCTCTTCATAAATATCGTTTACAGTAGGAGCAAAAACAATAATATTAGAATTAAATGCGTTTATCTTGGCCACATCTTGGTCAAGCGTTCGTGGATATTTTAAAAGATCGTCAGGATTGTTAAACTGGGTTGGATTTACAAATATACTAACTACTGTGAAAGTATTTTCTGATGTAGATTGTTGCATTAACGACAGGTGTCCTTCATGTAGAGCGCCCATTGTAGGAACAAAGCCAATAGTGGAATTACTGGTCTTAATAGCTGATAAATGAGCTATTAAATTGGCTTTTCCATTGAAAATATGCATCGTTATTTTATTTAAATTATATGCAAACATAATATATTAGTTAATAACTGCATAAAATTTTGTAATTTTGCGTGGTTTTTATTACCAATAAACTAAGCAAATTACAATATGAAAGATAAGAGGATATTATACGTATCATCTGAAGTGGTGCCTTATTTAGCTGAGAATGAAGTTTCTTTAATGTCTTATGACGTGCCAAAGATGGTTAACGATCAAGGTGGACAAATAAGAATTTTCATGCCGAGATACGGGAATATAAATGAGAGAAGGCATCAATTACATGAAGTGATTAGGCTTTCAGGTATGAACTTGGTGGTGAATGATCTAGATATGCCTTTAATTATTAAGGTTGCGTCTATACCAAAAGAGCGTATTCAAGTTTACTTTATTGATAACGAAGAGTACTTTAAGAGAAAGGCTACATTTGCTGATGAAGATGGTGTGATGTATCCCGATAATGATGAGCGTGCTATTTTCTTTGCAAAAGGAGTTGTAGAGACGGTTAAGAAATTAAATTGGGTTCCAGATATTATTCATGTTCATGGTTGGATGGCAGCAATGTTGCCAATTTACATGAAGCATTATTATAAAAATGAAGCTTTGTTTTCTGATACTAAAATAATCACTTCTGTCTACAGTCAGTCTTTTGAAGGAACTTTAGATGCAGAGATGGTTAATAAAATTCAATTAGATGGTGTGCCATTAGATGCTATTGAGAATTTAAAAAACCCAGATTATGAGAGCATTATTAAAGCGACAATTGATCATTCTGACGGAGTAATTATTGCTTCAGAAGGAGTGTCATCAAGTTTAACAAAATATATAGAAGCTTCAGGGAAACCTTTTTTACCTTACGTCGCTAAAGATGCTTTTGCTGAAGCATATATCAACTTTTACAACAACGAGGTATAATAAATTTAATTTTTTTTAGTGTATGTTTAATAGTTCTTTTTTTAAGAAAATCCTTTTAGCCTCGGTTGCTATTTCTTTATTCTCATGCGATAAAGATGTGAATACAATAGGTGACGGAATAGTAGGAGATGACCATTTTGGTTTTGAAAAGTTGACTTCAGAGGTGATTGCGTACAATCAAAAGATTAGTGCTGTGCAATCAAATAATCTGCCGGTTAACGCGTTAGGTATTTATGACACAGAGGCATTTGGTACTACAACGGCTAATTTTAATACACAAGTTGCTTTGCAAACTGTAGCGCCTACATTTGGTAACAACCCCGTGATTGAAAGTGTTGTTTTGACAATACCATATTTTAGTGTACAAAAAACAATTGATGTTAATGGTGATAGTACTTACGAGTTAGATTCTATCTATGGTCCATCTGATGCAAAAATAAAATTAAGCGTTTATGAGTCGGGATATTTCATGCGTAATTTAGATCCAACTACTGGTTTTAAAGAAACTCAAAAATATTATACAGATCAAAATTCTGATTTCGATAATTCAAAGGTGGGTGCTCGTTTAAACGATGCTACTGATGTAACTGAAAATGACGCTTTCGTATTTAGTGCTGCAGAATATAAATCATCAGTAACTACTGATGGAGTAACTACAGTTACTAGAACAAAGCCAGGCATGCGATTGAATTTAAACAAGGCTTACTTTAAAACTAAAATAATTGATGCTTCTAATTCAGGTAAATTAGCAACGGCAGATACTTTTAGAGATTATTTTAGAGGGCTATACTTTAAAGTTGAAAAATCTGGAACTAGCCCGTCAGCATTAGCAATGTTAAATTTTAGCGAGGGTAAAATCACAATTAATTACAAGGAAGACACATCTTTAACTGATGCTACTCGTGTAGACAAGTCAGTTGTTATTAATCTAACAGGGAACACGGTTAGTTTACTGCAAGAGAGCAATAAAAAAGCTGCTTACACTGATGCAACTACAAATGCAAACAAGATTACTGGAGATGAGAAGTTATACTTAAAGGGTGGTCAAGGATCAATGGCAATTGTAGAATTATTTGGTAAAGATTTATATGGGTCAGATGGTAAAACAGGTACACCTAATGGGGTTGCAGATGAATTAGACATTCTTAGATCAAATAATTGGTTAATAAACGAAGCGAATCTTGTTTTTCATGTTGATGCTACAACTTCAGGGAGTGATGCTAAGGTGAATAGAATATATCTATATGACGTTGATAATAGCACTAGAGTTGCTGATCATGCTAGTGACGGTACAGCTAGTGCATCGCTTAAAGCAAGCAAGCTTATATTTAATGGTTTGCTAAATAAAACTACAGAAAGTGATAATACTTATAAAATCAGGATTACAGACCAAATTAGAAATCTAATTAAAAACCAAGATTCTACTAATGTGAAATTAGGTGTGGTTGTTACAGAGGATATCAATACAATATCTACAAGTAAATTAAAAGTGGCAAATAGCACCATTGAAGATGTTGCTACGGCGTCTGTTATGAGTCCGCAAGGAGTTGTTTTATATGGTTCAAAAGCAGTTAGTGCTGATAAAAGATTAAAATTGGAAATTTATTATACAAAATCTAATAAGTAATATATGTGTGGAATTGTTGGATATATAGGTCATAGAGAAGCTTATCCTATAGTAATTAAAGGGTTGCAGCGTTTAGAATACAGAGGGTACGATAGTGCAGGAGTAATGATTTATGACGGAAATGATATCGTAGTTAGTAAGACTAAAGGTAAAGTTGTTGATCTTGAACAAAAATCAGCCGCTGCTAACATGAGCGGTACAATTGGTATCGGGCATACAAGATGGGCTACTCATGGAGTACCTAATGATGTGAATTCACACCCACATGTTTCTAATTCAGGTGATTTAGTTATTATTCATAACGGAATTATAGAAAACTATGCACCTTTAAAAGAAGAGTTAATTAAAAGAGGGTATGTGTTTCATTCTGATACAGATACTGAAGTTTTAGTTAATCTAATTGAAGAGGTTCAAAAGAAGGAGAAACTAAAATTAGGAAAAGCGGTTCAAGTAGCTTTAAATCAAGTTGTGGGAGCGTATGCAATTGCAGTTTTTGATAAAAAAAACCCGAACGAAATTGTTGCTGCCCGTTTAGGTAGTCCTTTGGCAATTGGAATTGGAGAAGGAGAATATTTTATCGCTTCTGATGCTTCACCTTTTATCGAATATACCTCTAATGCAGTTTATCTTGAAGATGGAGAGATGGCAAATATCCGACTTCATAAGCAGATGAAAGTTAGAAAAATTAAAGACGATAGTTTAGTTGATCCTTATATTCAAGAGCTTAAAATGAATTTAGAGCAAATTGAAAAAGGAGGGTACGATCATTTTATGCTTAAGGAAATTTATGAGCAGCCTAGTGTGATTAAGGATACTTATAGAGGGAGACTACTTGCTAACGAAGGAATTATTCGTATGGCTGGTATCGAGGATAACTTAGAGAAATTTTTAAACGCTGATCGTATAATTATAGTGGCATGTGGAACATCATGGCATGCAGGATTAGTAGCAGAATATATTTTTGAAGAGTTTACACGAGTTCCTGTTGAGGTAGAATATGCTTCTGAATTTAGATATAGAAATCCTATTATAGGTCCTAAAGATGTAGTGATTGCTATTTCACAATCAGGTGAAACGGCTGATACTATGGCGGCTATTAAACTAGCTAAAGAAAAAGGTGCATTTGTTTTTGGTGTATGTAATGTTGTGGGTTCTTCTATTTCTAGAGAAACACATGCAGGTGCTTATACACACGCTGGTCCAGAAATTGGAGTAGCTTCAACAAAAGCATTTACAACTCAAATTACTGTATTAACTATGATTGCTTTGCGTTTAGCAAAAGCAAAAGGAACTTTGTCAAATACAGATTACCACATGTATCTTCAAGAATTAGAATTAATTCCTGAAAAAGTAAAAGAAGCATTGGGTACTAATGATATCGCAAAAGAAATTGCAGCAACATTTATTGATGCTCCTAACTGTCTTTACTTAGGTAGAGGTTATAACTTTCCTGTTGCATTAGAAGGTGCATTGAAATTAAAAGAAATTTCATACATCCATGCAGAAGGATATCCAGCGGCTGAAATGAAACACGGTCCTATTGCTTTAATTGATGAGCAAATGCCGGTTGTAGTAATCGCACCAAGAAAAGGGCATTACGATAAAATTGTAAGTAATATTCAAGAAATAAAATCTAGAAGCGGTAGAATTATTGCTGTTGTGACTAAGGGGGATACTGAGGTTCGCAAACTTGCTGATTTCGTAATTGAAATCCCAGAAACTTCGGATGCTTTGTCTCCATTATTGACAACAATTCCTTTGCAGTTATTATCATACCACATTGCTGTTATGAGAGAATGTAATGTGGATCAGCCTAGAAATTTAGCTAAATCGGTTACTGTAGAGTAGTATTCTTCTATAATAAGATTTAAAAAACGAGATGTGTAAACATCTCGTTTTTTTTTTGCCATTAGCTTTTTTAGTAAAATTTTCGAATGTCTTTAGATTTGGGACAAATAACTAAAATTTAACATATGCATAATATTTGTCTTAAATAATTGTTAATTTAAAAATTTTAATCTAGTTTAGTTGGACTAATCTTAAAACTGGGCATTACATGAGAAATTATCTAATTATTTTAATCGCATTCTTTGTAAATATCAGCTTTGCTCAAAATTCTGTGTCAGGGATGGTGCAAGAAACTTCCAAGCAGTCAATTATAGGGGCTAATGTAACAGTAGTGGGTAGTTCTGATGGAGCGGTTACTGATGCACAAGGAAATTTTATTTTAAAAACTTCTAGTAAATTACCATTTTCAATTGAAATTTCTAGCGTTGGTTTTGAATCGAAAAAATTAACAATTACGAGTAAAAATCAGAAAGTTGTTGTGGTTTTGAGCGAAGAAGATAACCTACTAAATGAGATTGTAGTGTCGGCCTCTCGTACTCCGGAGCGCGTATTAGAGTCTCCTGTTACCATTGAAAGAATGGGAGTTGCTGATATTAAAAAATCGGCATCTGCTTCTTTTTATGATGGTCTAGAAAATATGAAAGAGGTGCAAATGAATACTAGTAGTTTGTCTTTCAAATCGATTAATACTCGTGGATTTGCTACTGTAGCCAATACTCGTTTTATGCAATTGGTTGACGGTATGGATAACGCTTCGCCCTTATTAAATTTCGTTTTAGGAAATATGATTGGTATTTCAGAAATTGATGTTCAAAGTGTAGAGCTTTTGCCAGGTGCTTCTTCTGCGTTGTATGGTGCAAATGCTTTTAATGGTATTTTATTTATGACAAGTAAAAATCCATTCGCAAGTCCTGGAATAACGGCTTATGCAAAATTTGGACAGACTTCTCAAAAAGCTGCCGGTAACAATGATTACATTGACTACGGAATTCGTTTAGCACATGCTTTCAGTCCGAAAATTGCAGCTAAAGCGAACTTTACCTACATGCGCGGTACAGACTGGTTTGCTACAAATACAGATGATAGAACTGTCGCAGGAAGAGATAGAAGCCATTATGGTTATGATGGTGTCAATGTGTATGGAGACGAGGTGTCTACTGTAATATCGGCGCCTACATTGCCTTCTGAAAAAATCTCAAGAACAGGTTATAATGAAACAGATCTTACTGATAATAAGGCAAGTAATACTAAAATTGATTTCTCGTTACATTATAGACCTTTAGGGGACGAAAATCTAGAGGTTATTTGGCAAAGTAAGTTTGGTTATGGTAATGCTGTTTATCAAGGGGCCAATAGATATTACTTGAATAACTTTTTCATGCAACAGCACAAATTAGAAATAAAAGGTAAAAACTTTTTTGTGAGAGGATATACTACTACTGAGGACGGTGGTGAATCATACGATATGTTGTTTACGGGGATAAATATTAACCGACAATGGAAGTCGGATACGAACTGGTTTACAGATTATGGAAATGCATTTGCTAATGCTACTTTAGCTGGCCAAAAACCTGAAATTGCTCATAGTGCAGCTAGAAATTTTGCTGATTACAATATTAGCCCTTCCGGTTTAATTGGAGGATTGGTATTAACCCCAAATATTAATGGAAATGACCCAAGAGGAACGAGATTGCTTCCAGGTACTCAAGGTTTTAAAAATGCATTTAATAAAGTGATATCTGGAGAAGATGTTCTTACGGGTTCTAAATTAGTAGACAATTCAAAAATCTACCATTCTGATGCTAACTACAACTTTAAGGATTTAATAGAATTTGCCGAAATACAAGTAGGAGGTTCTTACAGGCAGTACGAGCTGAATTCTCATGGTAGAATTTATACAGATGCTGACGGTCCAATTTTATATAATGAATACGGTGCTTATACTCAAGTATCTAAAAAAATGATAGATGATCGCTTAAAATTTACAGGATCTATTCGTTATGATAAGTCTAAAAACTTTGATGGAAATGTTTCG
>TARA_R110002033_G_scaffold58086_1_pt1 | contig 21918 bp, 17 predicted proteins | sample TARA_R110002033 | Tara Oceans TARA_R110002033 (sample SAMEA4397051) | marine metagenome | biome: Polar Biome; feature: [SRF] surface water layer (ENVO:00010504); material: water (ENVO:00002006), including particulate matter (ENVO:01000060) such as... | depth 5 m
TAGTGACCAAGCTAAAATTCGAAATAATATTTATGAACACGATGCTATAAGTAAAGAGCAGGTAAATAAAAATTCCCCTAACTACCTTCAAGCTCTTTTTGCTAGTAATAGTTTCGAAGCAGCTAAAAAAGTATACGAAGAAAATGAGAAACTTTATAGTAGTTCTGCTTCGTTTTTTCTTGATGCCTATATTTATTTTACTGCCAATTGGGAGCAAGAAAAATTCAATAATGATATCCTTTCCAATCATCAATCGTTAATTGAGAATAACATCAATGAAATGAAGGCATTGGCATATGCTCATCAGCGAGAAGGTGAATTTGAAAAAGCAAACAAACTATATACCAGCATTTTTGTAAAAAGACCTAATTATGCGCAATCGTATCGGGATATGGCGAATAGCTATGTTGAGGTAAATGAGGTACAAAAGGTAGCTAATCTTTATAGTAGGTACACCAAATTATTGAACGATTCTTTTTTAGTGGCAGATACAATAGGATTACATCCTGTTATTACAACTGAGTTCAATCACTTTTTACTGCATAAAACCGATTATACCATAAGTTCAGAAGATTTAAAAGAAATGGCGGCTAAGCGCGAGGGTACAGATACCCGTCTTCTTTTTGAATGGAACGATGATGAGGCTGAGTTTGACCTTCAATTTGTTAATCCAGAAAATCGCTATTTTGTTTCGAATACATCGCTAAACAATCAGAATGAATATTTTGGTAAGCAAGAAAATTCATCAAGCAAAGAGTTCTTTCTTGAAAGTGATATTCAAGGAGAATGGATTATAAATATAAATTATAAGGGGAATAAAAGCGGCTTGCCTACTTATTTAAAAGTGACTGCTTTCTCTGGCTATGGTACAGATAATGAAGAAAGTACTATTAGAATTTATAGGTTGTCTTTAAAAAATGTGAATCAAAATCTATTTTACTTACCGACTTTAGGGGTGGATAAGTTGAATTAATACATTGTTGATGTTTTTTTTTCATAAAACTTTAGTATGGTTTAATTTTTGATACTATAAATTAATGTAATCGTTAATAATATTTCTATGAAAAATATTCTGCTTCTTCTAGTCCTAGTAACGTTTGTCACAAATATTCAAGCACAAATTAATACTGTGAAAGGTAAGGTTACACAAATGGATAGTCCCTTGGCGAATGTTCAGATTTCTATAATAGATTCAGAAACTGCGACCAAGACAGATGCAAACGGGTTTTACCAGATATCAGCTGAGCCAAGAGATGTCATTCAATATACTTATCCTGGTCTAAATGATGTCCAAATTCTAGTTGAAGACGTTACGCGTATATTGAATATAGAAATGAGTCAGGAGATACATCAACTAGATGAGGTTACTGTAAAAGGTAGCAATAGAAAATCACAGAATGAGCTACAACAAGAGTATAGTTATAACCCAAATCTTATAAAAACGGCATATGGTATTCTAGATAGCGAGACTGCACCAGGCAAAATTAGATTTTTACAAGAAAATCAAATTAATGATGTTGGTATTTGTATTCTTGACTTAATGAAAAATGAGTTTCCAGGAGTAAACGTTGTAGGGGATTGCGTATATGGAGGTCTAATATATATTAGAGGGTTAAATTCCGTTAGTCAAGCACCACCTGCGGTTTATGATGTTGATGGACAGGTATTGACTCAAACTCCTACTTGGATAGCACCCGCCGCAATTAAACGATTGGCTGTTTTAAATAATCTAGCTATGACTACACGATATGGGTCTATAGGAGCTGGAGGCGTTATTGTGATTAACACTAAAGCTAGTGCATATTCTAGAACGGTAGATGGTAAACCTATTGATTATGCAAAAGTTAAAAATAATAAATATGATAATTCAGCGCTAAACACTGTTGATTTTAAAGAAGGGAGACCAAACTATTTAATTGAGCTTTTGGGAGCTGGTACGGAAGAAGATGCTAAGGCTATTTATGCTGAACAAATTAAAAAATATAGTAGCTCTTTTTACTATGTTTTAGATGCCTACGATTATTTTTCTAATAGATGGAATAATCAAGATTTTGCTGATATGATTGTTGAGGATAATAAAAGCATTATAAGTAGTAATCCTATAGCTTTAAAATCTCTTGCATATATTTATCAAGCACAGGGACAGTTTAAAAAGGCAAATAAATTATATGAAGATGTATATACACTCAGAGCAGAATATGCACAATCTTATTTAGACTTGGCAAATAGTTATAGAGAATTAGGTTTAAATCAGAAAGCTGCAGCAATGTATATGCGTTATGATTATTTATTGGCAGAAGAATTATTGGAAAAAGAAGAACAAGTGAAAACCATTATGGATCGGGATTTAAATAATTTAATTTCCTTAAAAGGCGCTGATTTAGTTTCAACAGATAGGGTGAATGAAATTAAGCTTGATGATGATTTTAAAGGAACACGCTTGGTTTTTGAATGGAGTGATAGTGAGGCAGAATTTGAATTACAATTTGTAAACCCAGAAAAGAGATACTATAAAAGTGAGCATTCATTAGTTGCAGATGCTGAGAGAATTCAAAGCGAAAAACGTTCAGGTTTCTCTAGTGAAGAATATTTAATAGATGATACGCTTCGTGGTAATTGGTTGGTTAATGCTACGTATTTAGGTAATAAAAGTTTGACGCCTACATATTTGAAAGCCACTGTATATTATAACTACGGTAGTGCATCGCAACGAAAAGAAACAAAGGTATTTAAACTTGGTCTACGTAATGTAAATCAACAATTGTTTTCATTATCAAATGCTGTAAGTATGGTTGCTAATTAAACCCAGTTTACCTTTCTAGACAAAAAATAAAACTGTTTATTATATATATATATATTAAAATACCCACAATATACTTTAAGTGTATTGTGGGTGTTTTTTAAAAATCTATATTGTAATAATCTCTAATAGATTAGTTCGCATTAAACCTGTAACACACCCATGTTAAAAGGCTTCTCGATAGGCGCATGATCAGCTGCTTCAATACCCATTGATATCCATTTACGGGTGTCTTTAGGGTCTATGATAGCATCTGTCCAAAGTCTTGATGCAGCATAGTATGGAGAAACCTGATTGTCATATCGCTTCTTAATCTTATCAAAAAGTTCAGTTTCTTTTTCTTCGGTAATTGTTTCACCTTTCTTTTTTAACGAAGCTTTTTCAATTTGTAATAGAACTTTGGCTGCAGAATTTCCGCTCATTACAGCCAATTCAGCACTTGGCCAAGCAACAATTAATCTTGGGTCATACGCTTTACCGCACATAGCATAGTTTCCTGCACCGTAGCTATTACCTATAATAATTGTGAATTTTGGTACTACGGAATTACTTACCGCATTTACCATTTTTGCACCATCTTTAATGATACCACCATGTTCACTTTTACTACCTACCATAAACCCGGTAACATCTTGTAAAAATACTAGCGGAATTTTCTTTTGGTTACAGTTAGCTATAAAACGGGTTGCTTTATCTGCGGAGTCAGAATATATTACTCCGCCAAATTGCATTTCACCTTTTGCAGTTTTTACTACTTTTCTTTGGTTGGCAACGATACCAACTGCCCATCCATCAATACGTGCATAACCAGTAAGAATGGTTTGTCCGTACCCAGCCTTATATTCTTCAAAATCAGAATCATCAACTAATCGTTTAATGATTTCCATCATGTCATACTGTTCAGCTCTAGAGCTTGGTAGAATGCCATATATATCTTCAGGATTTTCTTTTGGCTTCACACCCTTCTTACGGTTGTATCCCGCTTTAGGGTAATCGCCAATTTTGTCCATTATATTTTTAATGGTATCTAAAGCAGCCGCGTCATCTTTCGACTTATAATCTGTTACACCGCTAATTTCGCAATGCGTAGTAGCGCCACCTAATGTTTCGTTATCTATGCTCTCTCCAATGGCAGCTTTTACTAAATAACTACCTGCTAAAAAGATGCTAGCGGTTTTATCTACAATTAATGCTTCGTCACTCATAATTGGCAAGTAGGCACCACCGGCCACACAACTGCCCATAACCGCAGATATTTGGGTAATACCCATGCTGCTCATTACTGCATTGTTTCTGAAAATACGACCAAAGTGTTCCTTGTCAGGGAAAATTTCATCTTGCAGCGGTAAATACACACCTGCACTATCTACTAAGTAAATAATAGGAAGTTTATTTTCAATAGCTATTTCTTGTGCTCTTAAATTTTTCTTTGCGGTAATAGGAAACCATGCACCGGCTTTAACCGTAGCATCATTGGCTACAACAATACATTGCTTGCCTTGAACATATCCAATTTTTATAACTACTCCGCCAGATGGGCATCCGCCATGCTCTTTGTACATGCCGTCACCTACAAAAGCACCAACTTCTATTTGTTCAGATTTTGGGTCTAAAAGATAATCAACACGTTCTCTAGCTGTCATTTTACCTTGGTCGTGCTGCTTGGCTATTTTGGCTTTTCCTCCGCCTAAATAAACCTCATTAAGCTTTCTTCTAAGGTCTGATAATAACAACTTATTCCTATCTTCGTTTTGATTGAATTTTAAATCCATTCTATATAATTTCTTTTCTTTGGATAAAGATAAGGAGTTAATTTTGGTGTTCATGCAACAAAAATAAAAAGTATGATAAAGTGGGGTATAGTAGGGGCAGGTAACATTGCACATAGTTTTTCTAAAGACCTAGCCTTGGTAAATGGTGCTAAATTGGTTTCCGTTGCTTCAAGAAGTTTAGAGAAAGCACAAGATTTTGCAGGTGAATATGGTGCGCCAAATGCATATGGCAGTTATGAAGAGTTGTTTAATAGTAATACCGTAGATGTTATTTATTTAGCTACACCACACACTTCTCATGCAGATTTAAGTATTGCTGCAATGAAAGCTGGTAATGCTGTACTTTGTGAAAAGCCAATGGGTGTCAATAAAAGCGAAGTAGAGCAAATGGTTGCTGTAGCCAAAGAGAATAATGTTTTTCTGATGGAAGCATTATGGACACGTTTTAACCCAACTATTAAAAAGGTAAAAGAATTAGTGGATAACGGTACCATTGGAGATATTGGTTATTTACACGCTGATTTTGCTTTTTATGCTTTAGATAGAGATGAAAACGGTAGGTTGTTGAATCCTGATCTTGCTGGTGGTTCGCTGTTAGATATCGGAATCTATCCTATATTTCTGGCTTACTTAATGTTAGGGAAGCCAACGGATATAAAAGCCTCAGCAAATTTTTATAAAACGGGGGTTGAGGTACAGTGCAGTATGATTTTTAATTATGATAATGCTCAGGCTATTCTGTATAGCGGACTCAATTCTAATTCCGAAAAGAAAGCTGAAATTGCTGGTAGCGAAGGATCTATATTTATACATCCAAGATGGCATGAAACTACAGGGTATACTATAGAAAAAGATGGCGAATCAACTTCTAATGAGGTTGGTAAAAGGGGTAAAGGTTATGTGCATGAGATTGAAGAAGTACAAGATTGTTTAGCTTCTGGGAAGAAGCAGAGTGATCTTTGGAGTCATCAAAATAGTTTAGATTTAATAGAGATTATGGATTCTGTTCGTAAATTAACAGGTATTGTGTTTCCTTTTGAATAATAGCAGGGTTAATAGTGGACAAATATCTTAAATTTTACGATATTTGAAGTTCGCTAAAATTTTAATTGACTAGAAAATGAATAAGAATACTGTGCTCTCTTGGGCTACGTTTATAATGATCTTTGTAGGTCTGGCGCTTATTGCTTTAGGTGCTTTTCGCTATGATGATGTTGCCGGTTGGGGTTTTGCATCTGTAGGTATTGGCTTTTTTGCTATTGCTTGGGTGTTTAACGCACTTAAAGGTAGAGTATAATATATTTTATTGCCACCAGTGAATTCTTCTGGTATGCTTTAATATTTCACTTAACACTATAATTTTATGTCAGACGATAAGAAGGTAATCTTCTCCATGTCAGGAGTTACGAAAACCTATAAAAATGCGAATACCCCAGTTTTAAAGAATATATACTTAAGTTTTTTCTATGGTGCCAAAATTGGAATCTTAGGTTTAAACGGTTCTGGTAAATCTACTTTGTTGAAAATCATTGCGGGTGTTGATAAAAACTTTCAAGGTGATGTTGTTTTTTCTCCAGGTTATAATGTTGGTTACCTAGAACAGGAACCTGAATTAGATGAAAACAAAACAGTTTTAGAAATTGTAAAGGAAGGTGTAGCGGAGACTGTTGCTATTCTTGATGAGTACAATAAAATAAACGACATGTTTGGTCTTCCAGAGGTTTATGAGAACCCTGATAAAATGCAGAAGTTGATGGATCAACAAGCTCTTTTGCAAGATAAAATTGATGCTGCAAATGCTTGGGAATTAGATACCAAGTTAGAAATTGCGATGGATGCACTTCGTACGCCAGATCCTGACAAGAAAATTTCAGTATTGTCTGGTGGTGAAAGAAGAAGGGTTGCATTGTGTAGACTGTTGCTTCAAGAACCAGAAATTTTATTATTAGATGAACCTACTAACCACTTAGATGCAGAATCTGTACATTGGTTAGAACATCATTTAGCACAATATAAAGGAACGGTAATTGCCGTAACACACGATAGATACTTCTTAGATAATGTTGCCGGTTGGATTCTTGAATTGGACAGGGGAGAAGGTATTCCTTGGAAAGGAAATTATTCTTCTTGGCTAGACCAGAAATCTAAACGTATGGCCCAAGAGAGTAAAACGGCTTCTAAAAGACAGAAAACTTTAGAGCGAGAGCTTGAATGGGTACGTCAGGGTGCAAAAGGAAGACAGACCAAGCAGAAAGCACGTCTTAAGAATTACGATAAGTTAATGAGTCAAGATCAAAAGCAACTTGATGAAAAGCTGGAGATTTATATTCCTAACGGACCTCGTTTGGGTATCAATGTAATTGAAGCAAAAGGAGTTAGTAAGGCTTTTGATGATAAATTGCTTTACGAAGACTTGAACTTTAAATTGCCACAAGCAGGTATAGTTGGTATTATAGGACCAAACGGTGCTGGTAAGACAACTATTTTTAGAATGATCATGGGTGAAGAAACTCCTGATAAAGGAGAGTTTGAAACTGGTGAAACAGCTAAAATTGCTTACGTAGATCAAAGTCACTCTAATATCGATCCTGAAAAAACCATTTGGCAGAATTTCAGTGATGAACAAGAAATGGTGATGATGGGCGGTAAGCAGGTAAACTCTCGTGCTTATTTAAGTAGATTCAATTTTACAGGTAGTGAGCAAAATAAAAAAGTAAACATGCTGTCTGGTGGTGAGCGTAACCGTTTACATTTGGCCATGACATTGAAAGAAGAAGGAAACGTTCTATTATTAGATGAACCTACCAATGACTTGGATGTAAATACTTTAAGAGCCTTGGAAGAAGGTTTAGAGAATTTTGCAGGATGTGCCGTAGTTATTTCGCATGATAGATGGTTCTTGGATCGTATTTGTACACACATTTTAGCTTTTGAAGGTGATTCTCAAGTTTATTTCTTTGAAGGTTCTTTCTCTGATTATGAGGAGAATAAGAAGAAACGATTGGGCGGAGACTTAATGCCGAAACGAATTAAGTATAAGAAGTTAATTAGATAAGAAATTTAATTATATAATAAAAGCCCGCAATTGCGGGCTTTTTTATTTTCAGCTAACAGCTAACAGCTAACATTAATATTCATCATTAGGATACCAATCTAATTGTATTACTTCAATGTCTTGATTACCAGCATCTACCAGTTGTTTAAATTTAGCGACATCACTTACATCTGGTTTACCTCTATAGTGATATGGGTATACTTGCTTTGGTTTAAAATCTAAAACAGCAGAGGCAGCGCTTTCAACTGTCATTGTGTAAGGTAGGTTCATACAAACAAAAGCTTTGTCAATATTTTTTAAAGAACGCATTTCTGGAATATCTTCGGTATCACCAGAAAAATAAATGCGTTGATCATCAATGTTTAAGACATATCCGTTACCTCGACCTTTCTCATGAAATTTAAGGGCTTCATTTCTTAAATTATACATTGGTATGGCTTCAATGGTAATATCGCTCAATTCTTTACTTGTGCCATTTTCCATAATCTCTAATTGTTTGGAATATTTTTCTGGTAACTCTTCTGCAACAGCCTGTGGTACTACAAATGTGGCATTAGAGGTGTCTAGAGCATCTAGGGTTTCAACATTTAAATGGTCGCCATGAATATCTGTTATTAAAATTAAATTAGGTGTCTTCTGCCCTTCAAAAGCTGCTTTTCCACCAGTTGGGTCTATGTATATTACAACATCGTTCCATTCAATAACTGCCGTCGCATGTTCAATTGGTTTAATTACAACATCATCTGTCTTGCGTTGGTTCTTCATACTTGTCGCTGACATATTTTCCTCAGTTTCTGTTGAAGTATTCATATCACTGTCAGATTTCTTTTCCTCTTTACAAGAAAAAGATAGTGCACCTATGAATAGTAAAACAAGTAATTCTTTTATTTTCATTATAGTATGTTTAAAGTGTTAGTTCCATTTTAATATCTGATCTAAGATACTCTAAATTATCCTCTAGTGGAACATTAATAAATCCGTATTTCTTATATATATGCAGTGCTGTGTCAAGTTTAGTGCTCGAATATAATTCAAGGGTATCCCAATTTTTGTTTTTTGCAAAATCAATGGCGTACATTAATAATTTTTGACCGATTTGTAAACCGTGATGAGATTTGTTGACTGCCATTTTTCCTAATTCAAAACGCTTATCGGTTTTTTTGATTAAAGCAAAGCACCCTACGGGTTCATTCTTCCATAATCCCATAAAAATATAGCCTCCTTTATCAATAATAGAATATTGGCTAGTTTCTAACAGCTCTCGATCTTTATCTTCAACTATAAAGTATTCGGTAATCCAAGCTATATTAAGATCTTTAAAGTTTTGAGTATATTTAGTCTCAAAAGGTACGATAGTAAGCATGAGTTATATTTGATATATTAGTATCTCCTAAATTATATCATATTATATAGTATTTACTATGATCAATTATTTATTTTAACACCAAGAAATCTAAAATTTGAATTACCACGTATATAAACTGAACAAACAGACACTTTATTAAATTTAAAATTATGACTGAAACAAAAAACAACAATGGTTTAAAAGTTTTGACCGCTCTTTTAGGTGTTGTGCTTTTAGGAACTATCATTTATACAGTAAGTCTTTACCAAGATAAAAAGAAGACTGAAGTTGTTCTTTCTAAGGAGAAAGAATTGGTAGTTGAAGATTTAAATAGCTTAAAATCTGAATATGATAAAGCTATTTTGGAAAGCAATGCAACTAACGAAGAGTTGGTAAGTGCAAGAGATAATATTGCAAAATATATTGACTCTGTAAAAACGATGAAAGCTGACATTGGATCTTTATCAAGATACAGAAGACAAGTTGGTGTTCTTAAAGCTGAAAGAGAGCAGTTATTGAAACAAGTTGATTCTTTAACTCGTTCTAACTCTATGATTGCTATGCAACGTGATAGTACTTATGTTGAATTAGAAAAACAAACTGTTTTTAATGATTCATTAGTAGTACAAAATACAAACTTAGCTCAGGTAGTTGAAAAAGGTTCTGCTTTAAACTTATCTAAGTTTAATGTTGATGCTGTAAAAGAACGTAACAGTGGTAAATTAGTTTCTACACAACGTGCTAAGGCAACTGACAAGTTTAAAATTTGTTTTACTGTTGCTGACAACGTAATTGCACAAGCTGGCGATAGAGAATTTTTCTTAGAAGTTTTAGATCCTCAAGGAAATGTACTTGGTGGTAGTAATTCTATGACAAATGATAATGGAGCTTCTATTACTTACAGTAAGCAAACTGGTTTCTACTATGAGAACAAGTCTTTAGATGTATGTGATTATATTAGTAAGCCTTCTGGAGATTTCAAAGATGGTAACTACATGGTTAACGTTTATGATGATCAATTAAAATTATTGGGTACTTCTAAATTCATGTTGAAGTAAGATTACCTTATTACATATAAAAAAAATGGCGACCAATTGGTCGCCATTTTTCATTTCTATTATTTTTGCTTTAGTCTTTTAAACTACCTACCATATTTTCCGGTTTAACCCATTCATCATAATCTTCAGCTGTAACATAGCCTAGATTAACAGCTTCTACTTTTAAGGTTGTACCATTTTTATGGGCAGTGTTTGCAATTTCAGCAGCCTTGTAATACCCTATTTTAGTATTCAACGCGGTAACCAGCATTAATGAGTTATTCAATAATTCTTTAATAACTTCATGATTTGGTTCTATACCAGCAGCGCAATGTTCCTCAAAACTTACACAAGCATCTCCAATTAATTGAGCCGATTGTAAAATGTTAGCGGCCATCATCGGCTTGAATACGTTCAGCTCGTAGTGTCCTTGAGTACCCCCAACGCTTATAGCAACATCGTTACCCATTACTTGAGCACATACCATGGTAAGAGCTTCACATTGTGTAGGGTTAACTTTTCCTGGCATAATTGAACTACCTGGTTCGTTTGCAGGGATAATGATTTCGCCAATACCAGAACGTGGACCAGAAGCCATCATTCTTATGTCATTTGCAATCTTGTTCAAAGAAACTGCCAATTGTTTTAATGCACCGTGACTTTCAACAATTGCATCATGGGCAGCTAATGCTTCAAATTTATTTTCTGCTGTAATAAAGGGTAACCCTGTAAATTCAGCAATATATTTAGCAACCAATACATCATAGCCTTCTGGTGTATTTAAACCTGTACCAACTGCTGTACCACCAAGAGCCAATTCACTTAAATGTGCCAGTGTATTGTTAAGTGCTTTTAATCCGTGATCTAGTTGCGATACATAGCCAGAAAATTCTTGACCTAAGGTTAGGGGAGTAGCGTCCATTAAATGGGTACGACCTATCTTAACAACATTTTTAAATTCTGCAACTTTTCTATTAAGTGTGTCTCTTAGTTGAGTAACACCTGGTATAGTAACTTCTACTATTTTTTTATAGGCAGCAATGTGCATTCCAGTAGGAAATGTGTCGTTTGATGATTGTGATTTGTTTACATCATCATTTGGTTGTATGGTCTTTTCACCTTCGCCAATTACTTTACCAGCTATTTCATGGGCTCTATTAGCAACAACTTCATTAACGTTCATGTTACTTTGTGTACCAGAACCTGTTTGCCAAATTACCAATGGAAATTGATCATCAAGTTTGCCTTCTAAGATTTCATCACAAACTTGTGCAATTAAATCTCTTTTCTCTTCAGCCAACACACCAAGCTCGCAATTTGCATAAGCTGCAGATTTTTTTAAATAAGCAAAGCCGTAGACGATATCTAAAGGCATTGATGCAGAAGGACCAATTTTAAAATTATTACGCGAACGTTCTGTTTGTGCTCCCCAGTATTTGTCTTTAGGTACTTCAACATTACCCATGGTATCTTTTTCGATTCTGAACTCCATAATCTTATAATTTATATGAATCTTAAGTTAACTTATTAATATTGCCTCAAAAATAAGGTTTACATTTATTTTTATTGTGACAACTTTGTTGTGAAAAGTAAAATTAATTTTGCAGAACGTTTGCAAAAAATAATTCGTTTATGGTATCTTTGTAATATATAAGTAAAAGGATATGTTTGATTTTGACCAATATTTAGGATTTTTAGCGTTTTTAACCATTTTAACCATCGGTTTTTGGTTAATGATGTTTTTGTTATTATTTGTTGTCCCTTACTGGTTAGGTGGTAACATTATAGAATTATTGAAAGAAAGACGCGACAAGAAAAAAGCTGCACGAGAAGTATAGAAAAAGATAAGTATAAAAAAAGAAGCCAATTGGCTTCTTTTTTTATGTCTTGTTTTAATTATTTCTATCCTTCAATTTCTTCGCCACCTTCATCTCCGCCATTTCCTCTAGAACCTTTATTACGTTCTTTTGGTTGGTTGAAACGATATACAAAGCCCATGGTTATTTGTCGTCTTCTCCATTGAAACTCACTATCTGAAGTAAAAAATTCTGTTTCTGTATAAGAGCTTCTTTTTCTAGAGTTCAATAAGTCACTTACGTTTAACGACAGTGTTCCATTGTCTTTCATTATATCTTTACTGAAAGCTAAGTTTAAAGAGAATATACCACTATTTTCGGTCTGTGCAGTTGATGACGGACCTCTATAAAAAGCATTCGTTTGCCAATCTATCTTTTCTGGTAAAGATACCTTAGAGCTGAACCTTGCAAACCAGCTGTTATTTGTAGTTCCATAATCTACATCGTTAAATATGCCTTCTGTTGAAAACCTGAAAAAGTTGAAACTGGAATTTAATCGTAACCATTTAGTAGGACTGTACATCATACCAGCTTCTGCACCAATTCTGTTGTTAGTAGAAAGGTTAATAGGAATGGTTCTAATGATTTCAATACCATCAGTAGTAGTTTGACCTGTCTCTTCCTGTACACGCTCAAAAGAGTCTGTTTCTCTTTGGTAGTAGATTGATGAGGTTAGGGTTATTTTATCCCATCTTTTTAAATATCCTAAATCAAAGGCATTGGAAAATGCAGGATTTAAATCTGGATTACCTTGAAAGATGTTTGTTCTACTTGACCTTGACGGAAAAGGATTTATGAACCAACCTCTTGGTCTGTTTATCCTTCTGTTATAACCCAATGAAATATTCTCATTTTCGGCTAATTCATATATAAAATTAACGGTAGGGAATAAACCTAAATAGTTCTTGTCAAAATTGACATCAACATCAACGCCTAATTGTTCTTCAAGTTGACTGGTATCAAACTCAGAATCTAATTGACCTTTTAATTGCGTATTTTCTAATCTAAGTCCAAGTAAAAATGAAAACTTTCCAATTTTGTTTCCGTATTGGGTATATAAAGCATTTACATTTTCATTGTAAGTGAATTTATTGGTCAAGTCTTCATTGATGTTAAATTGACCTGTAGCTTGGTTTAAAGAATCTAATCTATAGTCCGTAACCTCTTCTTCAAATGTGCCTCTGTAACCTATTTCAAATTGGGCATCTCCCATAGGCAATACATAATCTGCTTGAACTAAGTACTCATTTTGTAATTCAGTTTCAAATACATTCTCTAAAACAATTAAGTTCTCATTAGGGATAGTATTGTTTTCCTCAATGATAGATGTTTTTGTCTCTTCTCCCTTAGAGTATTGAAGGTCTACCGTTAATTTCTGACCATCGTCATTTAAATTATTAACGTAGTTAAGTGAAAATTGATAATTATCATCATCTTCATTCTCATCTTCAGTTCTAAAGGTCTCGCTATTTAGAGAATTACTAATAAATCTCTTGTTGGTGTTTTCGGTACCATCTTCACTTTTAGATGTTCTATAAAAAACACTTCCTGTTAAGGAAGACTGTTCGGTGAGGAAATATTCTAAACCTAAGTTGGTGTTGAATCCTTTACGTAATCTACTGTATTCTCTATCTTCAAAAATTCTGTCAAAAGAACCTGAAGAATAAGTGTTATCGAAAAAGGCATTTCCAGGGGCATCTCTGTAGCTGTATCCTGTAGTATTAAATAAGTTGAATTTATCTGTACGCAAATTTGCGTTAACAGAAATGCCACTATTAACAGGATAGCCAATAGTTGTATTTACAGATCCATTAAAACCGAGAGTTTTTTCTTTTTTAAGTATAATGTTCAAAATACCAGCAGTACCTTCAGCATCATAACGTGCAGAAGGACTAGTAATAACTTCAACTTTTTCAATTGCATCTGCTGGTAGTTGCGTAAGGGCATCTGTTGATCCAAACCCTGCAAGTGCTGATGGTTTACCATTTATTAATATTCTAACATTTTCGTTACCACGTAAGCTAATAGCTCCTTCAACATCTACATCAACAGAGGGTACATTGTTTAGCGCATCTGTAATCGTTGCTCCACTATTGGTTAAATCTTTACCAATGTTATAGATTTTCTTATCTAACCTAACTTCTACGGTAGTTTTTTCGCCAACAACTTCTACAGCTTCTAGCTGAGCAACATCTAAAGCAAGTTTTATGGTACCTAAATCTGTAGACTCACTTAGAGTTTGATTAGGTAATTTATATGTTTTGTATGAGATGTATTCAATGGAGATATTGTATTTGCCAGCTTTTGCTTCAACTTCAAAATTTCCATCTATATCAGTAATACCACCTGTAATTTGATCAGGATTGCTTACACTTTGTAGAACTAATGTTGCGTATTCCAAGGGAAGGTTATCATCTTTATCTAAAACCTTTCCGGTAATAACAATTGGACCTCTTTCCCGGTCTCCTCCCGGTCTTTGACTATTTACGTAATTAAATGATAGTGCTAGGAGTAGGAGTAAAGGGAAAAGTTGTTTCATTAAGTCAGTTTTTGGATTTCTTTCGTTTTTCTTTTTTCTTCTTTTTATTCTTCTTCAAAGTTTTTGCAACACCATCTTTTTGAAGTGCTACAAATGCTTCGTACTTTTCTATTGGCAGACCTGCTTTTAATTCAACATCTTGCCTTTTTGTAATATTCTCATAAACTTCAGCCATTTTTTCTGGTGGAAGTTTTAATATTTGAGCTTCTATTCGCTCTTGCACATACTTCTTTAAAACAGAGCTTAATACAGCTTGTTCAAAATCATTTAATGCAAGCGCTTCGGTAATTCTAGGCATTTCGCCATCAACCAGTTCCTCTGCGGTTTTTGGTTTAGGTTCTTCAGCTGGTGTTTGGGCATCTGGAATAGAACTTCTTTGTCTACTGCCGTAACCGTAGCCACCTCTAGATCCATATCCGTTATTCCCATAACCATATTGTGCATAAATTTCAGAACTTCCTAATAGAATTAATAGCAGTACTAAAAACTTTAGACCGCTATATTTTATTACTTTTTTCATATGATTAGATTATAAAGTTATACTATGGTTTAACTGTAAATGGTTAATTCTTTGTTAAGATAATTATAAGGAAATTATAATAAATTCTACTTTAATAAAGAATTTATGTTTGATGCAGGTCTCCCTATCACAGCGCTATTTCCGTTAATTATAATTGGTCTTTCAATTAACTTAGGATAAGTAATCATTGCATCAATTAATTCCTCATCAATTAATTCCTCATCAGTTAACGGTGAATTTTTGAATTTTTCTTTCCAAATTGCTTCAGATTTACGAACTAGATTTATTGGTTTAATGTCAAGACAACTTATTACATTTCTTAACTCATCTTTTGTAGGTATATCTTCTAAATAATTTACTACTTCAAATTTCTTGCCAGAATTTTCAAGTACTTTAAGTCCTTCTCTAGATTTGCTACATCTAGAATTATGATATATTTTAATCATGATATGTTTTTGTTTTACATATAGACATTCCTACTCATGAATATTCATGAGTAGGAATGTCTTGTTTTATTCTTCTTCTTTCTGTCCCATCATCATTAGAAAAGCTTTTAAAAACTGATCAATGTCTCCGTCCATAACGTTATCCACATTACCCGTTTCTTGACCTGTTCTAACATCTTTTACTAATTTGTATGGGTGCATTACATAATTTCTAATCTGTGAGCCCCATTCAATTTTCATTTTAGAAGATTCAATTTCTTGACGGGCTTCCATTTTTTTCCGAAGTTCAATCTCATACAATTGAGACTTTAGCATTTTCATAGCTGTAGCTCTATTGTCATGTTGACTTCTACTGTCTGAACATGAAATTTGAATTCCAGAAGGGTGGTGTGTCAATTGAACTTTCGTTTCTACTTTGTTTACGTTCTGTCCACCAGCGCCACTAGACCTTGCTGTAGTAATGGTAATATCCGCAGGGTTTACATCTACTTCTATACTATCATCTACCAGAGGATATACATATACGGACACAAATGATGTATGACGTTTTGCATTACTATCAAATGGTGAAATACGTACCAGTCTATGCACGCCATTTTCACCTTTTAACCAACCGAAGGCAAACTCACCATCGATTTCTAATGTAACAGTTTTAATACCCGCAACATCACCTTCTTGGTAGTTAAGTTCTTTGATTTTGTACCCATTCTTTTCTGCCCACATCATATACATGCGCATAAGCATGGCTGCCCAGTCACAACTTTCGGTGCCACCTGCACCTGCTGTAATCTGCAGTACAGCGGGTAATTCATCACCTTCCTCTGAAAGCATGTTCTTGAACTCCATTTTTTCAAGAGTACTTACCGCTTTCTCATATTGACTCTCTACTTCGGCTTCGGAAACTTCCCCTTCTTGCTGAAACTCTATAAGAACTTCTAGCTCCGCAACTAAAATTTGGGCAGCATTATAGTCGTCTACCCATTGTTTTTTAGACTGGATAAACTTCATATGAGCTTGAGCTTCTTGAGGATTGTCCCAAAAATCTGGTGCCAAGGTTTTTTCTTGTTCGTTCTCTATTTCTATTAATTTGGCATCAATGTCAAAGATACCTCCTTAACGCACCAAGGCGATCTATAAGACCTTTGTAATGGTCTATATTAATGTTCATACAATTCTATTTTAGGTAAAAATAATACTCTTTTGAATACTTTGAGAAGTTAATTTGGGAATCCCTATTGCTGACTTTGAACCATAACTGTGTGCGTGGTTTTATTTTGTCCTCCAGTATGTATAATACCCTTTAAGGGTGAGCAATCATTATAATCTTTTCCATGGCATACTTTAATATGATTTGTGTTTGCCAAAATATTATTGGTTGGGTCAAAACCTTTCCAGCCAATACCAGGAATATAGCACTCTACCCAAGCATGCATTTGAGAGTCGCCCATATAACCACTGTTTTGATCTAGATAACCAGATACATATCTTGTGGGTATACCGTTTGTTCTTGCCAACGCACAGAATAAATGTGCAAAATCTTGGCAAACCCCTTGTTTATTCAATAGCAAATCTTTTAATAGTGTGCCTACTTTGGTAACGCCGGTTTTAAATTGAATGAATTTATAAATCCAATGATTTAAATTTTCAAGATTTTGAAAAATAGAAACAGTAGTATCGAATTTATAAAGCAGGTCTTGGGTGCTATTTAATTTGGTATATATAGTTTGTTTTAAAAAACGCTCGTGAGTTATCTTAAAGTCGAAATGCCCTAGTTCATTGTATTCAATTGATAAGTCTGAATTTATATTAAAATCATAAGGATCAATTTCTTCCTTCTTGAATTTGAATTTCGCTTCAAAAGAAATTTGCTTGAATTTTTTCTTCGGATGAACTCTTAAGGTCTTAAAGCCAAACCCGTTAATAGAGAATTCAGTATTGGCATAAAGTGAATTGGAAAATTCAATTTGCACCTCATGTTGACTCTCGTTTTCAAAGGGAATTATTAAAAATTGCCAATGTGCATCATGTACCCAATCGTCATAAATATTTTCGGCCTTATACGTTACTTCAAAATCTCTTGGCATAGTCTTCAAAGATACCTTTTTTAACTTGTCTAATAGTTAAAAAACTCCTCATCTACCTTGTCACTAATGTCCACAAGACTTTTAAGAATATTCTCTATAAATGACTTAATATCCTTGTCTATTTCTTCAATGTATTTAAACTCATATTCAGACCTGACTCTGCCAATTAAAAAAGCAGTTGAATCTTTATTATATCGCTTTTCGGGGTTAAGCATCTTTACATGCTGGTTAACCTGATTTAAAGAGTTCATTACAGATCGCGGGCAATTTGGATTAAGAATTAGAAATTCTAAGGTAGAAATGCTTGTTGGGGTTTTTTTATAATATCTACGCATCATATCATATGACTCTGCACATTTTAATAATGTTGTCCATTCGAAACTCTTACTGAATCTATCATTTTCTTCTCCTTGAGAAAGCAATGCATCATTGAATTTAGCATTGATCATTCTTGTAATTTGAGTGGCGCGCTCAATATTTATGCCCATTGAAATTACAGCATATGTAGCATCATGTAACAATGTTCCGCGTATTTTTCCTCTTAAGATATCTGTCATTTCAGCTACATGGGTGGTGAAATCATGCAATCCGTTCTTAACAAAAACGTCTTTATTGTAATTGATTACGAAATGATAAAACTTGTTGATGGCCTCATAGAGTTCTGTTGAAATTAAATCTCGAGCACTATTGGCATTTTCCCTTGCGAATTTAATATTGTTGATAATTGATGCGCCATAGGTTGGGTCCAACCCAATTTTATAAAGTACGTCTTCTTCTTTTAAAAATTTATCCGCATCTTCTTCTGGATCTCCTACCATAAATAGCATAGACCTTAGAACAAATTGTCGGTCTTGAGATTTAAGATTGGGTGCGTCTAAAGAAGAGAAATAATTTACGTTTAAATATCTTGCTACGTGTTCTGAACGTTCTATATAACGTCCCATCCAAAATAGGTTATTTGCTACTCTTGCTAACATATAATTTCTTTATTTTTTTAGGACCCAAGTATCTTTAGATCCGCCTCCTTGAGATGAGTTTACAATTAAATTTCCCCTTTTTAAGGCTACACGTGTCAATCCACCCTTTAAAACAAATTCTTTATCCTTTCCTAGAACCGTAAATGTTCTTAAATCAACATGTCGTTGTTCAAAAGATTCGGTGTCGTCTATATACGTAGGGTGCACCGATAAGGACATTATGGGTTGTGCAACATATTTTCTTGGACTTTCCTTAATTTCAGCTTTTACTTTTTCTATTTCAGCCTTGGTAAGAATATTTCCTATGGAAATTCCATAACCTCCAGCTTCATCAACTGGTTTAATAACAAGTTCATGAATATGCTCTAGTACGTATTTCAACTCATCTGGTCTACTACAATGGTAGGTATGAACATTATTAAGTATTGGTTCTTCGTCTAAATAATATTTGATAATTTGTGGCATATAGGTATAAACAGCTTTATCATCTGCTACACCTGTACCTGGTGCATTGGCCAAGGTAACATTTCCTTTTTTATATGCGGCGAACAATCCAGGGACTCCAAGAACGGAATCTGGATTAAATTCTAACGGGTCAATAAATTGGTCGTCAACCCTTCTGTAAATAACATCTACTTTTTCTGGTCCTTTTATGGTTTTCATATAAACGAAATCATTCTCTACAAATAGATCACGACCTTCTACAAGTTCTACACCCATAGTTTTGGCTAAATAAGAATGTTCATAGAAAGCGGAATTGTACATACCTGGTGTAATAACTACAACGGTTGGTATATCTACACCTTTAGGCTTAACAGATTCCAATAGCTCTAATAAGTTTTCGGCATAATTAGTTACTGTATGGGTTTGGTAGTGATTAAATACACCGAAGAGTGCTTTTTTAAGCGCAGTACGATTACAAATAACATAACTTACTCCAGATGGGCACCTTATATTATCTTCAAGAACGTAATACTTGCCGTCTTTGTGTTTTATGACGTCTGTGCCAGAAATATGGTTATAAATGCCACCTGGCGGATTTACACCGTTCATTTGATCTAAGTAATTTGCAGAAGACGTAATTAAATCTATAGGTACAACCTTATCTTTGAGAATTTTCTTGTCATGATAAATATCCCAAAGAAATAAATTAAGTGCTTTACTTCTTTGTATAGATCCTCTTTCTATAATATCCCATTCCTCTTGATCAATTATTCGAGGGAATAAATCGAACGGAAAAATCTTTTCCTGCACATTGTTTTCTCCATACACTTGAAAAGTAATTCCTTGATTGAAAAAAGAAGATTTGGCTTTATTGTTTAATGAAACATAGTCATTGATTGAATGTTCGCCGTAAAGGTTGAATAGCTTTTGATATACCTCCTTTATTTTTCCATTCTTATCATAGATTTCGTCAAATAAATCTGGATTTCTTTGATAAGAAGAAAATATTTGATTTTCAATGTTGGTCATAGATATTCTTTTGTTAAAAGGTACATGATAAAAACCAATAAACAAATGTCATTTTTACAATAATCGGTAGTATTTTTCTTTATTCTATAATAATTCAATAGCTTATTTAACAAGTATGGTATTTATAATTTAGTTCATGGTTACTGTTTTTCATTCGTTAGTTTTTCTATACTTTTAGGGAAAACTAATAGAGAATGAGAAAGAATTATGTACTTCTAGTTGGGTTGGTAATACTGTCCTTTAATATGTTATCGGCTCAGTTCAGCGATAAGAAGAAAGATTTTGTAAAGTATGAGGGACTTTATGACTTTTACTATGATGAGGATACGGACAAGATTTATCTTGAAGTCGATAATTTAAACAAAGAATTTTTATACGTATACTCTTTAAGTAGTGGTATTGGTAGTAATGATATAGGCTTAGATCGAGGTCAATTAGGAGATGAGCAAGTAGTATTTTTTAAGAAAGCTGGTAACAAACTATTGTTGGTTCAACCGAATATGAAATATAGGGCGATTACAGATAATGTATTAGAACGTAAATCTGTAGAGCAAGCTTTTGCTAAATCAGTTTTATTCGGTTTTCCTATTGTAGAAGAGAAAGGCAGTACGTATGTTATTGATATTACCGATTTTTTAATGCAAGATGCTCACGGTGTGTCTAACCGTTTAAAAAGAACAGAGCAAGGTTCGTATAGCTTAGATAAATCTAAAAGTGCATTTGCATTAGATAGAACTAAAGCATTTCCTAAAAACGTGGAATTTGATGTTACCATGACTTTTAAGGGTGAAGCAAAAGGAGCTTATATAAGAAGTGTATCCCCAAATGCTAATTTGGTTACTGTAGCTGAACACCATTCTTTTATAGAGTTGCCAGATGATAAATATGAAAAACGTGTGTTTGACCCAAGATCAGGTTCTTCTCCCTTTAATTATTACGATTACGCAACGCCGGTAGAATCTAATATTTTAAAGCAATTTATTAGAAGACACCGTTTAGAGAAAAAAGATCCAACAGCAGCAATTAGTGAAGCGGTTGAGCCAATTATTTATTATTTAGATAATGGTACGCCCGAACCTGTACGTTCTGCACTTTTAGAAGGTGGTCGTTGGTGGAACCAAGCTTTCGAAGCAATTGGCTATAAAGATGCCTTTCAATTAAAAATGTTACCAGACGATGCTGATCCTTTAGATGTTCGTTATAATGTTATTCAATGGGTACACCGTTCAACCAGAGGATGGAGCTATGGTAGTAGTATAACCGACCCAAGAACTGGCGAGATTATGAAAGGTCATGTAAGTTTAGGTAGTTTAAGAATTCGTCAAGATTTCTTAATTGCCCAAGCATTAATGAACAAGCCTTTTGCTGAGCGAGATGATAACTATCAGCCAATGTTAGAAATGGCAATTGCCCGTATTCGTCAGCTGTCAGCTCATGAAATCGGACATACTTTGGGTTTTGCACATAATTATGCGGCGAGTACGACTGATAAGTCATCGGTTATGGATTATCCGCATCCGCAGTTTTCATTAATAAATGGTGAAGTTGATTTTGCAAAAGCCTATGAAGTAGGAATAGGGGATTGGGATAAGGTTACAGTGGCTTATTCATATCAGAATTTTAATGACGGTGAAAATGAAAAAGAAGGTCTGAACAAAATTTTGGATAAAGCCAAGGCTGATGGACTACGATATATTACAGATCAAGATGCACGGCCACAAGGTAGTGCCCATGTATTGGCTCATTTATGGGATAATGGAACTGATGTTAGTAAAGAATTAGATGATATGTTAAAGCTGCGTAAAGTGGCTATAAATAATTTCTCTGTTGATAATATTCAAGATGGTACGCCATATTCAGTTTTAGAAGATGTATTTGTACCACTTTATTTCTTTCATAGGTACCAGACGGAAGGTGTAGCGAAGGTTATAGGAGGGTTAGAATATAACTATGCCATAAAAGGGGGTGGACAAGAAGTTGTTGCTATTGCAGATAAAGCAATGCAAGAAGAAGC
>TARA_R110002033_G_scaffold93339_3_pt1 | contig 21884 bp, 28 predicted proteins | sample TARA_R110002033 | Tara Oceans TARA_R110002033 (sample SAMEA4397051) | marine metagenome | biome: Polar Biome; feature: [SRF] surface water layer (ENVO:00010504); material: water (ENVO:00002006), including particulate matter (ENVO:01000060) such as... | depth 5 m
GTCGAACCAACGATACTAAGTTCAGTTGCAGCCGAAGTGATAAAGGCACCTGCACCCGCAGCACCAGCCGAACTGGTTGCTTTTATTCTATAATCGCCGCCAACGTAATCTTCAAATATATCAGTAGCAGGGCTTTCTGTTATTGTGTTTGTGCCAGTACCATCATGCTCCCATGTGCCAGAGCTTCCTACTGACTCGTTAAAATAACCTTGATTCGACGAGTTTACATCGACACAATCTGTGAATTTACCTTGGGCAAAACCGAAACGCGTAGCCCCAATAACAGTACATTTTTTAATTAAACTATTATTTACCAACACGCTTGAAAGAAAACCATCGTTACAGTTATGTACTAATATATCTTCAGCGTCTGTTGTGTCGTTAAACGACACACCGTCCATCGTACCGCCACCAGCATCTACAACTAACTTTCTTAAATATGCAGAGGTAGCGCTAACGACATGAATCACACCTGTATTTAGGTTTGTTATGGCACCATCCGTCACAGTGGTTGTTATGTTACCATCACACTTTGCACCAACGCCGATGACGCCTGTGGACTCTTCACCGGTGGCGGCTGTATAAATAAAGCTATCTGGATAGTCAGCACCAATAAACTGAACATCACCAGTAGATGTACCGCTTTGCTCGTACCTAGTGGGCACACCATAGCTCGTACCTCCCTCAGCAGCGTCAGCGGCAACTATGTCTGCATAAGTAACGCCTGAATTAACACATAATACTGTCATGCTCTTTCATCCGTTAGCGCTATCACTTCTGATAATTTAGCGATAGTGTAACCGTCTTTTCGCATTGATACTCTGTGTGCGTCATTATAATCTTCTGGCATTCTCAAGAAGTATTTTCGCTTAAATGGTGGGGCTATGTCATCACTGTACTGCTGTATTAGCTTTGTTAGTTCTGTTGTTTCTGCATCTTCACAATCTGATATGTAAATTATAGCAAATGTTTTTTTATATGACTCTTCAGGACGGCCAGCCGCTAACCATGCCGACTTACAATCACCTTCTTTATACTCGAAGTTTACAGGACGTATAGCTATCACATCGCCTGTCATGTAATTTGATGAAGAATATTTAACTTGAAGAGATATCATAAACCCCTAACCCATTCTTGTAACCGAACCAACCTATCACGCGTATCGGTGATTATCCGACCGCGTTCAATGGCCACACTTTCAGCGGTTTCAGCGCTAGTGTAGCGAGGTAATAATTGTGGCGCGATCAATAACGACACTGGTGGCGCTAATGACGGGGATTGTTGGGGTGGTGGCGTTGATAATGTCGAGCAACCCGCTATTATCGATACACTCGATATAAGTAGGAACGTTTTTAATAACGTCGCGGTATTTTGTAACATATTTTATAACCTCTTCGCGTTTAACGATCGCCTCGCGTTGTTGCTCTATAATAAGCAATTCGTCAGATTTACGCAATTTAATCGTTAAATCATTGATACGGTCTTGCACTTTGACAGACTGTTCGAGTTGTTTCAATGTGGTCACATCAACACCAACCGAGCGACCATAAAAAAACACGGCGACGACGAATAACGTCACGCCGATTAGTTTATAAATCATAAAGCACAGTCCACACATGTTTTAATACCAGGTAAAGCGACCCGACGCGCTTCGGGGATTGGTTCCCCGCAATCTTGACACTCTTCAGCGCTAACACCAACGTAACGAACGCGGTTTTCGATCTTAGCGTTGAACAACAATTCTTCACGCTCGATTAATTCAGACATATGATTGCCCCTAAAAATAAAATAATGAAAATAATTGACAAGTACGGTGTGTTATCAACATCGTCAAACACCGTGAGGTCGGACCAATCTTCCAAGTACGCGACACACCCACCAGAATTTAATGGCTCGACACATAATTCAAGATGTAAACGATCTCGGTAACTCGTCACGTCTAACCATATATTACGAGCCTCGTCAGCGCTACAAGATAGCGTGACGGGCTCGCAGTCGGTCGAAATATTCGTTAGAAGTTCTAAATCAGTTTTCATGCTCTGCACTCCGGCAAATCGGTATCATCAATGTCCCACGCTAAACCACAAACACATTGCATCTGGTCACCTTGACGAACTGCTTTACAGTGTTTGACTGGCACTACTTCGACGTCGTTCGATTGAAAATGGTACGGGAAATCACTAGAAATAAAATCAACACTAGCACCATGTTTGATCAATTCTGAACCTTCAACACTGAACCCGTCACCATCCTGAACAGCATCGACCACGACAGGTAGTTTTAACGTGCCACCGAAACAGTAACCACCCTTATTAATTATTTTAATTTTCATCTTTTCTCGCCTTGTTTATTTAATTATTATGAAGTCTATACGCTCTTGACGGGATTGTCAACCATTGAAACACCGGCTAAAACATCCCCTTGAGCTGCAGCGTATTGTCGCGCAATCTCAGCACCGCTCGTAAAGTTCGACGATACGTGACCAGCTTTAATGTATAGACGTGGTTTACCGTATTCAATTGCGATCACATTATTAACGCGTCCGTCTTTTAAACCTGGGTGATAATCGTAACCTAACGAGCGCATCAACTCGCGACGCTTGTTTCGTGGTATTTGATTACCTTTGCGCATCAACTCGATAAGTTTATCAAGTGCGAACGATGATACCCAGCCGCCTGCAAAACCTGTACGCCCTTCTTCAATCGCTTCGATAACCTCTTGTTCAACACTACCCATTCCAATTGTAGCAGCTTCGGCGGTGCTTGACGTTGTTGGTGCTGTTTGACAACTCATAGTCGGGTTAAACTCGTCAGGTATCGCGTAATCCATTAAGAATTGTGAAACTTTCGCGTAACCTTGGTCTTTATCTAACCATAGATATAACTCTGAGAAATACTTCCCATCCATACCGTCGCGGATCAGGTCGACTTTTTCTTGTTGTGCCGAATAAAACACACAGTAACGACGGTCTTTCGTAGCGTCTTTGATACCGTCCTTATGATTCGAGTTAAACATAAAGTTACAACATATGTTGTGCATCGCTTGATCGGTATTCATCGCACGACGGGCAAGACGTTTGTTTGTGATCATCGGCTTCAACGTTTCGATCATTTCGAGTTTATTACTCGGGACGTAAATATCCTCAACGCCGATGAACATTGTATTAAATAACCACGAGTTAAATTTTTCTGATATTTCAAGCGCCGGCGGCATGTGTGTGTAACGCTCACCGATGGCGTGAGCAACACAACGAGTAAAAAGTGTCTTACCGTTACCAACAACACCCTGTAATAACGGCGCCCATTGTATTTTGTAACCTTTGTATTGAATGCACGCAGCCATATAAGATAATAAAATCGTTTGGTCGCGCTCATCAGGTAACACTTTAGCTAGATGAACCTTGAAAGGAGTAACGTCACCGTGAACCGCTTCGGTTTCAATTGGTACATAAGTATTAACGTAACGCCATCCGTCAGTTTCGATAATACTATGGGGCGCTTTATCGGGTCTGAACGTCATCGAGTCAACTTTAGGATTGTGTAAACATTGCGATTCTGTGAAAGCCTCCCACGCTTTTTTCGTCGTATTATCACCTTCACCGTCGAGCACGAAGTTATAACCGCCGTACATACTGTTAAATTGTTCAGATTTAAGCATTGACCCGTTTGGTGTAAAGATTTTATTTATCTCAGCGATATACACGCAACCTTTAAACATGTCTATTTGTTGATCTGCTGATAAGAGTTGATAACCTTCACGCTGTACCGGTTCGATTAGTATCGACGTATCGACGATTTCAATCGGTGCGCCAATGTTATAATAGTATGTTTGTCTAGCACACGCACCAGTGATGGTACGTCCCATATACGACTTGTGATAGTCCCACTTTTCACGAACAAGCGCCGAACCACGCATCAGCTTTTCAATACGTTCACAATTTCCACCCGTCCAGAACGCTAAATGCTGGGCAAGCGCAGCGTCGACGGCCGACTTGTCATAGTCGTCAAATATCTGATCGTGTGGATATTGAGCCTTGAAAACCTCGGTATTATTTTCCCAAAGGTCTTTAAATGTCACCCGTTGGGTTTTGTTACCGAAAATTTGTTCAGCGTCTTTTTTAGCCGAAGAGTTTAGCGCCTTGGCGATCAATTTTTCGTCACTTAAAATAGGATGTGAATTAACGTCATGTGTAGCCGTCCAATCTTGTGAAGTTGAATGACGCGTTTCACCTTCTTTATATGTTAACCACGTATCAACCACTGAATCTAGTTTACTTTGAACATTTAAACCAACGTCACCGGTGATCGCCATACCAGTTAAAGCCGCGAAACGTTCTTCAGTGTAAATGTCGAATAAATCATCCTTCAACCCTGTGACAGGGTCTACTGCTTTCTTACGTCTATCGTCAGTCAACACTGTCGGTCGACCAGTGCCGAAAATATGCAAACCACGACCCGAGTGTGAAACTTCAATCGCACAACCTGCAAACGTGGTACATAGTTCAGTCGCAATGTCGTTCCATTTCTCACCATCGTAAGCGCCGTCGATATCAACGAAGAAAAACGGATCGTTATCGGTGAGCACGAAGCCCACGCCGTAATTATCGCCGAGTAAATTCGAAACGGTTAACGCTGTGTCGGCGTCGTTCCAGTACGCTGGGTTATGTGCGTCGATGATGTTACCTTCAATGTTACACGGGAATTTATCGAATTTACCCGGTCTTGATTTACTCGCAACGGCTTTCCACAAGACGAACTGTTTGAACGCTCGCATCGCTTCGAGCGGTTTAGGGAATTGTTCCATAAGTTAACCTTATTTTTTCATCAATGTATCAAGCGCGTCACGTTTTAACCATTCAGGGGCTTCGTGGGCTTCGATACTACCTTCGGCCAAACCCGTGGCAATAATCGATTTAATTTCACGACACACGGCAGCTTTCATCACTGCTTTTCGTAGTTTACCCATCGTACTAAACACATGATTGACCATACCTGTCGCGACTTTGGCTTGCTCTGCCACACCGTCACGCGTTAAAGCGTTGAACCCGTCACGTGTTGCGATAGTTATCGCAGCGGCTAGGATTTGTTCACGTCGTTCCGTTGGTTTCATTCTTGACATTATTATTTACTCAGTTAATTAATTGGCTTGTTCGTCAATGTACTACTTATCAACGAGGTCGTCAACAACTATTCGTCGTTTAGTGTCACCCACATTGTAAATTTTTAACGACCCAGCCGTTATGTCAGGTACTCCCAACCACTCAACAGGGTCACAAAATAAATCAATCGTATCAGTCATCGGCATACACGCATCAGCGTGAAAGATTGTTAACTGGTGTGTCATAACGAACCCTCACCATTTACGAAACAAGCGTCAGCACCAAGCGACGCGAATAATTCTAAACATCTTAACTGTGCGTTTTCGTGAGCCGTTGCTTTAAATTGCCACGAACCCTCTTTACATTCACGCGCTAAGAATTGACCAATGACCGACCCGACGTGCGACTGTGTGATTAATACAGGTTTAATACCTATCAAGTCGGGCGATTTTATCTGCTCGTTCATCTGCTTAGAGTCGTTGAATAACCCGTAACGAATTAAACGACCGCGCTTATCCATACACGCACCCACATTATTACGAGTGAGTAAAGCACCGACTCGACTCGCCTCAAGCCTCACGTTGTTAACGACCGCCGCCTCGCTCGCACCATGTATACAACGCTTAACGTCCGTTTCAGGCGATACGAACATCGACCGCAACTCGTCAAGCGCAACGTGTGATACTCCGTGACGAATGGCCCACTGTGTTATGTTGTGGTTCACCAACCACCTCCACCAGCATTATCAAGCTCGAAACATCTAATCACAGCATCTTGATTAGATACCCCGTGAGCGTCTTGACTATGTGAATAGTCACACATTAAGTTTAGATTGTTATTGTCTTCTAAATACCAATTAATATAATTCTCAGGGTTGTTAACCTCTAGCTCTTTACGCACATCGTTCAACGACTTGATAGCTCTTCTCACCTTGTTAAGTTGTTTTATACTCAGGGTCACGTCATACTTCATTTATATTTCTCCAATATCAAGCGCCACGCGCTCACCAAGTTTTAACATTTTGTCAGTTGGTAACGATTGAGCCGTTAACCAATCAACACCGTACGCTAGATAAAAGCGTCTAAATATTTCGTCGTCGTCGCGATTCGCTGCGCGGTGATAACCCGCCCACAAAGCCATAATTTCACGCAATGATTCAACCGCTTGTTGTTGCGCTTCGTGTTTAATAGCGAAACGTTTCGTATTGGACATTACACCAATTGTGGGTGCGTGCGCATTAATCAACTTGTTTCGATACTCTGCGACCGCTTCGTCCATCGGTTGATCAACTCTCGCAATATCACCACGCATTCTCGCCAGCGTCTCAGCGTCAAGTTCGAATAAATCTCCGTCGACATATTCAGGGCCAGTACGTTCGGCCGGTGTGGGTTTCGGCACGTGTAAACCACAGTGAGGGCATTCTTTCAAGTATCGCTCGTACACACCGAAACAACCCTCACGCGCCACCACACCACCTACGCGATGATCGACACATGTTCGCAACTGTTCAACGTCGTCGCTATTTTTACGTTTTTCACGACGGTCAAGCGTCCACTCTCGTTTAGCATCGGGTAAACCGTGACGCATTACGTTACCTGCATGGTCTGAATAAATACCGTACTCTTTACCCTCCATTAAACGTAACATACGACCGAAACGTTGTACAAACTTACCATAACTTTGAGTCGGGTAAGCGTCTTGTACAACTTCAAGAACAGGTATATCTGTACCCTCATCGAAAAGTGCAACATTTACCAATACCATTAGTTCACGATGTGAGAATTTACGAATCGAATTGATTCGAATTTCGTCGGACGTGTTACCGTTTAACGATTTAGCAGCTACGCCGGCGCTAACGAATTGACGTTCAAGTTCTTCGGCGGCGGTCACACTTGGTACGAATACCACGGATAACATACCTTTAAACTTCATTAAATAAGTTTGAACAACGTCGCCGACTACTCGACTAGTTTTATCATCTGCGACAATAAGGTTCGATTGTTCAACGGCGCTTCGTACTTGATTAACGTTAAAATCACCCGTGGTCGCTGAGACCTTGACCTCACCCATACGACCTGATAAATCGGATGGCGGCGCAAAAATTCGATATTCGCTCAAATGACCGTTATCAATTAACCATCGCATAGTTGGACCAATAACCATCGTATCGAACACGCCATCATGGTGGCGACCAAGCCCCGCACCATCAGCGCGACAAGGTGTAGCTGTTACGCCTAAGCCTAACGCGTTCGGGAAAAGGTCAACGGCTTTCATCCACTTGTTACGTTTACCACCAGGTGCACCGAGGTGGTGCGCTTCATCAGTCACCCACTTCGTTACAGTTGGGGCGTAACGTCGTATTGAATCGGAAATATCTTTCGGTGGTCGTTTACCTGTTAACGTGTCGTGAGGTTTTAACGCGTCGTTGTCGAGTTTCGTCGGTTTACCCCAATAACCGTTTTTACGTGGTCCGTATAACAACTTATCACCGCTTGGCGTTTGTTCGAAATACACATCACCGTCGACACCAGTACCACACCACGACATGATTGTATCAACACCAGCTACCGACGCGCTAGCGTTAGGGTCATAATAAGACGTACCGACTTCTAACATGTGGAGTTGTACAACAGCTCTTATAATTTTATTCGGTCCAATAATACGGTGACGCACACCGTTGCGGGCGAATGCTAGCGATATTTGACTAACCAATTCTTGACGATGTGCGATGGTACACGACGCACCGTTATGATCGCGTATAATAGCTGATAGAATTCGAGTCTTACCGCCACCAGTGGGTAATACTGCTAAAACGTTTCGGTGTCCAGCGTCCCATTCGTTGTGAATGTTGTGATACATTGTCAATTGATAATCGCGCAACCCGTCGTCAGAGCAAACGCGTTTTACAATTTCTGCGACCTTACTTAATATCATAATGACAACCTTGCAACTAAATATACGGTATTGATAAGCATGGCATACCAACTATCTGTAAAATACTTGCGTACGTCACTAATATTCATATCATCAAATAACATGCACATTACAAAAGGCATAGTCACGTACATACTGAAAAAAAATAACACCATCTGGTCTAAATAAATCATAGTAATGAACTCACATATTGTCTAGCGCGTTTAATTTCGTCGCGAGTGTAACCACAATCTTTATACCATTGCGCGAATCGTCTACATTCGACCACATAACCTTCGTCTGGTGCGTCGTGTACTATCGCGCATCGACGCTCTAATTCTACGATTCTAGGGTCAGGTTCAAACGTACACTCGAATAGTTCATTAAACTGTTGTTCGCTAATTTCATGCGGTACATCGAACCACTTGTCAAAATTATTCATAAATTTATTTCTCTCTTCTTGTTGACAGTGTGGTCATATTAACCGTATAGTGTCGGTGTCGTCAACAACTAACTAGGAATTTAAACAAATGACCACAATTAAAATAGAATTACCCCAAGATAACGCAGCAGCACTATACCATTTCGGCGAAGCGTTACGAAATGTCGCAATCGCTGAAGGTTTCATCGCACCAAGTAACGACCGTAAAATAGTTGTCGATGAACCTGTTAAACCGTCACCATTAAGTGAGCAAGTCGACGAAATGATACAAAACGTAGCTTCCGATTGGCAAGTACCTGTTAATCGGTTGACTGGTGGCGATTCACCTACGACCGAGGAGGGCGTTAAAGATTTATCTAATTACGTCGAAGCTATCACGCCACCAACCGTCGAAACACCGTCGAGTGAGCAACAAGCTATCGATCATATATGTAACGCGAACGATAACCCTATGGACGATATCGAACCAGCGACCGACCTACCGTGGGATCAACGCATCCACAGTCGCGGTAAAACTAAAGTTTCAGACGGTACGTGGCGTTACATTCGTAAACCAGCGGATAAAACCAAAGAAGAATGGGATCTATACGTTGAAGAAGTCGAAACAGAATTAAAAGCGTTAATGTCCATACCAGTAGCGACTCCTGAAGTGGTAGCGACTCCTGAAGTGGTAGCGACTCCTGAAGTGGTAGTGACTCCTGAAATCGTTACGCCTGAAGTCGTTACACCTACACCAGTCGCGACAGGACCAGCCACTTTCGGTGAGTTGATGCGTTTCATTACTGCGAATGGTAAAAAGTTAAATAACGATATCGTGAAAGAAGTTTTAGCGGCTAATGGTTTAGCGTCGATTGCTTTACTTGCTGCCCGTGTCGATTTAATCCCACAAATTCATCAAGCGTTATTAGGTAAATTATAATGAGTAAATCCCCATTAACAGCGCATAGCGCGAATACATGGGTAAATTGTACGGGTAGCGTCGCGCTATCCTTACAGTACCCAGCGATTGAAACTGGTGAAGGTGTGTCGGATGCTATTCTCGAAGGTCGAGCGTTTCACACCGTAGCTGAGAAAATTTTAAACTCGTTCAAAACGCCAAACAGTGCACTAGTGTCGAAAGATGAAATAGTCGGCACGTTGTCGGCTGATAACATTGTGATCACCGATGAAATCTACGACGGAGCGCTCGAATACTCCAACGACGTGTTAAAAGTGTGTAACGCTGGCGGTACGATGCGAGAAATGCAAGTCGAGCAACGTGTCGACTTATCGTGTGTGTATCCTGATATGTACGGTTATGCTGATTGTTGGTTATTCGATTCGAAGTCGAACACGCTTTACATTTGGGACGCTAAGTTCGGTCATAAAGGCGTCGACGCGTTCGAAAACTGGCAATTAATAACGTACGCTGAAGGTATTTTAACGGCGTTAGGTATTAACGGTCACACCGACCAAGATCTAAACTTGTCGTTACGTGTCGCCCAGCCTCGTTCATTTCGCAGCGGTGGTTGTATCGACGAGTGGAAATGTAAAGCGTCAGAGCTGCGAGCGTATGTGAACATTTTAAAAGCAGCAGCGCTCGAAGCGTTCAACGGTGAAGCGAAATGTAAAGTCGGGGATCAGTGTGGTTATTGCCCCGCTCGTTACGCTTGTTCAACTTTTCAACAAGCTGTTTACGATGGTGTCGATTATATCGACAACGTTGAAGGTGTTTCGCTATCTGGACATCATTTAGCACTTGAATTGAAAATATTGAAACGCGCTGAACGAAATTTAAAAGCTCGTTTAAGTGGTCTAGAAGCTCAGGCACTTAGCGAAATTAAAAATGGCGATATATTACCAGGTTTCATGGCGAAACAAGGTTACGGACGTAAGCGTTGGATGAAAGACACACCGATCGACGAAGTTATTCAAATGTGTGATTTAATGGGTGTGGACGCGAGAAAACCTGTTGATTTAGATACACCCGCACAAATAATTAAAAAAGGCGTTGACGAGGACGTCATTAACGTTTATAGTGAAACTCCAATGACAGGCGTCAAGCTTGTTGAAAACAACGAGGCGAGAGCGAGAAACGTTTTTCGCCCTATTCACAATAATAAGGTGTAAATAATTATGTTTAGAAAGAATTTAGCATTAGCGATCATGAGTATGTTCACGCCGGTGAGAGTAGCGCCGTCCGTGGATAAGTTGAACGATGAACGCATCGTACCTATGCACAAAACAAAAGGTCAAAAACGTAACACAGCTAGTAAATCATCAGGCGCGGCGCAATTGAAACGCAACGCTAAAACACGTGATAACATCAACAAACGAAAAGGTAAGTAAACTATGTCAATCGATGAGTATGAAGTCATCCAACAGTTATTTGAATGGCATAAAGGTAAAGTGACTCAACTTAATTTAATTGTCGAAAAAAACGACGCTGATATTATGTTGGGTGACATTAGAATCGAAAATGGTACTGAATTACACAAAGGTATCGTGTTCGGCGTAAAAATAGCATTAGAGCAACTTGGCGAATTACCGCTAACTATTAACAACAATTCGGAGAAATAAAAAATGCAAACAGATTATCCGGTATTTAAAGCGCGTTTAGTTATGGGTTCACCAACAACGTTACGCACTAAAACACACGACAACATTGAAGAACCAAACGAAAATAAACATCACTGGTTCATGGGTTTCGCTGTTCCGAAGGGTCCAGAATGGGACGCGATTTATTCAGCAATGTACAACAACGCTGCGAACGATCCAGAATGTACAGCGGCGTTATGTGGTCAAGCTGGATTCAATTGGAAAACCGACGACTGTGACGCACCGGAAAACCCGCAAAATTTAGGAAAAGCTTCGTACCCTGCAGGTCACATGTTGATTAAGTTCTCACGTTACAAGCAAATGGGACCACCTGAATTATGTGACGGTAATTATCAACAAATTATCAACCCTAACGCAATCAAAACGGGCGATTACTTTCAAGTAAGTGCATCGACTAAGTTCAACGGCGCTAAAACTGTGAAAACAAATGCAGGTATGTATCAAAATATACACGCGTTAATGTTTGCCGGTGAAGGTGAAGCGATTATAAGTGAAAACGCTTTCGACGCTAAAACAGCTTTCGCAGGTGTTCAAGGTGCTACGGTTCAAGGTGGTCAGTCTGCGCCAGCGCAACAAGCGCCCGTAACGCCAGCGCAACAAGCGCCCGTAACACCAGCGCACGACCTGGTGCAACCTGGTGGAGTAACTGCCGCGCCGGCGTTACCAGTAATCGAACCAGTTGAAGAAAAGTTTAACGTACGGGGACAGGTTTACACAAAATCACAATTGCTTGCAATGCCTGGTTGGACTGAAGCGCATTTAGTCGGTTTAACGCCAGCGTAACAACTTAAAACATTAACAACCCCGACGCATTCGCCGAGGGGTTTTTTTAACGGTGGTGAATAGTATGGATGATTCGAAAAGAATTGATAAATTAAAAGAAACCTTGTTAGGTTTAATTAATATGTTAGACAGATCATGCACGTGTGACATTTCAGGTGACGACCATAAGCATGATCTGTTCGATAGCGTGGATAAGTCAACACTGGATAAGATTCGAGACGAGGTTGAGAATATATGAAATACTTATCAAAATGTGACGACGTGACTGGTTGTGGTAAAACGTACCCTGGCGATATGTCACATTGTCCGAGTTGTGGGATACCTGAAGCGTTTTCAAGCGTTGCTGAGATTAATCCTCGCGACTACGGTTTCGATATCGAAACATATCCGAATTGTTTTACAGTTCGATTTGTTCACATTGCAACGGACGCTAAATGGCGTTTCGAGATATCCGAATTTAAAAACGACCTCGAACAATTAACACAATTTGTCATGCAGTTAAAAGCGTGTAACGCTCGCGGCGTTGGTTACAATAACGTTGGGTTCGATTATCCTGTCTTACATTACATTGTGACTCAGGGTGTGAGTGATGTTCGCGCGATTTACGATTTCGCTATGATATTAATCAAAGGTTCAAAAGACGACAAGTTCGCTCGTCAAGTGTGGGAGAGTGACAGACTATTCGAGCAATTAGACCTGATCATGATTTGGCATTACAACAAGGAAAACCCCGAAACGGGAACCGAACCGACGAGTCTTAAAGCGCTTGAAATTGCGATGCGTATGGATGAGGTGGACGATTTACCGTTTCCATTAGGTACAGTATTAACGCGTGACGAAATCGAAGAACTCCACACGTACAACTTGAAAGATTGTATCGCGACTATATATTTCTACGTGCGTTCATTGACTCAAATTAAATTACGTGAAGAGTTATCCGTCACGTTCGGTAAAAGTTTTTTAAATCATTCGAATACTAAAATGGGTGGTGACATATTAACGATCGAATGTGAAAAAGCGGGTATACAATTTTATGACAAAGTGGGGCGAACGAAACACAAACGCCAAACTATTCGCCCATCGATTAACCTCGGTGAATGTATATTCGATTATGTGAAATTTGAACGACCAGAATTCGAAACTGTTCGAGAGTTTTTAGCAAGTAAAACTATCACAGAAACGAAGGGTGTTTTCAAAGGTCTAAACGCCGACGTCGATGGTTTAAAATACTATTTTGGGACAGGTGGTATACACGCCAGCGTCGAAGCACGTATATTCGAATCAAACGAAACACACCAGATAATCGACGTCGATGTAAAATCGTTTTACCCGAACTTGACTATTAAAAATAAAATATTCGCTGCTCATTTGGGTGAGGCTATTCTTAAATCGTATAGTGGTTTATATGAATTCCGTAAAACTTTTGAAAGTGGTACTGCGTTAAACTCTACTATAAAAGAGGCGTTAAACTCTTTCTACGGTAACAGTAATAATAAATATAGTGCGTTTTTTGACTCCATGGTAACAATGAAAATAACGCTTAACGGTCAGTTACTATTGTGTATGCTCGTCGAACAAATGATTAAGATACCAGGGCTTGAAATGATCCAGGCCAACACAGATGGTATTACGTATTTTTGCCCGCGTGAATATATCGAACACACTCGCGCAATTTGTAAGTGGTGGGAGCAGTTAACGTGCTTAGAACTCGAAGAGGCTTTATATTCTCGTATGTTTGTACGTGACGTAAATTCGTACATGGCAGAGTACGAAAGAGGTAAGGTTAAACGCATTGGCGCATATGCTCACGAACGTATGGACGAGAACCCAGGTACACGCGAGGTTCCATACGGTAAAGACCCGTCGCAATTAATCGTCGCCAAAGCTGCCGAGGCGGCATTATTACATGGTACGGATATTCGTGAATTTATGATGTCACATACTGATAACTACGACTTCATGTGTCGCGCCAAGGTGCCACGCTCGAATAAACTTGTAATGCGCTGGCCAGAATACGATAACGCACAAGTCGAACTCGCCACAATTATTCGTTATTTCGTATCGACCACAGGTGGCGCACTCGTTAAAATCGCACCACCAACTGGTGAACTTGGAACATGGAAACGCGCGACTAAGGTTAGCGACGAACTATTCGCTCAAGTTATGGCCGAGTTGCACGAGTGGGTGGCTAACGTCGACGCAATTGGAGGTGTCCCGTCGGCCAATAAAATAACGTACGAGGGTATTGTTACCGAACTTGACAGTGTAGGAACGCCTCACGACGAGCGTATACATACTAAAAACCGTAGCAAACATGGTATTCGTGAACTCGGTATATGTGTCGGCCAGCGCGTAACGGATTGTTCAGACGTTACGAATTTCGACCGTTCAATGATTAATTACGATTATTATGTTGAACAAGCTGAGAAATTAGTTAAACCACTATTGACGAACGTGTCAAAGTAACGTACATTCAATTTATCAAAGCGTTTCGAGTCGATGCGCTAATTTTACAAGGTTGGTGATTATGGAAATTAAGATAAAATATGAACCGGTGTTCGAATTGACATTAACTAAACAAGTCGTCGAATCACTTGTCGAACTATCAGAATCACACTATGATTATGCGTGTAAACGCGCGTTAGCTCAAGGTGGTTTACTTTTCAAATGGTTGAATCAAATTGAATTCGGAACACCTTGTACCGCCACTTTTCGTGAACTCGACTTAACGTTGAAAATCGCCGAGTGTGAAACCAAATCAAAGTTAATAAACGGTTATTGTGCGATGGTGCGTGGGGTAATGACAAAAAGTGGTCAATACGCGTCACCCGATGAAGCACTTCGAGAAGCAGTAGTCGAAGCGCATCGAATAATTTTACACGAAATGGATAACGGGAGAACACCCACAATGTTAAAAGCTGAAAACGGTGGGAAAGGTTTAGGGTACTTCGAGGATTTAATCACCACTTAACTCGGCGCGGATTTCAGCGCGTAAAGTCTCAAGGGCTTTCGCGTTCTGTTTCGCTTCTTCGACCATTCGCTCCCTGTGGTGACGTTCATCACGCGCAGCACTTAACATTTTAAACACCACACCAACTAGTAACGATATCAACGATATACCGATGCCGATAAGCATCGCATTTTCATTTATCCAACCTACAGCGCCACTACCCACCGTCGCCGCGGCGGTTACGCCTGAGCTTGTGATCCCCACATTGCCCACATCGGGTAAATGTTTGCTCATGATCTCGAATTCCTTTGTAAATTGACCAACCTAGTGCGACTATTTGCACAATGACTACAATAAGCAGACCATAGAGTCGGAAAAATTGAAATAAATTGACACCCAACAAGTCCATATATCGTCGCCTTGTAAAAATTTCTTATTGTATCGTATGTTTCTATAGCTACATGATACGCTAAATAACCGTACATAAACAACGTACACAATAATATTACGGCGTGATAAAATCCTAATGTGGTTTTGCGTCTGATTAAAAACATAGCACCTATGAACGTAATAACGACCCTATTCCAATATAAAATAGAACCGTTATTATCGAGACACATTGCGTTAATAGCGACTAAAAATGTTACAATCGACAAAGTAAACCACTCGTAACGATGTGGTTTATAAATGGACAGTAGCAAAAAAGCTATCGAGCAATAAAACATAAGCATTACTTTTTAGGTTTTGGATCTGGCATAGTTGGATCAGGCACGTTTAAAACTCCACAGGTTAAAACACAATATTAACACAATAAGGTTTAATTATGAAAAAGAAATTAATAGGCGTTACGTTATTTACTGCTTTAGCGTTCGTAGCAGGTAACGAGGGTTTTAAGTCCGAACCGTATCGTGATAGCGGCGGCGTATTAACAGATTGTTACGGACGCACTAAAGGCGTTGAAATAGGTGTGGAATTAACACGCGAAGAATGTGACGCTGAGTTACGTAGAGAATTAATCGAACACGCTAAACCGATTGAAGCGTTAGACGTAAAACTGTCACAAGGCGTTATAATAGCTTGGGCTGATTTCTGCTATAACGTAGGTGTTCACGCTTGTCAAACCTCCACAGGTTATAAAATGCTCCGTGACGGTGACATCGACGGAGCATGTAAACAATTGTTACGTTGGAAATATGTGAACGGTATCGACTGTTCAATTCGCTCAAATAACTGTTACGGTATTTGGACGAGGCGACACGAAGAGTATCGCCTTTGTACTGGTTAATACTTAAAGATAAGATAGTCAGCACCACGTCTAGTAATAGCTACTCTCGTCTGTGCTGGTACAGGGTTCAGCCCTGTTACTAACGTGCCACCACCAGCGCTAAAGCTTATTTCTGTTGTTAGTGATACATTATTTATAATTAAAAGCTTGTTTGTAAGCCAAAAGTTGCTTGCTGGTAAAGCAGGGTAACTAGTAGCGCTGCCTGTATCGCTTTGAAAAACCTCACTACCAGTGGCTCCGTAAAAGCCATAATTTTGAGTTGATTGAAATGTATAAAACTCAGGGTGATTACACTGTATTATCGTGTCTGAAACGCTACCTCCGACAGCGTTGTTTAGTAGTGAATAATGGCCTGAGATAGTATTGCTTCTGTCAAAGTTAATAGTAACGCCGCCTGTGTTACTGCTATCACCGTTTACGAATGAAAATAAAGGTACAGCGTTAATTCCTCCGTTGAAGTTGTTTCCCGACATTCCAAGGTTAAAAAAGTTACCTGCGCTTATGCTGCATTTAATTAATGATTCTTGATCACCCTCCCAATCCGTAGCATTCCCATCGCCCTGCCAGAAATCGCAAGAGGTCAAAGATATAGAATTAGGGTTGCCACCGTCTATTTTTAATCTTGCGTTTCCGTTGTTTCCTTCGTAATACTCACCGACTAGCCTTACATTTGATCCTTTACCAAGCTCGCAATATTCTTTTAATGAGTTCCCGTAATAATGATTGCCGCTATATAAAGAGCCGCTAATAGTGGACATTTCTATATGTCGTTCAGAAATGCCATTAGCATAAAAATAATTATTAATAATATACTGGTCTGTTGGCCCACGAAAACCACCTGGCGCTTTTATTCCGGTTAAACAACTTATAAAATAGTTACCCTCTATATTGTTTTCTACTTGATACCCACCATCATGAAATAAAATGCCACTCCCTAAGTTAGCTTGTATGCGACATCGTTTTATTTCACACTGGTAGGGTGTTATGTGAAATGCGGTAGCATTTAAAGATCTAACAGAAAGTTCATGCACGTTACAGTTCCATAGATTATTACCTTGTGAATCTGGAGTTGTGATTGTCGAATCTGTAAAGGTTGGCTCTGTAGCGTGTTGGTCTAATACCCCGCAATTTAACTGATTCAATCCTTTTACTGTGAGTCCATTTTTAAGAAACATACTCCCTTGAGTTTCATAAATCTTATCAAATATTACATTTTTATAATTATCGAAAGCAAAATTTATAACGGCTGTGTTGTGTTCTCTATCTGCTTGATTCAATACACTCTCTATCGTACCCAGTTTATTAACAATAATCTGTGAAGTGTTCGAAAGAACTAACGCTAGTGTAGAATCACCCGTACACTGTATAGTATTAAATATATTAGTTGTCACACTAGATGCTAGAACATACTTCCATTTACCGCCGCCGCCACCGCCAATAGTTAGTCTATCTTTTATGTGTGCCACTTTACCAGCTACTGCACCGACAAAGCTGACAGCATCACTTAATAGAGGGAACTCATATGCTTGTGACGTTGACAAGTTTGGTAATAACTTCAAAGCGTCTAAACGTTGCGAACTTAACGCTGTATCTGGATCACCCGTTGGTGTAACACCTGTTTCAGCGAATAACGCAGCGTCAAAACCAGCATAGTCGTTACCCCAGTTTGCTGATAAAGGCGTACCGTCTTCAGCATCGGGTGTCGAATCGTCTTTAATAGAGCCGTTAGGGTACTGTGTATCAGGTACGTTAGCGAAAGGCGCGAACTCCTCATAAATTTTAAGTGCCATTGTGTCTATACTCCAAAGTATAAGTTATTAAAACGTGATTTATTATCGCCGAATCTGAATGGACCGCCGAATCTTGTTAATGATTTTATTTCGGTGTAACCCGTGAATTTAACACCCTGTGGTCGTGGCACAACGTCAAACGTACTGAACACGAACCTTTCAATATCGTTCAATACTATACCGAATACCACACTGAATGTCATATCCTCACCATCGATAACCTGTATCGGTGACGAATTCGTGATGTAACTCAACGCGTGAACAATACCGTCTAACGTTACGTCACTGTTATTTTTAGCAATTTTAGCTTTGAGCAATACGCGAAAAATCGCGTCACTAACATCGTCCGAAATAGTTTTACCGTTATTATTGAAACGAGCGCCAATGCCACCGAAACGTGACGCTTTGTTTCCCGCACCGAAACGAGTGTCAGCCGTGTAAAATACGTCAGCCTCGAAACTCCGATCGATATCCACAATGCGACCAATGACGTTAAGTTGTTCACCAGAATTCGCGTCGATATCGTAAGAGTTTCGAACCATCTCGTAAACTGTTTCAAATTCGTCGGCGATATCTGGTGTAATATTAAACCACTGAACCGCTTTCGGTTTGTCGGCGTATTGTGCGTATATGCGTTTATTAGGCATTTATCGTCACCGTTATATTAGATAGTGTCCATCGTGACAACTCGTTAATAGCTATCGGCACTATATCTCCGAACGACAACGTATTCACCGTTAAACCCGTTAAATATGAATTACCATACTTACCTATAACTTGGTTAACTGGTGTTCCTATGCGCGAAACTGGCACGTCCTCACCGATGTAGAAACCTAACACGTTAAAACCACATTCAGCGGCTACAAGGTCACCGGCTGCGTAATCGAGTATAGCTTGTTTAATTTGATCATCCGTGTCGTTCGGTAACGTTCCGTCACTTTGCACAGTTACTGTCACAACCGCGTCAACGTAATTAGGTCGACTAAATGTTATGTCTTTTACGTTCGATGGGTATTTATCGTAAACACCGTTGATTGTCACCGAAGTTCCCGAAGCGAATAGTTTGCAACCTGGGTTTTTTTTACGAAAAATAGCGAGCGCGACGTCAGCGTCTGTACCACCATCAACAATGGGCGCTATACTGTTTTTCGGCAAACCATTACCGTAAAAATTGTCAATATCCGTGTCGTTTTCTAGAACTATCGCACGTCGAACACCGTTGACACTGAATATCTCGCCGAGCATGTTGTCGACTTGATTACTACCAGGACGTGAAACACTCTTCGCACGTTCGAGTCGTAACGACGAATTATTCTGAACATCTGTCCCAGGTGTTGCGACAGTTAAGTTAGTGACCGTTTGCCAACCTCCTATAGTCGATACGATTTTATTAATCACACCCACACTGGCTTGTGTAGCACCGTTGACGGTGCACGTAGCGTTGACAGTGACAGTACCACCAGCACCGATTGTAACTGTCGTGTCGGTTGACCACTGTGAGTCGTCGGACGCTGATTTTACGAGTTTACCTGCTAAAATAACCGTACCAACCACGCCACCTAGCGTTAACTCCACATTGCTCGGTGTACCCAAGCTTCGAGTCGTACCAGTTAAAGCACAAATAACGTTTAAATCGTAGTCTTTCGCTTTGTTCGGGTCTTTCGAGTTATAAGCACGTTGACCAACTTCGTCGAGATTGGCCCATATTTCAGCGTCCGAAGAAAGCTTCAAACCATCAGGCGTCGACAGGTCGAGGTTCCATTGTGGATCAATATCTAAGTAGCGAGCCTGTTCATCGGCGTACCACTCGTTTTGAGTTTTTAATTTATAACCAGTATCAGTTATTTCAGCCATTGTTACACACTCACCGTTAACTCAGTTTCACCGTATTTCGTTAGTATACCAACTTTCACACTATAAGCGCGAGTTGAAATATCGAAGTCGGTTGTAAAACTTAAAATTTTAGTCACACCATCGGTTCGAATTATACGGTTTTTTATGATAGCTTCTTTACTTGACAACGTACCTTCTTTCCCGAGTATCGACTCCCACCACGGCGTACCGTCTTGAATGTTTCTAAAATTCTCACCAAGATATAATCGTAAACGAGTCTTAACAGTTTGAGCGACTTCGGTCGCGCCGGTTGTGAATTGTGTACCACTTGTTGTTATATCGCCGTTTTCATCTAGTAATCGCACTGTCATTATAATGTCCCACTGTCACCGGTTAAAGGTCTGCTTTCAGCGTCAAGGTACGTACCTTTATCATGTTTATGTTCTTTAACTTCTTTACCAGCTACGACAAGCGATGTTGAACCAATCACAGTCGGCGCGGTCATGCTAACTGGGCTAGTCGCCGAGCCGTCTGGGTTAATTACAAAACCGTTGATATTCACAGTGCCATCTGTCGCGACCGTTTTAGTGTACGAACCGTTAGTCTCAGTCATTGAACCGTCAGGGTTTATCGTTTGAGTGAAATTATCGTTGGTCGTTTCAATCGTACCGTCGTTTTTAAGCCAAACGTAATGATCGCCTGTTTTATTTCGCAACCGTATGCCGTTGTTTTTAAAATCGCTCAACACGTTAGGTTGTGAACGGATGCCAGGAAAGAACACGGCATCACTCTTGTCGTGAAATCTAAGTATAGGGTTGTTGGCCACACCACCTGTGTTTTTCCAACCATCGACACAACGCTGTGAGAATAATATAAAACCCTCATTACCTACATCAATTTGATATTCGGCCGAAAAATCACCACCCGTGAAATGAACTGGTACTTCGATCAACGCCGACGGTATGAAAGTGGTTTTATCCAATTTTACGCCGACAATACCAATTTGAATTTGTGCGAGTTGTGTCTCTGGGTCAAACGCCAAGACGTGACCAGGTATAGACGTCGCAACGTCCTTCATCATTTCGTAAAATGTTCGTTTCGCGTATTCTGTGAGGCTCGATGTTTTCATTTGTGAAGTATACCATAAAAAAAAACCCTCGATAAGAGGGTTAAAAGGCAGCGAGAGAAATAATAAATTGTGACACGCAATCCGGCTTTTACGGCGATTAAAGTAATAACTAGTGCCTCGTTATCATCGCTTGATACTTCTAGAAATTGGTCGGAAATAAAGGATTCGAACCTTTGACCTCACCGTCCCAAACGGTGCGTACTACCAAACTGTACTAATTTCCGAGGTTGTCGAACAGCGGTCAATTACACACTTACCGTCGCTTTGGTGCTAAGACTGTTCGACGAATTAATAATATTACATTACGACGACGGTGTCAACTCCCGATAACCAGTTATTTTCGTCGACCATGCGTCGCCTTTACTATCGCCACTGTACGCAAGTTTAAATATCTTGTGATCACCTTGGCCAGCACTTTCGGGTACGTCCACAAAATATAAGTTACTGAAATTAAACGTCGCGAGTTTCGACTCGACGCGAAACTTACCACCGATGCGAATTTTAGGATTTAAACGCGTCGTAACGTCGACGCCTATTTCTGTTATCTCGGGTATACCTTCCATCCCTGTGAACTGCGAAACGATGTGCGTATCACCTTGACGTGTGTATCCTTTACGTAAAACTATCATACGGTCGTTTTCTAACACGTAATTAAACCCATGCGCTTTCGACAACTTCTCTAAATACGTCTTAGGGTCACCGCTCAATTGATAACCGTACACGTACGGGTCAATATCGTCGAACTGTGAGTCGTCCATTACAATCGGATAACCTATCGCAGTTACACAAGCTCGTATCAATTGTACAATGGTCGTGTCGCGTCCTAACGTCTCGTTTATTTGCGTTTGGTCCTCTGTGAGTTTACCACCACGACAAATTAAACGTGTTATCGTCGACGGTCCTTGTCGCTCGTAAAGTACGTTTTTAATCGTGCCGGTGAAAATATTATCGATTGAATCTTCGTAACCAGCTTTAAACGAAATCGACTTACCTTTCAAATTCGCTTTATTCGCTGTTCCGGCTTTTAAATTATAAATAGCAATATCAGCGTAACTCGTCGAGC
>TARA_R110002033_G_scaffold37969_6_pt1 | contig 21840 bp, 21 predicted proteins | sample TARA_R110002033 | Tara Oceans TARA_R110002033 (sample SAMEA4397051) | marine metagenome | biome: Polar Biome; feature: [SRF] surface water layer (ENVO:00010504); material: water (ENVO:00002006), including particulate matter (ENVO:01000060) such as... | depth 5 m
AACCAAAGGCTTTTTTACAAAATAATATTTTTTATTTCTAAGCTCGCTTTTCCTTAATCAACATTCGCTTTATTTCATTTAGTTTCATAAGCGCTTCAACTGGTGTAAGTGTATCAATATCAATATGTAATATCTCGTCTTTTATGTTTTCTAGTAAGGGATCGTCTAGATTAAAAAAGCTTAATTGCATATCATCTTTTAACGATTTTACCTTATCGGTAAGTTCTTCACTTGAGTGCGACTGCTCTAATTTCTTCAAAATCTTGTTGGCCTTGAGTAAAACTTGCTGCGGCATACCCGCCATTTTTGCTACATGAATACCAAAACTATGTGCACTGCCTCCTTCAACCAGCTTTCTTAAAAAAAGGACATTATCCTTTAATTCTTTTACTGATACATTAAAATTCTTAATCCGTTCAAACGTTTCGGTCATTTCATTCAACTCATGATAATGGGTTGCAAATAAGGTTTTAGGTTTTACAGGATGCTCGTGCAAATATTCGCTGATTGCCCATGCTATGGAAATACCATCATACGTACTTGTACCACGACCAATTTCATCAAGCAATACCAAACTGCGTTCAGAAATATTATTCAAAATAGAAGCGGTTTCATTCATTTCAACCATAAATGTCGATTCACCCATAGAAATATTATCGCTTGCTCCTACTCTAGTAAATATTTTATCGACTAACCCAATTCGAGCTTCTTTTGCAGGTACAAAACTTCCTATTTGAGCCAGCAAAACAATTAATGCCGTTTGACGAAGAATAGCTGATTTTCCAGACATATTAGGCCCGGTAATCATGATGATTTGCTGCGCGCTTCTGTCTAAAAAAACATTATTAGCAATGTAGTTTTCACCAATAGGTAACTGCTTTTCTATTACGGGATGTCTTCCGTCTATAATATCTAAATCGAACGAATCATCAATCGTTGGATACACATAATGATTATCTTTTGCCAACTGAGCAAACCCACATAAACAATCGAGTTGACCAATTAAAAAAGCATTTTGTTGTACCGCTTTTATGTACTGATTGAGCCAACTAACCAACTCAGAAAACAACTGCTGTTCAATCGCTAAAATTCTGTCTTCAGCACCTAAAATTTTCGCTTCGTATTCTTTAAGTTCTTCGGTAATATAGCGCTCTGCACTTACGAGTGTTTGTTTTCTAATCCATTCTGCTGGAACTTTATCTTTATGGGTATTCCTAACTTCTATATAATAACCAAACACATTGTTTGACGCGATTTTTAAAGAAGTAATTCCTGTGCGTTCACTCTCGCGTTCAAGCATCTTGTCTAAATAATCTTTACCCGATTTTGATAAACCCCTTAAATCATCTAATTCCGAGGAAAATCCAGCAGCAATGGTATGTCCTTTTAAAACATTAACAGGCGCCTCTTCATTGAGTGTTTCTTTTATTTTTTCACGAAGCACCTCGCAACTTTGAAGCGTCTCTCCAATAATTTTTAAAGATTGATTTTTACAATTAGAGGCAATAGATTTTATAGGAACAATAGCTTCTAAAGAGTTTTTTAGCTGAATAACCTCTCTAGGATTCACTTTGCCTGTTGCTACTTTAGAAATTAATCTTTCTAAATCGCCAATATGCTTTATGTGATTCTGAATTTTTTGAAGCGTTGTGTTTTCTTTGGTTAAATAGTCAACCACTTCATGTCGTTGCTTTATTTTCTCAACACTTTTTAATGGCAGTGCCAACCAGCGCTTTAGTAAACGCCCGCCCATTGGCGAAATAGTTTTATCTATAACATGTAAGAGCGTTACAGCATTGTGATTGGTAGAATTATAAAGTTCTAAATTACGAATAGTAAATTTATCCATCCACACATAGGCATCTTCGGCAATTCTTGAAATAGCACTGATATGTTGAATTTTGTTATGCTGCGTTTCAGATAAATAATGCAAAATGGAACCTGATGCGATAATGCCTTCATACAATTCTTCAATTCCAAAACCTTTAAGCGATTTCGTGTTAAAATGCTTGGTTAAGGTTTCGTAGGCGTAATCGGCCTGATAAATCCAATCTTCCATATAAAACGTATGAAAGTCGTTTCCAAAGGTTTCTGTAAACGTGGTTCTTTTTCTTTTTGACACCAGAACTTCACTTGGATTGAAATTCTGTAAGAGCTTATCAATATACTCAGCGTTGCCTTGTGATGTTAAAAATTCACCTGTTGAAATATCTAAAAACGCAATACCAATATGAGATTTATCAAAATAAACAGAGCATAAAAAGTTATTCGATTTGGACACCAACACCTCATCATTAAAGGCAACACCAGGCGTTACCAATTCTGTTACACCCCGTTTTACAATATTCTTGGTAAGTTTAGGATCTTCTAACTGGTCGCAAATCGCCACGCGCTCACCGGCTTTTACCAACTTGGGTAAATAGGTGTTTATAGAATGATGCGGAAATCCGGCAAGCTCAATTTCGCTCTCACTACCAGCTCCGCGTTTGGTTAAGATAATTCCAAGAATATTAGCTGTTTTTATAGCATCTTCTCCAAAGGTTTCATAAAAATCGCCCACACGAAACAACAACAAAGCATCAGGATACTTTCTTTTAATCGTATTGTACTGCTTCATTAAAGGGGTTTCTTTTTTTGCCAATGGAATGTGATTTATATCTTATTTTTGTATTTCAAATAGGATTGCTAATGTAATTATTATTTCATGCTTTTTGAAACTGAAATTTAATTACTTATTGATAATTATTCACAAATTTACAGATGCGAAAATTAAAAAATAACGAATTAGATAGATTAAGTGTAGAGGATTTTAAATCTGTAAAAAAAACACCGCTTATTATTGTATTGGACAACATAAGAAGCCTTAACAATATTGGCTCTGTGTTTAGAACCAGTGATGCCTTTTTAGTTGAAAAAATTTATCTCTGCGGAATTACAGCAACGCCTCCACACAAAGATATCCATAAAACTGCTTTGGGAAGTACTGAAACTGTAGATTGGGAGTATGTTGAAAACACTTTAGAGTTAGTTGAAAAACTAAAAGCCGAAAACGTGAAAATTTGTTCTATTGAACAAGCTGAAAACGCAACTATGTTAAATGCTTTTACACCCGTTGAAAACACAACCTATGCTTTGGTTTTTGGCAATGAGGTTAAAGGCGTGTCTCAAAAAGTTGTTTCTGCTAGCGATGTAGTCATTGAAATTCCACAGTTTGGCACCAAGCATTCGTTAAATATTTCGGTAAGCGCTGGTGTAGTAATTTGGGATGTTTTCAGCAAACTATCAGAAAATTTAAAATAGGTGACAAAACCCCAAAAGAAACCTTGGCCTACCAAAGATGTCATGAACCAGATTTATGAAATGAATCTTTGGGGAGGCAAGGAGTCTGATTTTTATTCTGGTATAGGTTCACACGATCCGAAAATTATACACCCTTATTTAGATGTTGTAATCACTTTTTTAAACTCTCACAACAAGCCTTTAGTAGTTTGCGATTTAGGTTGTGGCGATTTTAATATTGGAAAACACCTGACTAAATACTCAAAAAAATATATTGCTGTAGATATTGTTGAAAATCTTATTAATAGAAACAAAACACTATACAAAGAGGATAACTTAGCGTTTTATTGTTTAGATATTGTAAAAGACACCCTTCCACTTGGAGACTGTGTTATATTGCGACAGGTTTTACAACATTTATCCAACAAAGAGATTGAAAACGTAATCAAAAAGATAGTCGTTTACAAATACGTCATATTAACAGAGCATGTGCCTTTGGGTAGGTTTATTTCAAATAAAGACGTTATTTCTGGTCAAGGAATTAGAATAAAACAAAACAGCGGTGTTAATTTATTGCATCCTCCTTTTAATTTAAAGATTAAAGCGGAACAAAACCTTGGCGAGTATATTCTAGAACATAACAAAGGACGAATTGTAACGACATTCTATCAACTTTTTTAAGTTAAATATTATTACTAAACAAAATATTTAGCTTATAATACAAACTTATCACTCCCCACAAATAGCATCTAAAACATGTAGATAATCTTCCCGATTTGCTACAAAATCTTTATCGGAGATATCAATAATTTTAACATTAAAATCTGGTTGGCTTTTTAAAAAATCTAAATAACCTGTATTAATTTTTTCTAAATAATCGTTAGCAATATTTTGCTCGTAATCGCGTCCGCGCTTTTTAATGTTTTCCTGAAGGCGCTCTGTATTTTGGTACAAATAAATATATAAATCTGGTTTTCTTAAATCTTTATACATCAAATAAAATAGTTTTCTGTATAGTTTAAATTCATCTTCGTGTAAGGTTATTTTTGAGAAAATAAGTGATTTAAAGACATCGTAATCACTCACAATAAAATCCTTAAACAAATCAAGTTGCGATAAATCATCGGATATTTGCTGGTAACGATCTGCTAAAAAAGACATTTCTAGGGTAAATGCATAGCGTTGGGCATCTTCATAGAATTTAGGTAAAAACGGATTGTCTGCAAAGCGTTCTAGAATGAGTTTTGCATTAAAATCTTGTGCTATTTTATTGGCCAAACTTGTTTTGCCCGCTCCTATATTGCCTTCAATGGCTATATAGCTATACTTTGAAAAGTCATATTTTCTACTCGGGTTTTTTAACCAAATATTAATCGGTTCTAACTGGCTAGTATCGTTGCAATTTTCTAACAAAGCAGTAATATCCTTATTCATTTTTGGGTGAATCACTTTTGGAGCTATATCGTGCAATGGTTGTAACACAAACTTGCGTTTATACATTTCTGGATGAGGAACGTTAAGTGTTTTTGTTTCGATAATCTCATCATTAAAAAAGATAATATCTAAATCGATTATTCGTGCTTCATATCCTGAATTTTTAGTCCTAACTCGTCCTAAACGCTTTTCTATAGCAAGTAGTTTTTTTAAAACTTCTTTTGCCTTAAACTGAGTTTCTATTCGAACACAGGTGTTTAAAAAATCGGCACTTTCAAAACCAAAGGCTGGACTATTATAAACTTTTGAAATAATATCTATCTTACCTATTTTAACATATATGAGATTAATTGCGTCTTGAAGATTTTTCAATCTGTCGCCTTTATTACTCCCCAATGATATATATACAACGTGTGAATCAACCATAATAATTAACAAAATAACTAAAAGAAAATCACTTTATCCTATATTTGTGAAAACTGTTAATAAGTTTCTATGACATTAAAAGACAAGCTTGCCGCGCAGCGTATTTACATGCTATTAGGCTCCCTTTTCATAACATCATTAGTCGTTTCAAATTTAATTTTTCAGAAATTCTTTTATTGGTATCCATTTCAGGTTGAAATTTTTGGTACCAAACTTTTTGAAATTTCAGTAGGTATTTTACCATATCCCATTACTTTTTTAATTACAGATTTAATTAGCGAAATCTATGGCAAAAAGCGAGCTAATGACATTGTTGTTACAGGTATTTTTGCGTCTTTATTTTCTTTGTTAATTGTATTTGTTTCCAATGCTGTCCCTGCAACTAATTGGTCTCCTGTTGGTAATACTATGTTCTCAACTGTCTTTGGCAATACCGCTGTAGCTGTTTTTGCAAGTATGCTCGCCTATTTGTTTGCCCAATTTATTGATATTCAAATTTATCATTTTTGGAAACGTGTTACCAAAGGGAAATACTTATGGATACGCAATAACTTTTCAACCTTTTCTTCTCAATTTATAGACACCACAACTATTTTAATCTTACTGTGTTCTTTTGAAATTATAGACTGGAGCAATTTTAAAGGCTTATTAGTTTCAGGATTTTTATTTAAAGCGCTTATTGCTGCTTTAGATACGCCATTCATGTATTTGGGTGTATATTTGTTTAGAAAACGTTTTAAACTAAAAGTGAATGAAGAAATTGACTTACGGTAATGTTTTTAATCGATTTTTAACATAAAAATAGCATTCATTCCATCTTTTAATACCAATTTTACGTATATATTTAGGTTGTTGAGACACTTAAAATTTCTTAGAATAAAAATTATTCATCACATGAAAAAAGCTTTAAAAATTACTGGCATCACATTACTGACTATTCTTATCTTATTAATAGGCATTCCTTTTGTTTTTCAATCTCAAATTAAAGATGCCGTTAAAAGTTTTATTAATGATAACCTTAATGCCAAAGTTGAATTTAGCGATGTTAGTTTAAGTTTTTTAAGGAGTTTTCCAAAAGCTCATGTATCTGTAAGCAATTTAAACATTACTAATTTCGACCCTTTTAAAGACGAAACTTTTGTCACAGCAAAAAATATTTCGTTTACCATGTCTATAAAAGAACTGTTTAAAAATACTGATGAAGATCCTATTGTAATTAATTCTATTTCAGTTGACGAAGCCTTGCTTACCTTAAAGACAGACAGCTTTGGCAATACTAATTATGACATTGCTAAAAAAGATAATACGACACCAGCAACTGAAACAAAAAGTGGTGGTTTTTCATTTGATATTAAAGATTATAGTATAAACAATAGCGCTTTAACTTACTTAGATGAACAATCTAAAATGGCTGTTTATATAACAGAATTAAACCATAAAGGTAATGGTATATTCTCTGCAGAAAAATCTGAATTAGACACTAAAAGTGAAGCTAATGTGAGTTTTTCCATGGACAGCACCAACTATTTAAATAACAATCACATCAAATTAGATGCGTTAATTGGTCTTGATTTAGATAATAGCACCTATACCTTTAAAGAGAATACGGGGTATATCAATCAACTGCCGTTGGAGTTTCATGGTTATGTGAAATTGTTAGAAGACGGTCAAGATGTTGATATTTCATTTGAAAATCCAGGATCATCCTTCAAAGATTTTTTAGCAGTCATTCCTGAAACTTATTCAAAAAATATTGAATCTGTTGAAACCTCCGGTAATTTTAAAATTAAGGGAGTGATAAAAGGTCTTGTTTCTGAAAAAACCATTCCAACCTTAGATATTAATATAGCCTCTAATAATGCCTCTTTTAAGTATCCTGATTTACCCAAACGTGTTGAAAACATTACCATAAACACCTCCATAAAAAACACCACAGGAAACGCTGACGACACCTATGTTGATATTAATACGCTTGATTTTAAAATTGATCAAGATGTTTTTAAATCGTCTGCAACTATTAAAAATCTCACAGGAAATATGTTGGTTAATGCTAACATTGACGGCGTATTAAACCTTGCTAACATTTCTAAAGTATATCCTATTGAACTAAATAATAATTTAAGCGGTATTTTAAAAGCTAACGTCAATACTGCTTTTGATATGGATGCTATTGAAACCAACGCATACAGTCGCATAAAAAACAAGGGCGTTATTGATTTAAGCAATTTTAATTTTGCTTCGGAAGACTTTGCTAATCCTATTCAAATTTCAAATGCTAAAATAACATTCAATCCTGAAAATATAACCTTAAACCAGTTTAATGCTAAAACTGGCAAAAGCGACTTAAATGCTACAGGAACTATTAAAGGTTTGTTAGGGTTTTTATTAAGCGATAAACCACTTCAAGGTAATTTTAACTTGAATTCCAATGTATTTGCAGTCAACGATTTTATGACTAACGAACCATCAGACACCGAAGAAAATAAAAATTCTAGTAAGGCATCTCTTAAAATTCCAGCATTTTTAGATTGCACAATCAATGCACAAGCAAACACGGTTGAATATGATAATTTAAAACTAAAAAATGTAAAAGGCACTTTAATTATTAAAGATGAACAAGCCATTTTACAAAATTTAACTTCCAATCTTTTTGATGGAGACTTAACAGTTACAGGTTTGGTGTCTACCAAAGCAGAAACACCAACATTTAACATGGATTTAGGCATGACTAGTTTTGATATAGCTCAATCATTTCAAGGTCTTGAATTACTTCAAAATATAGCGCCTATTGCCAAAGCCATTCAAGGAAAATTTAACACTACATTAAATTTAAAAGGAGCTTTAAGTAGTGATTTTACACCAAACCTAAACTCACTTTCGGGTGGTGCTTTTGCAGAAGTGCTATCATCGACTATTAACCCATTAAATGCTGAAGTTTTAAATAAATTAGGGTCGTCTTTAAACTTTATAGACTTTAAAAAAATTAATCTTAACGACTTAAAAACACAATTTGAATTTAGCGATGGCAAAGTCAATGTAAAACCTTTTAAATTTAAATATCAAGATATTGATATAAACGTTTCAGGAAGTCATAATTTTGACAAAACAATGTCGTACAATGCCGTATTTAATGTACCTGCTAAATATCTAGGAAGTGAAGTTAATCGCTTAATTGGCAAAATTGATGATGCGTCAACAAATAATATTTCTATTCCAATAACTGCTAATATCACTGGAAGTTACATCAACCCTTCCGTAAAAACCGACTTATCAAGTAGTGTCTCCAATTTAACAACACGGTTGGTAGAAATTGAAAAACAAAAACTACTTAACAAAGGAAAAGGTAAAGTATCAGACTTACTTGGCGGACTATTAACTGGCGACAAAAAAACAACTGAAGCAGATTCTACAAAGACTAAAACAACTCAAGTTGATTCAACAAAAACAACTACTGGTAGCACCGTACAAAAAGAAATTAAAAATGTACTTGGTGGTTTACTAACTAAAAAGAAAAAAGACACTGTAAATTAGATCTTTTTTTAACTAATTAGGTTTTATTAGAATAAAGCCCTGTATTAATTAGGTTTTGTCAATAAAAAAGTTATATTCTAGACTAGACAAGTTTAAACCTAAAAATAATATATGAGGCAATTAAAAATTACGAAACAAGTTACCAACAGAGAGTCAAAATCCCTTGACAAATATCTTCAAGACATTAGTAAAATTCAATTAATAACAGCGGAAGAGGAGGTAGAATTAGCACAAAAAATACGAGAGGGAGACCAAAAGGCTTTAGATAAACTTACAACAGCTAACTTACGTTTTGTAGTTTCAGTATCTAAACAATATCAAAATCAAGGTTTAACTTTACCCGATTTAATAAATGAAGGAAATGCAGGTTTAGTAAAAGCCGCAAAACGCTTTGATGAAACAAGAGGTTTCAAATTTATTTCTTATGCTGTTTGGTGGATACGACAAGCCATTCTTCAAGCTTTAGCTGAACAATCCAGAATTGTAAGGTTACCTTTAAATAAAATTGGATCTATAAATAAAATAAACAAAGCGTATTCTTTTCTAGAGCAAACTCATGAAAGAGCGCCGAGTGCTCAGGAAATAGCAACTAATTTAGATTTCACTTTAAGTAATGTAAAGCAATCTATGAAAATTTCTGGCAGACATGTTTCCATGGATGCGCCATTGAAAGAAGGAGAAACATCAAACCTTTACGATGTTGTAAATTTTAATGAGTCACCTCAGCCAGACAATAATTTAATGAACGATTCATTAAACATTGAAGTAAATCGCGCTTTAAATATGTTGTCAGAAAAAGAAGCAGAAGTTATACGTCATTATTATGGCATCAATAATGAAAACCCTATGAGCCTTCAAGAGATAGGAGACTCTTTTGGATTAACAAGAGAACGTGTTAGACAAATTAAAGAAAAAGGGATTCGTAGGTTACGTCATACCTCTAAAAGTAAAGTTTTAAAAACGTATTTAGGATAGTCCTAATACCAAATATTCAATATAAAAATAACTATACATGTTAAAAATTATTATAAAAGAAGGTGAAAATATAGAGCGTGCCTTAAAACGCTATAAACGTAAACATAGAAATATTAAAGTAATGCAAAACTTGAGAGAAGGACAGTTTTTTACAAAACCTTCTGTTAAAAGACGTCGTGAAATTCAGAAGGCAGAATACATCCAAAATATTAGAGATCAAGAAGATATTTAACCTTCTTAAACTCATCAACTAAAAAATCACGTTATTATAATAACGTGATTTTTTTATTTCCAATAGGATAATCTTCATAAAAATCATCAAACGTTTTGGAAGTTGTATACGTATCACGAAGTAACTTGTACACCATTACTATTAAAAGTGTCTGTCCTAAAAACATGATAAGAAATACCCAAATAAAAGGTAAACCCATAGCCGCCATAACAGTCAAAGCAATGAGCAGGAACGTGCTGATTGCAACATAAAACATAATTGGAATTTTCATAATTTTTTTTATCTTAATTTACGAAAAAATAAAAATTTGAAAAAATCTAAAGTTCCAAAATATTGTTAAATGTGAACTTTAAGGCATTGAGATATTAACGACCAAACCTTCGTTAGATCGAACATTAAAAACAGTCTCATCTTCAAAAATAAGGTATTGCCCTTTTATTCCAACTAATTTACCTGTGTATTGTTGATCCTTCAACAAGTTTAAACTCTTTGGTTTTTCAGGATATTTATGTACCGGAAAATCTATATTGGTTTCTGTATTGTTTTCAATAAAATAGTCTTTAGCTTCTTCTGGAATATACGCCTTTAGACGCTCACGCCATTCTACTAAATTCTCATCTTGAATGTCGTTTTTTAACATGGTACGCCAATTAGTCTTATCAGCTACATGATCCTTTAAAGCGACTTCAGTAATACCAGCTAGATATCGGTTTGGGACCTCAACTATTTCAATAGCTTCATGAGCGCCTTGGTCAATCCAACGAGTTGGCACTTGGCTTTTTCTGGTTACACCAACTTTTACATTACTTGAGTTTGCCAAATACACAATATGCGGTTGTAATTGCACCTTTTTTTCATAGGCCAAATCTCGATCTTCTTGTCCCAAATGAGCTGTACTCAATTCGGGTCTTATAATCCAATCGGCTGCCTGAGGTATTTCAAAAAAACAACTTTTGCAAAAACCTTGTCGATAAATAGGTTTATCTAGTCCGCAATTTAAACACTGATATTTAACAAACTGAATACTAATGGTTTTATCTATCAACTGATTCATATTTATAAAATCATTTTCAAACACCAAGTAATATTGAATAGGATGTGAAAATTCAGATTCCATTTTTGTTAAAACGCCTTCGAAAGTCATGAAAAAAAGTGTTATTTTTAAGAACTTAAAGATAAAACAAATATGCCAACTACTTTAGTAAATTCTATTGCATCTTGGTTTTTAAAAAAACGATTTCATCAAATTGAGTTGTTTCTAAAATATCCTAATGAGGTCCAAAACGAATTACTTTTCAACCTTATAGAAGACGCTAAAGACACGAAAATAGGTAAGGAATATGATTTTGCCTCGATTAAAAATTACAGAACATTCGCAGAACGAATTCCAGTTTCAACCTATGAAGATTACCACGATGTTATTGATAGATCGCGGAATGGAGAAACTAACATTTTTTGGCCATCTCCTATAAAGTGGTTTGCTAAATCTAGCGGAACGACTAACGCTAAAAGTAAATTTATCCCAGTAAGTATGGAATCTTTGGAAGACTGCCACTACTCTGCCGGAAAAGATTTATTATGTATGTACCTTAATAACAATGAGGACTCTCAAATGTTTACAGGGAAGAGTTTGCGTCTTGGTGGGAGTAAAGAATTATATAGAGAAAACGGTACTGTGTTTGGCGATTTATCTGCTATTTTAATTGATAACATGCCTTTATGGGCAGAGTTTAGCAGTACACCAAGTAATAAAGTGTCTTTAATGAGTGATTGGGAACATAAAATGCAAGCCATTGTTGATGAAACCATTAATGAAAATGTGACTAGCCTAACTGGAGTTCCTTCTTGGATGCTTGTGTTGCTCAATAATGCATTAGAAACTACAGGGAAAAAGAATTTATTTGATATTTGGCCAAATCTGGAAGTCTACTTTCATGGTGGTGTAAGTTTTACTCCTTATGAAGATCAGTATAAAAAACTATTGCCGAAATCTGACTTTAAGTATTATGAAATTTACAATGCTTCAGAAGGTTTTTTTGCTATACAAGACCAAAACAATTCAAGTGAATTGTTGCTTATGCTTGATTATGGTATTTTTTATGAATTTATTCCTATGGACACCTATGGGACTTCAGAACAAAAAGTTATTCCATTAAGTGAAGTTGAATTACATAAAAATTATGCTCTTATAATTACTACAAATGCTGGTTTATGGCGCTATAAGATTGGAGACACCATACGATTTACCTCTGTTAATCCCTACAGAATTAAAGTTTCAGGACGAACAAAACATCACATTAATGTTTTTGGTGAGGAGCTTATTATTGAAAATGCTGAGGACGCTTTAAAAAAAGTATGTAAAAAAACAAACTCTGAAATTGTAGATTATACTGCTGCTCCTATATTCATGAAAGACAAAGAAAAAGGAGCTCATGAATGGATTATTGAATTTAAAACACCTCCAGAAGATATTGATTATTTTAATGAATTGTTCGATAATGCTCTTAAAGCGTTAAATTCTGACTATGAAGCCAAACGCTTTAATAATATTACGCTTAATAAGCCAACCATTCACATTGCTAGAAAGCATCTTTTTTATGATTGGTTAAAGCAAAGTAACAAACTTGGAGGCCAACATAAAGTTCCAAGACTATCAAATACCAGGTGTTATATCGACGAACTGCTTGCTCTAAATTTGTAGGCAATTCAATTCATCGAGAAAATTGGTTTTCCTAAGTTTTTAAACGACAATTACTTTGCATTAATCTAATATTGTATAAAAATCTTTGCTTACCGATTTAATACATTTACATTTGAAAAGTAATAATGAAAATTTAAGCTATTATCAACGATAATCCATTATTAATTAACATCCATAGAACAAAAAACCACTCTAAAATAGAGTGGTTTTTTTATATGTAAAACTTGATAGTTTTAAGAAACAGCTTTCAACTTTTTAATTGTTGTTTTTGTTATTTTATCTTCAGCATACATTTTGTTTACGTGCAATTTTTTCTCTGTGCTACTTGGTAATTCAAACATAGCATCTGTTAAAATTTCTTCACATAATGAGCGTAAGCCTCTCGCTCCAAGTTTATATTCAATTGCTTTGTTAACAATAAAATCCAACGCACCATCTGTAATACTAAAGTCTATTTCGTCCATTGAAAACAACTTTTTGTATTGCTTAATAATGGCATTTTTAGGCTCCGTTAAAATAGCTCTAAGTGTTTTAGCATCTAAAGGATTCATATAGGTTAGCACAGGCAATCTTCCTATAATCTCTGGAATCAATCCAAAGTCTTTTAAATCTTTAGGAATAATATATTGCAACAAATTGTCCTTATCTACCACATCATCAGATATAGAAGCACTGTATCCTACAGCTTGCATATTTAATCGTCTAGAAATATGACGTTCAATACCATCAAACGCACCTCCAGCAATAAATAAAATGTTTTCTGTATTTACTTCAATAAATTTTTGGTCTGGGTGTTTACGTCCTCCTTTTGGCGGTACGTTTACAACAGTTCCTTCAAGAAGTTTTAATAACGCTTGCTGAACACCTTCACCAGATACATCTCTTGTAATAGACGGGTTATCACTTTTACGAGCAATTTTATCTATCTCGTCAATAAAAACAATCCCTTTTTCTGCTTTCTCTAAATTATAATCTGCTGCTTGTAACAAACGAGTTAAAATACTTTCAACATCTTCTCCTACATAACCTGCTTCGGTTAACACAGTAGCATCAACAATAGCTAAAGGTACATTTAGCATTTTCGCTATAGTTTTTGCAATAAGTGTTTTACCTGTACCTGTTTGACCAACCATAATGATATTACTTTTTTGAATATCAATATCGTCTGTTGTAACGGGTTGCAATAATCTTTTATAGTGATTATAAACAGCTACAGACATGACTCTTTTGGTCATATCTTGACCAATAATGTAACCGTCTAAAAATTCTTTAATTTGTTGTGGTTTACGTAATTTTAATTCTGCAAATAAATCGGTACTATCACTCTGTTTTGATTCTTCAATTACAATACCGTGTGCTTGCTCAATACATCTATCACATATATGAGCATCTAATCCTGCTATTAATAAATTTGTTTCAGGTTTTTTACGACCGCAAAACGAACATTCTAATTCTTCTTTTGCCATTAATTATTCTCTTTGGGGATTGAAAAAATACATAAATCCCTCATTTACAATTTATAAAGTTACGATTTTTTTTAACTACGTGCTAAAATCTCGTCAATCATACCGTATTCTTTAGCTTTATCAGCCTTCATCCAATAGTCTCTATCACTATCTTCGTATACTTTATCGTAATCTTGTCCTGAATGCTTACTGATGATTTTATAAAGCTCTTCTTTTAATATCAATATCTCTCTAGCGGTGATTTCTATATCACTGGCTTGTCCTTGAGCACCACCAAGAGGCTGATGAATCATCACTCTTGAATGTGTTAAACCACTGCGTTTACCATGAGCTCCAGCACATAATAATACGGCTCCCATTGAAGCTGCCATTCCTGTACAAATTGTTGCTACATCTGGTTTAATAAACTGCATCGTGTCATAAATTCCTAAGCCTGCATATACGCTTCCCCCAGGAGAATTTATATACATTTGAATATCTTTTGAGGCGTCAACACTTTCTAAAAACAATAATTGAGCCTGAACAATATTAGCGATATTATCATTAATTCCTGTTCCTAAAAAAAGAATACGATCCATCATTAACCTTGAAAAAACATCTAGTTGAGAAATGTTCAACTGACGTTCTTCAATAATATACGGGGTCATATTTGAAGGATACATGCTACTAACAATCTTGTTGTAATAGGTGCTACTGATACCTTGATCTTTTATGGCGAATTTTTCAAATTCCTTGGCGTAATCCATAGTTCTTTTATTTTACTTTTGTTTGATGGCCTTATTTATTTCAGTATGTGCAAAATCTTAATTATGAAACCTTTATAAAAGTATTTTCACAATTAAGATTTTACTGAAAAAATTAGGCGCTTAATTTTAAAAAATTGTGCGCCTAAATATAATGAAATATTATTTATTAATATGCTCCTTATTTCTTAGAGTACGCTTCTTTAACAAAATTTTCATACGTTACTTCTTTAACTTTTAAATTTGCTTTCTCTTTGTAAAGGTTAAGTAGCTTTTGGCTAATAAGTTGCTCGGAAATTCGTCTTGCTTCATCTTGATTTGATAACACTCGTGCTGCAATATCATCAAGTTCTTTTTCTGAAGGATTTAATTGCCCAAATTGAGCCATTTGCCCTTTAATCATTTCTTTAGCATGCCCTTTAATGTCTTCAATAGTTACTTGAATATTATTATCTGTAATTAATTTGCCTTCTATTAACTGATAACGCAAGCTTTTTTCTGACTTTTCATATTCTTCTTTTGCCTGATCAGTATCCAAAGGTTGCTCACCCGCTGTTTGTAACCATTTTTGTAAAAACTCAGCCGGTAAGTCAAATTTTGTGTTATCTACTAGATATTCAGTAACATCATTTAATAATTTTTGATCTGCTTGTTGAACGAATTGCTTTTCGGCATCTTCTTTAATTTTGGCTTTCAATTCTGTTACAGATTTTACTACATCCTTACCAAACAATTTATCAAACAACTCTTGATCTAAATCTGCTAATTCTCTTTTGTTGATTTCAGTAATTGTAAACGTTACCGGTATATCTAACCCATGAACTTTATCATGACTTACTTTTAAAGCGTGCATTAAATCATGCTCATCGTCATAAAGTCCTTTGGTTTCTAGAGAAATAACATCACCAGGTTTTGCACCTATAAACTTTTTAGCCGTTGATTTTTCTTTAAACTTATCTGTAGTTAACGAAATAGTATTTTCTATTTCGTGTTCTTCATTTTTATAGGTTCCAGTAATTTCACTGTCTTTTTCAACAACATCTTGAGATACTAATTTACCATACTGCTTTTGTATGTTCTCAATTTGCTCATCAATCATTTTATCGTCAGCTACAATATTGTATTGTGTAATAGCCTTTTTGTTTTTTAAATCTACTTCAAACTCTGGTGCCAACCCTAATTCAAATTCAAAAGAAAAACCTTCTGCATCCCAATCAATCGCATCTTGAGTTTTTGGAAGCGGTTGTCCTAAAACATCCAATTTTTCTTCGGTTAAATATTTATTTAATGCATCTTGCAATAATTTATTAACCTCATCTACTAGAACGGCTTTACCATATTGCTTTTTAACCATTCCCATTGGCACATGTCCTTTTCTGAAACCAGGTATATTAGCTGTTTTACGGTAATCTGTTAAGATTTTTTCTACTTTATCGCTATAATCTTCTTTAGCAATATCAACTTTCACTACAGCGTTTAACGCGTCAAGGTTTTCTCTTGTAATATTCATTTTTATTGGTATAAAGCCCAAAACAGGGCAATTAACATATAAGGTCTTTAGTAATCAGTAATTTATATAACTAAAATTGGGTTGCAAAAATATAATTTTTTTACAACCCAACAAAGTTTTTAACGCCTTGTGTTAAGGCTATTTTTTTTCTTCTTTTAAAAACGAATGCAATATAGATTGGAGTATAGATAACAGGACACTAAAAAGTATCGCTGTCCAAATACTGTTTACCACAAAACCATCAACCAACTTATCAGCAAGAAGAATAATTAATGCATTAATAATTAACAAAAATAAACCTAAAGTTACGATAGTTATTGGCAACGTTAGAATAACTAAAATTGGTTTTACCAATAAATTTAATATTGAGAGTACCGCCGCTACAACTATAGCTGTTAAGTAACTATCAACATAAACGCCAGATAATACTTTAGCAAGAATTACTACCGCTAGCGCATTTAATAAGAGTTTGATTATAAGTTTCATGTATTGAATTTAATTGTTTCAACTAAATATACAAAATATATTAAGCCGTAAAGTGTATTAAAGCATCAAAAAAATCTTGAGGGTTTTCAGCATGCAGCCAATGTCCTGCATTTTTTATGGTGACTATTTTAGCGTTTGGAAAATGATTTTTAATAATTCTCTCGTCTTCTATACCTATATACTCAGACCTATCTCCTTTTAAAAACAAGGTATCCTTTTCAAACTGTGCATGAACTGGTAACGCCTCACCTACTTCGGCAATTTCTTTTTTTAAAACTTCTAAATTAATACGTAATCCCAGTTTTCCTTTTTCAACCCAATACAAATTTTTAAGTAAAAATTGACGTATTCCGAAGTCTTTAATATAGTTGCTCAAAGCATCATCTGCATCTCCTCTACTTTTTAAAACATTAAAATCTAAAGAACTTAAACCTTCTAAAATAGTATCATGATGAACCGGATAAAAACGCGGAGATATATCGGCCACAATTAACTTTGAAACCAATTCTGGATATTTAGTTGCAAACAACATAGCCGTTTTTCCACCCATGGAGTGCCCCATCAAAAAAATATTTGAAAGGTGATAATGATTACAATACTGTTTTAAATCTTCAGCCATAACATCATAGTTAAAGGTCTCATCCCAAAAACTGCTTCCGTGATTACGCTGATCTACTAAATGCACTTCAAATCCAGATTCACTTAGGTTTTTACCATGTGTTTTCCAATTATCACTCATGCCTAAAAAACCGTGAAGAATCACAAATACTTGCTTATTTCCTTTTCCTAGTATGTTTGAATTTAATATCATTATTTTAGTTTGTGCAAATACATTTGAATTACATTTTCAACGCCTAAATATAAACTTTCAGCAATTAATGCATGCCCAATGGAAACCTCTAGTAATCCTGGAATATTCTCTTTGAAAAATTTAATATTATCTAAAGACAAATCATGACCTGCATTAACACCTAAACCAAGTTTTACTGCAAGTTCGGCACATTCGGCATAGGGTTTAATAGCCTTCTTGTTGCCTAAACCGTACTGATGCGCAAAGGCTTCAGTGTACAACTCAATTCTATCGGTTCCAGTTTCTTTAGCTCCTTCTATTTGTTTTAAATCTGGATCCACAAAAATAGATGTTCTAATACCGTTCTGTTTGAATTCTTTAATAATATCAATTAAAAATTCTTTATGCTTTACAGTATCCCAACCTGCATTACTCGTAATCGCATCCTCTGCATCTGGTACCAAAGTAACCTGAGTTGGCTTCACTTTTAATACCAATTGCATAAAAGATTCTATAGGGTTTCCTTCAATATTATATTCTGTATAAACCTCTGGTTTTAAATCGTAAGCATCTTGATAACGAATATGTCGCTCATCTGGTCTTGGATGTATGGTTACACCTTCGGCACCAAATCGCTGAACATCTTTAGCGAACTCAACTACATTAGGCACATCACCACCCCTTGAATTTCTTAAGGTTGCAATCTTGTTTATATTTACACTTAGTTTTGTCATTAATACCTTTTTAATTCGCAAAAATACAAAGTAGAACAGGCATATGTCCTTTTTTTTTGATTAATTTTGTTAATATATAAATCACAACAATGGATCTTGCATCATACATTTTAAATGATATAAAACCTATAAAAAGCAACAGTAAAGTCACCGACTTAATGCTGCTTTTTAATCAATTAACGTTTTCTCACATTCCTGTAAAAGACGACAATGGTGTCTTTATCGGCTCTTTTTCTGAAACCGATGTACACTGTTTTGATAGTGATAAACCATTAAGTGAATACAAATATTCTATCGAACCCTTTTTTGTAAGAGAAAGTACCATGTGGCTGGATGTTTTAGAGGCTTTTGCTAAAAATTCAACGAATGTAATGCCCATTTTAAATGATAAAAATGACTATTTAGGGTATTATGAACTTAAAGATATTATTGGATTGTTTAATGACACCCCTTTCTTTTCTGAAGCTGGTGGTGTATTAGTTGTTGAAAAAGGAATTAACGATTATTCATTCAGTGAAATTAGCCAGATTGTGGAATCTAATGATGGAAAGTTACTTGGGGCTTTTGTATCAAATATGAGTACAGACCTTGTAGAAGTAACTTTAAAAATTGGCAATACTGGCTTAAACGATATTATACAAACATTTAGGCGTTATAGTTATAATATTATATCTGGACATGAAGAAGACAGTTATCTTGAAAGCCTTAAAGATCGATCTGATTATTTGAATAAATATCTAAACATGTAGATTATGAAAGTTGCTGTTTTTGGAAGGTTTTATAATGCTACCACCACGTTTTCTGTAGATACACTTTTTAGATACCTCAAAAAAAAAGATATCAATGCTTATATTGAAAGTCACTTTTTTGAAATTATTGAAGATAGTGACCCCAATAAAATACATTATCTGGAAAGTAAACAATTTGACACTCTAGATGAATCTTTTGATTTACTAATAAGTATTGGTGGAGATGGAACCATTTTAAGAGCCATTACTTTTGTTAAAGATTTAGATATTCCAATTATTGGTATTAACACAGGAAGATTAGGGTTTTTAGCAACTATACAAGTTAGCGACATTGAAAATGCGCTTCAAAATATAATCGACGGTAAATATAGAATTTCAGAACGAAGCTTATTATCAATAGAAACTTCTTCAAAAAATGAAGAAATTGAGGCGATGAATTTTGCTATGAACGAAATTGCCGTTAGCAGAAAAAACACAACCTCAATGATTACCGTTGAAACTCATTTAAACGGCGAATACCTAACATCTTACTGGAGTGATGGTCTTATTATTTCAACACCAACCGGGTCGACAGGATACTCCTTAAGTTGTGGAGGTCCCGTAATAACACCAGATACCAATAGTTTTGTAATTACTCCTATAGCACCTCATAATTTAAGTGCACGACCTTTAATAATTACCGATTCAACAGTTATTCAATTAAAAGTATCAGGGCGAGAAGAAAGTCATTTAGTTTCTCTAGACTCCAGAATTGCCACTTTAGAAAACGGAACTCTTATCACTATAAAAAAGGCCCCTTTTAAAATTAAGATGGTCGATTTATTAAATGAAAGTTTCTTAACAACGCTTCGAAAAAAACTACTTTGGGGCGAAGACAAACGCAATTAGGCAATAATTCATAAGTTTTTTTGTTTTTACACTAATTCAATTAGTTACTAGTTGTATTCGCCAAATCTTATTTGTTATATTTGCAAACTTTTAAATCTTTATGAGATATTTAACCATAATTATATTAAGCATTTTAAGTGTTCATTCTAGCTACTCTCAAATTAATGAAATTGGAGTTTTTATTGGAGGGAGTAATTTTATAGGCGACGTTGGAGCTACAAATTATATCGCTCCTAACGAACTAGCTATAGGTGGTATTTATAAATGGAACAGAAGCCCACGACACTCCTATAGAATATCAGCAATCTTTACAGATTTAAAAGGACTTGATTCTAAGTCAGACGACCCAAGACGAATTCAAAGAGATTATGATTTTTCAACTAAAATCATAGAACTTTCTACTGGGATGGAATTTACTTTTACAGATTTTAATTTACATACGGGTAAAAAAGTAGCTACTCCTTATTTATTTACAGGAATCACCGTTACACACCATGATGACTATTATTTCTTAAACACTGTACAAACTCCAGAAAACACCTCTAGCTGGGCATTTGGTATTCCAATGGCTTTAGGCTTTAAAGCTAATTTTTTAGATAGCTTTGTTTTCGGTATAGAAGTAGGAGCCCGTTATACTTTTACAGACAACCTTGATGGAAGTTTCCCTAAAGAAGCGGCACATCAAACCTATAGATTCGGTAATCAAAATAATAATGATTGGTATATGTTTTCAGGCATTACCCTTACATATACATTCGGACAAAATCCGTGTTATTGTTTAAATCAATGAGCTTAAAAAACAACATACAAGAAAACCTATTACCCAAACACATTGCTATTATAATGGATGGCAATGGGCGTTGGGCTAAAATTAGAAGTATGGCTCGAGCTTTTGGACATGAAAATGGTGCAAAAGCAGTGAGACAAGTTGTTGAAGGATGTGCAGAACTTGGGGTTGAAAATCTTACGCTTTATGCCTTTTCAACAGAAAACTGGAACAGACCAAAACTAGAAGTCGAAACACTTATGAGACTTTTAATTTCTTCGTTAAGGAAAGAAATGAATACCCTTCTTGATAATAATATTAAGCTTTGCACCATAGGCAATCTAAATACACTTCCGAAAAAAGTTTATAAAGAACTTACCGAGGTTATGGAAAAAACAAAGCTAAATAATAGAATGACTTTAACGGTAGCATTGAGTTATGGTTCAAGGGAAGAATTGGTAAACACCGTTAAAGAAATATCTGTTAAAGTTAAAAATAATATAATTTCGGCCGAAAAAATTGATGAATCAATTATTAATGAGCATCTTTACACGCAAAATTTACCAGACGTAGATTTACTTATAAGAACCAGTGGTGAACAACGTTTAAGTAATTTTTTACTTTGGCAAATAGCTTATGCCGAATTGTATTTTACAAATACCCTTTGGCCTGATTTTTCAAAAGAAGATTTATACCAAGCTATTATTGAATATCAAAAAAGAGAACGAAGATTTGGGAAAACAAGTGAACAAATTAGATAAATCATTACGATTGAAAACATATTTTAAACACTGCTTAACAGTTTTAATCATTATAAGCAGTATTACAATTCAAGCTCAAGAAGTTACTTATAATAAAGGTGAAAAATATATTCTAGGAGATGTTTCTGTTTCTGGTAATTCTAGTTTTAGTGATCAAACAATAGTAACATACTCTGGTTTAAGCAAAGGAAAAGAAATAACTATTCCTGGTGAAGATATTAGTAATGCTATTAAAAAACTCTGGAATTCAAAATTATTTAGCGATATCGAAATTTATGTTACAAAAATAGACCGTAATGTTGCCTATCTACAAATAAAATTGTCTGATTTACCAGAGCTTAACGAAGTAAAAATTAACGGTGTTAAAAA